>CEVR01041297.1_pt1 | contig 23215 bp, 19 predicted proteins | sample 356541 | NCBI WGS metagenome assembly CEVR01 (sample SAMEA2623734, study PRJEB7988) | marine metagenome | isolation source: saline water (ENVO:00002010), including
GACGATGGTGCTATAGATGGTGCTGTATCTTCTACTTATACGGCGACTGCTGGCGGGCATTACTATGCTATTGGTCATACTTCATCTGGTTGTTCGATTTCATCTAATGAGGTGTCATTGAGTATGATTACTTTATCTGCTGTTAGTGTATTAGAGGTTGATAACATTACTTCTTCTAGTGCTAGTTTAAATTGGGATGGTGTGTCTCCTACTAATGTTTATAATATTAGTTATAGTTCTGATGGAGGTGATACTTGGGTTGATATTACTTCTCATACTGGGTCTTATATTAATTTAAGTGGTCTTCAGCCTTCTACTACATACGATGTTGAGATTACTTCAACTGCATATGATTGTGAGTCAGCTGTATTTAGTGGTTCGTTTACTACAATATTTGATTGTGTTACTCCTGAGAATATTAATGTGAGTTATAATTTTTCTGAAGCAACAATCTCTTGGGATGAGATAATTGGAGCTTCATCTTATGAAGTTTTATATAATTTTGGTGCAGGATTCACTTCTGCAAACACTGAGTCAAATAGTATTACGCTAAGTTTGTCAGGAGCTATTACAAATACATTCTATGTTAGAGTAAACTGCCCTGATGGTCAGCAGTCTGCATGGTCAACAGCACAATCATTTACACTATCTTGTGATGCACCATCTAACGTTTCGGCTTCAAATGTTGGAACTGATGTAACTATTGACTGGGATGGATCAGCTTCATCTTATACATTACTTTATAATTCTGGGGGAGCGTGGATGGTGGTTAATTCAATTGATTCTGAGTACTCTATATCCAATGTTTCTATTGGCACCAATGTTATATTTTATATAAAGTCTGTTTGTCATGAAGAAAGTAATTTTGTTTCAGGATGGACAGCCGGATCATATGTAACTACATCTGCGGGAAGGTTAGTTAATAATGTTCATTTTGATTTTGATGTTTATCCAAATCCAACCGAAGGAATTGTAAATGTTTCCTTAGATAGTGAAGTTGAACAAAATATAACAATAAGGTTAGTCGATCCATTTGGAAAAGAAGTTTTTGCTAAGCAATTTAAGGTAGGTTTTGAAAGCAGCAAACTTGAATTTGATATTTCAAATTATGCAAAAGGGGTATACTTTTTACAATTTGTTTCGGATGATATAATTAAAACAAAAAGAATTTTGTTACATTAATAAGAGGGAGATTTTTTGCAATTTATGCAAAAATCACTACATTTGCAGAGAAATGAAATTAACGAGGGGGCTAAATGCCCCCTCTTTTATTAAGCATACTAATGCTAAAGAAGGAAACATTAATCCAACTTGTAAAAGATTATATCAGTAAGAATGAGTCTATTTTTCTTGTTGATTTAATTATTACTAGATCAAATCAAATTGAAATTTTGATTGATTCTTTTACTGGAATAAGCATTAAGAATTGTATGTCTTTAAGTAGGCATATTGAATCTTCATTGGATAGAGAAGTGTGTGACTTTTCTTTACAAGTTGCTAGTGCAGGTTTGAGTGAGCCTTTCAAGGTTTTTAAACAATACAAAAAGAGTATAGGAAAAGATGTCAACGTTTTTCTTAAAAATGGACAAGAATTAATAGGTAAAATAATTGATGCTAAAGAAGGACTAGGAATAATGTTAGAAACAAGCACTAATAAGAAACAAGGAAAAAAGAAAATACAAATAATTGAACAACAATCATTAAGTTTTGATCAAATTAACAAAACAAAGGTTGTTATATCGTTTTAAATTATATTATAAATATGAATGCAACAAATTTAATAGAATCATTTTCTGAATTCAAAGAGTTTAAAAATATTGATCGTGAAACTATGATGAACATTCTTGAAGATGTTTTCAGAAGTATTATGATTAAACAATACGGAACAGATGAAAATGTTGACGTTATTATTAATATTGATAAAGGCGACTTAGAAATTTGGAGAAATAGAGAGATTGTTTCAGACGATAAAATTGAAGATAGTAATTTGCAGATTTCTTACTCAGATGCAATAAAAATTGAGCCAGATTTTGAAATTGGCGAGGAAGTATCAGAGCAAGTTTTCTTAAAAGATTTCGGAAGAAGACAAGTTTTGGCTTTAAGACAAACGCTTACATCTAAAATTCTTGATTTAGAAAAAAAGGAAATTTATGATCGCTATGAAGATAGAATTGGAGAAATTATTAATGGCGAAGTATATCAAGTGTGGAGAAACGAAGTGCTTGTTCTAGATGGTGAAGAAAATGAATTAATTTTACCTAAATCTGAAGCTATTCCTAGTGATTATTTCAAAAAAGGAGAAACTGTTCGTGCAGTTGTAAAAAGTGTTGAAATGAGAAATCACAACCCCTTAATTATATTATCTAGAACTGCTCCAGAGTTTCTTGCAAGATTATTTGAGCAGGAAGTGCCGGAGGTTTTTGATGGGTTAATTACTATTAAGAAAATCGTGCGTGTTCCTGGAGATAGAGCAAAAGTTGCTGTGGAATCTTATGATGAACGAATTGATCCAGTTGGCGCATGTGTTGGAATGAAAGGCGCAAGAATTCACGGTATTGTTAGGGAGTTAAGAAATGAAAATATTGACGTTATTAATTATACTGATAACATTCAGTTATTTATAACACGTTCATTGAGTCCTGCTAAAGTTTCATCTATTCAACTTGACGAAGTCAATTTAAAAGCTGATGTATATTTGCATCCAGATCAGGTGTCATTGGCTATTGGTAGAGGTGGTTTTAATATAAGATTGGCTAGCATGTTAACCGGTTATGAAATTGACGTTTATAGAAATGTTGATGAATCAGATGATGATGTTGAATTAACTGAGTTTGTAGATGAAATTGATGGTTGGATTATAGATGAACTAAAATCTATTGGATGCGATACAGCAAGAGACGTGATTAAACTAGATGTGGAAGATTTAGTAAAGCGTACCGATTTAGAAGAAGAGACTGTAAGTGAAGTATTAAATATACTTAAGGCTGAACTTGAATAAATTTGATTTTTAAAAAAAATATGTCAAAACAATCACAAAGATTATCAAAAGTTGCTAAGGAGTTTAATGTTGGTGTTGATACAATATTAGAATTTTTAGCAAGCATGGGCACTGATAATTTAAATAGAAATTCAAAAATTTCTTCAGAAACCTATGAGGTTTTAGTTAATGAATATCAGCCTGATAAAAAAGTTAAAGCTGAAGCTAAAGAACTTAAAAAAGCTGAATCTGAACAAAAAAATCAACTAAAAGATGAAGTTGAAAAGCTGCATATTTCTGCTCCAAAAATTGAGGGTCTAAAGATAGTTGCAAAAGTTGATGTTTCTGAAAATAAGGCCCAGCCAAAAAAAGATATAGTAAAAGATATTGATGACTCTTCATCAAATAAGATAGGTGCTTCAAATGATAAAAAGGCAGCTGTAGTGCACGATTCAAAAGAGAATTTTGATACTTCCGTTAATAAAGAATCTAAATTGTCAGATGAAGGCGCCGATAACGATGAAAATTCGGTTATTCGTGCTAAAGCTAAAAAATTAGATGGTCCTGTAATTATTTCGTCTGAAAAGATTGATCTTGAAAAATTTAAACAACCTGTGGCATCATCTTCAGCTAAAATTGAAGCAAAGAAAAAGAGGAAAAGGGTTTCCGTTAAGCCTAAAATAACTAAATCAAAGAATAAAAAAAATATAAATAAAAAGGTTGAGCTATCTCCTGAAGAAATCCAAAAACAGGTTAGAGAAAATTTAGCTAAGCTACAAAGTGGAGGAAAAAATAAAGGAGCAAAACTTAGAAGAGAGAAGAGACAAGCTAGAAAAGAGCAAGAGGAAATTGATTTGATAAAAATTGAGGAAGATAGTAAAACTATTCAGGTTACTGAATTTGTTACAACCGCCGAATTTGCTCAATTAATGAATGTGCCTCCAACTGAGGTTATATCTGCATGCTTTTCATTAGGTATGATGGTGACTCAAAATCAAAGACTAGATGCGGAAACATTATCAATTGTGTCAGAAGAATTTGGATATAGTGTTGAATTTGTAGGAGCTGAAGTTCAGGAATCAATATCGCAGGATGTGGATTTGGAAGAAGATTTAATTTCAAGGGCTCCTATTGTAACTGTAATGGGGCATGTTGACCATGGTAAAACATCTTTACTAGATTATGTAAGAAATGCGAATGTAATTAGTGGTGAAGCCGGAGGAATAACTCAACATGTTGGTGCATATGAAGTAGATATAAATGGCAAAAAAATAACTTTCCTAGATACTCCAGGTCACGAGGCTTTTACAGCTATGAGAGCAAGAGGAGCTCAAGTTACCGATATTGTAATAATAGTTGTTGCTGCAGATGACCAAGTAATGCCTCAAACTAAAGAAGCTATAAGTCATGCTCAGGCTGCTGGAGTTCCAATGGTTTTTGCTATCAATAAAATTGATAGAGAAACTGCTAATTCAGATAAAATTAAAGAGCAATTGTCATCTATTAATATCTTATTAGAAGATTGGGGAGGTAAATTTCAGTCACAAGAGATTTCAGCAAAAACAGGACAAGGAATAAATGAGTTGTTAGAAAAAGTTTTGCTAGAAGCAGAGCTACTAGATCTTAAAGCAAATCCAAATAAAAATGCTGTTGGTACTGTTATTGAGGCATCTCTTGATAAGGGAAAAGGTTATTTAACAACTATTTTAGTTGAGGCAGGAACTCTTAAAGTCGGTGATTATGTTTTGGCTGGTTGTTACTCAGGCAAAGTTAAAGCATTATTAGACGAAAGAGACGCTAAAATGACAAATGCTGGCCCATCAACTCCTGCTGTACTTTTAGGCCTTAATGGAGCAGCACAGGCCGGAGATAAATTTAATGTCATGGATGACGAAAGAGAAGCAAAAAATATTGCTACTAAGCGAATGCAATTACAGCGTGAACAAGGAGTTAGAACACAGAAGCATATTACTTTGGACGAGATAGGAAGAAGATTAGCCATAGGCGATTTTAAAGAGCTTAATTTAATAATTAAGGGTGATGTCGATGGATCAATTGAAGCTCTTTCTGATTCATTGCAAAAGCTATCATCAGATTTGATTGCAGTTAATATAATTCATAAGTCCGTTGGTCAAATCTCTGAGTCCGATGTGATGCTAGCAGCAGCTTCGGACGCCGTTATCATTGGATTTCAAGTTCGACCATCTGTTAATGCAAGAAAATTAGCCGAAAATGAACATATAGACATACGTCTATATTCGGTAATTTACAATGCTATAGAAGAGCTTGAAAAAGCTATGGAAGGGATGTTGTCTCCGGACATTGAAGAAAAAATTGTATGTAACATTGAAATAAGAGAAACTTTTAAAATATCAAAAGTTGGAACAATTGCCGGTTGCTATGTTCTTGATGGGAAAATGACTAGAAATACACAGTTAAGGGTTATAAGAGATGGAATCGTAGTTTATACTGGAGAGTTAGCTACCCTTAAACGCTTTAAAGATGATGTTAAAGAAGTTTCTTCCGGATATGAATGCGGATTAAGTATTAAGAATTTTAATGATATCAAAGTTGGAGACATTATTGAAGGGTTTGAAGAGGTGGAGGTGAAAAAGAAACTTCAATAAATTTTATTGACTAACTTCATCGAAAGGAATTATTGCTGGCACAATATAGGTTCCTTGGTATTTTCTGCTGATTTCTTTTTGGACTTTATAGGCATCTAATTTGTTCACAAAATTCCCTACTTGAATTTTATAATAAGGTGATTTGAATTCAAAATAAGTTTTTAAGTTTGGAAAGTCATTAGAAAATTTTGTACGAAATTTTTGAGACTTTGCTCTATTTTGACTTTGGTTATGGTGTATTTGAACCCTGAAACCATCAATTCCCTTCTTTAAAGTATTGATTTCAATTTGTGTAGAAGCTAAAGTGTCAATTCTGCTATCATTAACAACTATATTTTCTATATTTTGAGCTACAGCTGAGCATGAAAAAAGACAAATTGATGTAAATATTAAAATTTTCATATTACAAATATAATTTTTTATAATTCTAAGTATATGAAATTGAGCATAATATAAGAATATAAAAACGCTATTTAGAATCATTATAAATTAGTCTGAAAAAGCAAATCATATTAGATTAAAAATAGTGGAATGTAATATATTTGTTAATCAGAAAATTAAGGCTATTACTACAAACGAAATATACGTTTATAAATATGACTAAATTTTATAGGTTAATTAAAAATCCTATCATATCATTTCACATATTGATTTTTCTGTTTGTTGCCTTTTTTAATATTTCTCGCGCACAAAATATAGAAGAGGGAAAGCAACTGTATAATGCAAATTGTACTGCTTGTCACCAAATGGATAAAAAATTAATTGGTCCTGCTTTAAGAGGTGTCAATGAAAAATATTCTGAAGATTGGCTTATCAAATGGATTAAAAACTCTGCTGAGTTAATAGCTTCTGGTGACGCTGATGCTATAGCTATTTATGAAGAGTATAATCAGTCTCCAATGCCAGCTTTTCCTTACTTTTCTGACGATGACGTAGTAAATATTTTAGCATATATCGAGCAAGCACCTGTAAAGCAAGCCATTGCTTCAACTGCATCTTCTGATACTAGTATTGCTATAGTAGAAGATCAAACTTCAGACTATGTTATTCTTACAATAGCTATTGTTTTATTGCTTGTAATTGCTGGACTATGGAAAATTAAAAACACACTTAAGCAATTAGCTGGAGAGGATGCTGAAGACTTATTTCAATCTACAGTCACCTTGGTTAATTTATTTTTAGCAACCAAACCATTAGTTATTATTACAATTTTAATAATTGCAGGTTTTGGTGCTAATTCTGCATGGGCACTAATGACTGGTGTAGGAGTAACACAGGGCTATGCGCCTGAACAACCAATTGCTTATTCTCATAAACTTCATTCGGGTATAAATGGGATAGATTGCAATTATTGTCATCAATCTGCAAGGCACGGTAAGTCTGCTGCTATACCATCAGCCAATGTTTGTATGAACTGTCATACATATATAAGCGAAGGGCCATCAGGTAAGGCAGAAATACAAAAAATATATGATGCGGTAGGTTTTGATCCTGAGAAGGGTCAATATATAGAGGGGTATGAGCAAAAACCAATTAAATGGGTTAGGATTCATAATTTACCAGATCATGCATACTTTAATCATGCACAACACGTTGTTGCGGGCGGGATTGAATGTCAAGATTGTCATGGGCCTATTGAAGAAATGGAAGTTGTTGAACAACATTCTGAGCTAACGATGGGTTGGTGTATAGATTGTCATAGGCAAACAGAGGTTCAAGTTGCCGATAACGATTATTATGAAGAAATGCACGCCAAATTTTTAGAGAATCATCCTGGAGAAAGCTTTAATGTCGCAGACATTGGTGGCCTTGAGTGTGGTAAATGTCATCATTAGAAAAAAGAAATTAGTTTAAAATATGACTAAGTATAAAAAATATTGGAAAGGATTAGCAGAATTGGCTGAAGATCCAATTGTTGATAAATTTAAACAAAATGAATTTGTTGAAGATATTCCAGTTGATACCTTCTTAGGTGACCAAAATTTATCTAAAACTAACACTTCAAGAAGAGATTTTTTAAAATTTTTGGGATTTAGTACGGCTGCTGCAACTCTTGCTGCATGTGAAACTCCTGTAATTAAATCAATTCCCTACGTTATTAAACCTGAGGAAGTTATACCAGGAGTAGCTAATTGGTATGCATCAACTTTTTATGATGGCAATGATTTTGCTAATGTACTTGTCAAAACTCGAGAAGGGAGACCGATTTTCATTAAATCCAATGACTTACCTTCATCATCATCTCCAAATGCAAGAGTTATTTCATCTGTTTTATCTCTTTATGACTCTAATCGTCAAAAAGGACCTACTAAAAACAATAATCCTATCATTTGGTCTGATGCTGATTCTGAGATTAAAAATAAATTATCAAATGCAAGTGGTCAAGTTGTTGTTTTAACAAATACAATTATAAGTCCAACAACCCAAAGTATCATAAACGATTTTTCTGAAAAATATTCTGCAAAACATATTCAATATGATACTATCTCATATCAGGGAATTCTAGATGCAAATAAAGAATCATTTGGGCAGAGAGTATTACCTTCTTATAAATTCGAAAAAGCTGATGTTATAGTTTCTTTTGGTACTGATTTTCTAGGAAGTTTATTTAATAAATCATTTGAGAAAGAATATATTGCAAATAGACAGCCTAAAACAGGAAAAATGTCTCGTCATTTTCAGATTGAATCTAATTTGTCTTTGTCAGGTGCAAATGCTGATGTTAGGATTCCTGTCCAAGCTGCAGAAAAGTTAAATTTATTGCAAAATTTATATGATACACTAATTGGAATTTCATCACCTAATATCAAATTAAAAGATATTGTTCCTGAATTATTAAATGCTAAAGGCAAATCTTTAGTTCTCTGCGATACTAATGACAAATCAGTTCAAATAGTAGTAAATGCAATTAATGATTTATTAGAAAATTATGGTCAAACTATTGATTTAACTGAACCAATTTTTTTAAAAGCTGGTGATGATAACGCTATTAATCAGCTTATAAAAGATATGAATGACGGAAGTGTTTCTGCATTAATTATTAATGGTGTGAATCCATCATATTCATTGGCTAAGGCATCAGAGTTTAACGAAGCCCTTTCTAAAGTAGACCTAAAAATATCAACAGCACTGAGTATGGACGAAACTGCATCAAAGTGTGAATATGTTTGTCCTGATCGTCACTTTTTGGAAAGTTGGGGTGATGCTAAAGCTTCTTTTAATAAAGTTTCTTTTATTCAGCCAACAATTCAGCCTTTATTTGATAGTCGTCAGTTTCAGGATTCTTTGTTAGTTTGGGCGGGTAATAAAGTTAGTTATTATGATTTTTTAAAGGATTATTGGAGTAGTAAACTTTCATGGACTTCCTCACTACACAATGGAATAACTAAATTGAATGATAAAAAGTATTCTGTAACTAAATTTGCTGCAAAAGTACAATCAATTAAAACTAAAACTACAGATCTTGAACTTTCACTTTATCAATCTAATTCTATTGGCGACGGGGCACAATCAAATAACCCTTGGCTTCAAGAACTCCCTGATCCAATAACAAGATCATGTTGGGATAATTATTTGACTATTTCTGCCTCAACTGCTCGTAAATATGGTTTTTCTAATTGGAATATATCAAATGGAGCTCTAAATGGTGATGTTGCAAGATTAACAGTTGGTAATATTGTAATCGATAATGTTCCTGTACTCATTCAGCCAGGCCAAGCAATAGGAACTGTGGGGTTAGCATTGGGATATGGTCGAACCTCTTCCGGAAAAGTAGGTGATGGTGTAGGTTTAAATGCATATCCACTTATAATCAATAATCAATATACCGTTTCTGATGTTAAAATAGAAAAAATGAGTGGTGAGCATGAGTTTGCTTCAGTACAATTGCATCACACAATGATGGGAAGAGATCTTATCAAAGAGACCACATTAAATGAGTATTTAAAAAATCCCAAAGCCGGTAACGAACCTCTTTTATATGATACACACAAAGGAAAATTAGCTCCTGATCAAATTGATCTTTGGCAAGCTCATGACCACGAAACAGGACATTTTTGGAACTTGGGGATAGATTTAACTGCATGTACTGGATGTAACTCTTGTGTGATAGCGTGTCATGCAGAAAATAATGTACCTGTAGTTGGAAAAGAAGAGATAAGAAAAAGTAGAGATATGCATTGGCTTAGAATAGACAGGTATTATTCAAGTGATATGACTAAAGAAATTGCAGAGGAACAAGAAATTGGTTCAGTGTCAAAATATAAAGCTATGGAAGTTCCATCAGAAAATCCTGATATTGCTTTTCAGCCTGTAATGTGTCAGCATTGTAACCATGCTCCATGTGAAACTGTTTGTCCTGTTGCAGCTACTACTCACAGTGCAGAAGGTCTTAACCATATGACCTATAATCGTTGTGTTGGCACTAGATATTGTGCAAATAATTGCCCTTATAAAGTGCGTAGATTTAATTGGTTTGATTATGCTGATAATGATGCGTTTGACTACAATATGAATGATGACCTTGGAAAAATGGTTCTTAATCCTGATGTTACTGTAAGAGTTCGTGGTGTTATGGAGAAGTGTAGTATGTGTATTCAGGGAATTCAAAAAATTAAACTTGACGCCAAAAAGGAAGGTCGTAAAATTACTAATAAGGAGGCATTGGACTCTTGTGCATGTTCTTCTTCATGCCCTACCGGCGCTATGACATTTGGAGATGCGAATGATAAAGAGCATTCTGTTACACAAATGGTTGATGATGATAGAACTTATCAATTACTTGATCATTTGAATACAAAAAATTCAGTTTTTTATCAAACTAAAATTAGAAATAGAAAAGCCTAAGAAATAAGTTATGCAAAAGGAAAGTCCAATCAGAGAGCCTCTAATTTTAGGTAATAAGAGTTACCACGATATAACTGTTGATGTAGCTAAGCCTGTACTTGCAAAGGCTAATAAAATGTGGTGGATAGTTTTTGGTATTTCGTTATTATTATTTGTTTGGTGGATTTTATCAGTTGGATATACTATCGGAACTGGTATTGGAGTTTGGGGATTAAATAAAACTGTAGGATGGGCATGGGACATTACTAATTTTGTTTGGTGGGTTGGTATAGGTCATGCTGGTACTTTAATTTCTGCTGTATTATTACTATTTAGGCAAAAATGGAGATTGTCTATTAATCGGTCAGCCGAGGCGATGACAATTTTTGCGGTGGTTCAAGCTGGAACTTTTCCTTTGCTTCACATGGGAAGACCATGGCTAGCTTATTGGGTTTTTCCAATCCCCAATAACTTTGGATCTTTATGGGTTAATTTCAACTCTCCTTTGCTCTGGGATGTTTTTGCTATTTCTACTTATTTCTCAGTGTCATTTGTGTTTTGGTATGTTGGGCTTATTCCAGACTTTGCTATGATTAGAGACAAGGTAAATGAAAAGTATTGGCCATTACGTAAAAAAGTTTATAGCATATTATCTTTTGGTTGGAGTGGTAGAGCAAAAGATTGGCAGCGTTTTGAAGAAGTTTCATTAGTTTTAGCCGGTTTAGCAACTCCTCTTGTATTTTCAGTTCATTCTATAGTTTCTTTTGACTTTGCTACGTCTGTAATTCCTGGATGGCATACTACAATCTTTCCTCCTTATTTTGTCGCAGGAGCAGTATTTTCAGGATTTGCTATGGTACAAACATTACTTTTAGTTATGCGTAAAGTTGTGGGGCTTGAGGCATATATTACTATTAAGCACGTCGAATATATGAACATTGTTATAATGTTAACCGGTAATTTGGTTGGAATAGCTTATTTAACTGAGTTGTTTATGGCATGGTATTCTGGAGTTGAGTTTGAACAATATGCTTTTCTTAATAGAGCAACCGGTCCATATTGGTGGGCATACTGGATTATGATGACATGCAATGTAATTTCTCCTCAATTAATGTGGTTTAAGAAATTGAGAACAAACATTGTGTTTACGTTTATTTTAGCTCTATTTGTGAATATTGGTATGTGGTTTGAAAGATTTGTAATTATTGTAACATCTATACATCGTGATTACCTGCCTTCAAGCTGGACTATGTTTTCTCCTACTTTTGTTGATATAGGTATTTTTGTTGGATCCATTGGTTTTTTCTTTGTACTATTTTTATTGTATTCAAGAACTTTTCCGGTTATAGCTCAGGCAGAATTAAAAACTATTGTTAAATCTTCAAGTGAAAAATATAAAAGTATAAAGCATGAGTAAAAAAGTCATTTACGGAATATTTGATGATGAGGAGATACTCCTTAACAGTGTTAAAGAGGTTAGATCTAATGGCATTTCTATTAAAGAGGTATATTCTCCATTCCCTATTCATGGTTTAGATCATGCTTTAGGACTTGAAAGGACACGTTTAGCAATTGCCGCTTTTATTTATGGAGCTATTGGTTGTATTACTGCTATTTGGTTAACCTACTATATAATGATATTAGATTGGCCTATGAATATTGGTGGTAAGCCAAGTTTTGCATACTACTTAAGTATGCCTGCTTTTGTGCCTGTAATATTTGAAATGACAGTTTTATTTTCAGCTCATTTAATGGTAATAACATACTTATTTAAATGTAAGTTATTTCCAGGTCAACAGTCTTCAAGTCCAGATCCAAGAACTACTGACGATAAGTTTCTAATTGAAATAGAGTCTGATGATGAAAAAAAAATTAGCTCACTTTTGAAAAAAACAGGTGTTACCGAAATTAATATTAAAGAAATAAGCTAAAGATGAAAAAAGCATATAATATTATTTTTCTGATCACAATGACTCTTTTAGTGCTATTTCTTTTTTCTTCGTGTTCAAATAATGAAGAAGGTAAGCCTGGATATGAGTTTATGCCCGATATGTATCGATCTCCGTCTTTAGAAATATATTCTTCAAATTCATTCTTTAATGATAGTTTGAATGCTCGTAAACCAGTTGCTGGTACTATTTCTAGAGGGTTTATTCCTTTTGAATATGAGAATACTTTGGATGATTACTTATTAGCTGGCGTAGAATTAGAAAATCCTTTAGATTATAATGAAGAAAACACTGAAAAAGGTAAACAGCTTTATCAAATGTTTTGTGCACATTGTCATGGTAAAAATGGAGACGGAAAGGGCAGTATAACTCATCCGGTTTATGGTGCAATTCCATCTTACTCTGACGATGTGATGATTAGAAGAACTGGTGGAAATATGAATGATTTATCAGCAGGCAATATATATCATGCTATTTATTATGGATTAAATGCAATGGGACCGCATAATACATTAGTTAATGACAAGGAACGTTGGTTAATAACAATGTACGTTCAAGAATTACAAAAGCAAACAAATCAAGATTAAATCATCTGAATATGTACACAGTTTCAAAAAATACTAAGTTAATTTCTTATGCTTTAATGCTAATAGGATTTATTGCTGTAGTTCATGGCTTTACTACTGATGCACATCGGTCTTGGCCAAGTTTGATGGTAAATAATTATTTTTTCTTGGCTATTTCAGCATTTGCTATTTTTTTTGTTACGCTTCAATATGTTTCTGAGGCTGCTTGGGCTATTCCTTTTAAGCGAATAGCTGAGGGGATAACTTCTTATTTTTTAATTGGAGGCATAATTATGCTATTTATTATAATAGCAGGAAAATTACATTGGAATCATATTTGGCATTGGATGGTTGACGGAATTATGGATCCTAATCACAAGTATTATGACCCAATTATTGCAGGAAAACAAGCATATTTAAATTTTCCATTTTTCTTTATTAGAGCCTTAGCTTATATTTTCGGGTGGTGGTATGCATCTAAGCGTTTGATTGCTCTTTCAAGAAAAGAAGATATTGAAGGCGGGTTGAGTAATTATAAAAAAAGTATAACACTTTCTGCAATCTTTATTGTATTTTTTGGATATTCATCCTCAATGATGGCGTGGGATTGGATAATGTCAATTGATACTCACTGGTTTAGCACATTGTTTGGGTGGTTTGTATTTTCTTCAATGGGAGTTACCGGATTTACTATGATTGCTATGATTTCTATTTATCTAAAACGTAAAGGCTATCTGCAGTATGTAAATGAAAATCATATACACGATTTAGGTAAATGGATTTTTTCTTTCAGTATTTTATGGACTTACATGTGGTTTTCACAATTTATGTTGATATGGTATTCTAATATACCTGAAGAAGTTACCTATTATATGGCACGTTGGGACAATTATAATGCTCTATTTTGGATAACCTCTGTTATCAATTTTATCTTCCCCTTACTTATCTTGATGAGTAGAGATAGCAAGAGAAATTTTGGATACATTATGACAGTTGGTGTGATTGTTTTAATAGGTCATTGGTGTAATGTATTTCTAATGATTATTCCTGGCGTAATGAAAGATCATTGGCATATAGGATTTACGGAGATAGGTATGTTTTTAGGATTTTTAGGTTTGTTTTTAATGATCGTAAATAAAGCATTAACAAAAGCGCCTCTTTTTGTTAAAAACCATCCATTTGCAGACGAGAGTATACATCACCATATTTAGATTAATAATATTATAAATAATATATAAAGCCGACTATGACTACATTTTTAAATTTTTTAATAATTGCCTTTACTTTAATAGGTATCGTACAAGTTGTACGTATTATTGAAATTGTAGCCAAATTAAAGGGGACACAAGAAAAAATTATTACTGATCAAGATAATCGTTATAATGCTCTTGCAATGCTAATTGTTGGATTAGGATTCACAATTTTTGTAGCATATTCTTTTAAGTTATGGGGTCATTTAATTCTTCCTGACCCTGTTAGTGTTCATGGAGAAGGAATCAAAGTATTATGGGACACAACAATGATTTTAATTTTAATAACTTTTTTTATTACTCAAACTTTACTATTTGTTTTTGCCTATAAATATAGGGGCAAAGAAGGTAATACGGCTCTATTCCAAACTCATAACAACAAATTAGAGTTACTTTGGACTTCAGTACCTGCTGTTGTCTTAACAGCTCTAATTTTATTTGGTTTAAGCACATGGAATAAAACTATGGTGCCGGATACTACTAACGCTAAAGTTATGGAAGTATATGCAATGCAGTTTAATTGGACGGCTCGATATGCTGGTGATGATAATAAATTAGGAAAGGCTCATTATACATTAATAGGTGGAATTAACACTTTAGGTGTTGATGAACAGGATTCATTATCTCATGATGATATCATAGTTAGAGAAATTCATTTAGTTAAAGACCAACAAGTATTGATGAAATTTAGATCACAAGATGTTATCCATTCTGCTTATATGCCGCACTTTAATGTGCAGATGAACTGTGTACCTGGTATGAGCACTCAGTTTGCATTTACGCCAACTAAAACTACGAAAGAAATGCGTGAAGATCCTGAAATGATTGAAAGAATGAAATATATTAATAAAGCAAGAGCTAAAAAAGGCGAAGAACCTGTAGAGTTTGATTATGTTTTATTGTGTAATAAAATTTGTGGTTCTGCACATTATAATATGCAAATAAAAGTGATTGTTGAAACTCAAGAAGAATTTGATTCATGGATATCACAACAAGATAATTTTAAAACTTTAGTAAGTTCTCAATAAAAAAAGAATAATTAAATATGTCTGATCACACCGAACATCATCACGAAGAAACATTTATAACAAAGTATATTTTTAGTACTGACCATAAGATGATTGCTAAGCAATTTCTAATAACGGCTATGGTAATGGGTGTTATTGCAATACTAATGTCAGTATTTTTTAGGATGCAATTAGCTTGGCCAGCTGAAGGTTACCCAATACTTGAAAAATTTCTTGGTAAATGGGCGCCCGATGGCGTTATGGATCCAAATATTTATTTAGCTTTAGTAACCATTCATGGCACAATTATGGTGTTCTTTGTTCTAACAGGAGGCTTGAGTGGCACATTCTTTAATCTTCTTATTCCTCTTCAAATTGGAGCTAGAGATATGGCCTCAGGATTTTTAAATATGTTATCGTATTGGTTCTTCTTTTTATCTTCAGTAGTAATGGTAATATCATTATTTGTAACATCAGGGCCTGCTGCCGCAGGTTGGACTATATATCCGCCTCTAAGTGCTTTACCGCAAGCAATGCCTGGATCAGGATTAGGTATGACACTTTGGTTAATTAGCATGACTTTATTCATTGTTTCAGCTTTATTAGGTGGTCTAAACTATATTGTTACCATACTTAATTTAAGAACTAAAGGAATGTCAATGAAGCGACTGCCATTAACAATGTGGGCATTTTTAGTAACCGCTATTTTAGGAGTATTGTCTTTCCCAGTTCTACTTTCGGCTTCATTATTGTTAGTCTTTGATAGAAGTTTTGGAACAGCATTTTATCTTTCTGATATTATGATTCAAGGTGAAATGCTTACGCAGACTGGAGGTTCGCCAGTTTTATTTCAACATCTTTTTTGGTTTCTAGGACATCCGGAAGTTTATATTGTATTATTACCAGCATTAGGAATTACTTCAGAAGTTGTTTCGACAAGCGCTAGAAAACCTATCTTTGGATATAGGGCTATGGTAGGCTCAATATTAGCTATTGGTTTTTTATCATTTATTGTTTGGGGTCATCATATGTTTATGACTGGAATGAATCCATTTTTAGGATCCGTATTTACTTTTACAACTTTATTGATTGCTATACCATCAGCAGTCAAAGTATTTAATTATTTGACTACTTTATGGAAAGGAAATATTCAATTTACTCCAGCAATGTTATTTTCAATTGGTTTAGTATCTACATTTATTTCAGGTGGTTTGACTGGTTTAATTCTAGGTGATAGTGCTTTGGATATTAATGTTCATGATACTTATTTCGTTGTGGCTCATTTTCATATTGTAATGGGTTTATCAGCAATCTTTGGAATGTTTGCCGGGATCTATCATTGGTTTCCTAAAATGTATGGTAAGATGATGAACAAAAATCTTGGATACTTGCATTTTTGGCTAACTTTTATTTCAGCTTATGGTGTTTTTTATCCAATGCATTTCATAGGTTTAGCGGGGGTGCCAAGACGATATTATTCTAATACTGCTTTCCCAATGTTTGATGGCTTGGTAGAGATAAATGAATTAGTAACTGTTTTTGCTATTATTGGTGCAATAGCACAAGTATTTTTCTTCTTTAATTTCTTTTACAGTATATATAGGGGAAAGAATGCTCCTCAAAATCCTTGGCGATCTAACACATTAGAATGGACTACACCGACTCATGATAGAATACATGGAAATTGGCCAGGAGAAATTCCAAGTGTACATCGATGGGCATATGACTATAGTAAACCAGGTTCTGAAGAAGATTTTATTTCTCAAATCATACCGCTAAAGGAAGGTGAGGAAGAGCATTAAATATTTTTTATAAATTAAACTAGCCAAATTGAAAGATGAGGCTATTTTATAATTATTTCTTTTTTAGTTTATCTTTGTTTTAGATGAATGAAAATTTAAATCCTGAACGAGACTCATTATCAAATGAAGATTTAGAATTGGATAAGGCCTTAAGGCCCCAGCAATTTGATGATTTTAGTGGACAATCTAAAGTGGTAGAAAACTTAAAAGTTTTCGTTAGCGCAGCTAAAATGCGATCAGAAGCACTAGACCATGTGTTGTTACATGGCCCTCCAGGACTAGGCAAAACCACGCTATCAAATATTATAGCTAAAGAAATGGGTGTAGGGATTAAAATTAGCTCTGGGCCTGTTCTTGATAAACCAGGTGATTTAGCTGGTTTACTAACTAATCTTGAAAGTGGTGATATCTTATTTATTGATGAAATTCATCGCCTAAGCCCCATTGTTGAGGAATACTTATATTCTGCTATGGAAGATTTTAAAATTGATATTATGATAGAGTCTGGACCCAATGCTAGATCTGTTCAAATTCAATTAAATCAGTTTACATTAATCGGCGCTACAACACGTTCAGGCTTACTAACTGCTCCTTTAAGAGCCCGTTTTGGTATTAACTCAAGATTGGAATATTATAATGCCGAAACCTTGAATAAGATTATTAATCGTTCATCAAGTATTTTAGACGTTTCTATTTCTAAGTCTGCATCTGAGGAGATTGCAGGTAGAAGTAGAGGAACGCCACGAATTGCCAATGCATTACTTCGAAGGGTTAGAGACTTTGCGCAGGTTAAGGGAGATGGTAAAATAAATCTTGATATTACTCATTTAGCTTTATCAGCACTACATGTTGACAATCATGGATTAGATGATATGGATAATCGAATTTTATCTACTATTATTGAAAAGTTTAAAGGAGGTCCTGTTGGTTTGACTACTATAGCAACAGCCGTAGGGGAACAAAGCGGAACAATTGAAGAAGTATATGAGCCTTTCTTAATTCAGGAAGGATATTTGATGCGCACTCCCAGAGGAAGACAAGCAACAGAAAAAGCCTACAAGCATTTGGGTCTAAACTCATCTTCACAAGTTGGTGGACTTTTCGAATAAATCTTACAAGTCCTTAATTAGAAAGGAAGCCCAACGAATAGGTTTTTCTCATTGTGGATTTTCTAAAGCTGAATTTTTGGAAAATGAAGCACCACGTTTAGAGCGTTGGCTAAATGAGAAAAAACATGGGGAGATGTCCTATATGGCTAATCATTTCGATAAGCGTTTAGACCCTCGTTTGTTAGTCGATGGCGCTAAGACTGTTGTTTCCCTTTTACTTAATTACTATACCGATGAGCAACAAAATAGCGATGCTCCAAAATTATCCAAATACGCTTATGGAGAGGATTATCATTTTGTTATAAAAGACAAGTTAAAGCAACTGCTGCAATTTATTCATGAAGAAATTGGCGAAGTCAATGGAAGAGTTTTTGTAGACAGTGCGCCAGTAATGGATAAAGCTTGGGCAGTTCGTAGCGGCTTAGGATGGATGGGTAAAAACACGAATCTAATTAATAAGAAACAAGGCTCTTTTTTCTTCATTGCCGAGTTGATTATTGATTTAGAGGTGGAAACAGATTTGCCAGTTCTTGACCATTGTGGGACATGTACTGCCTGTATTGATGCTTGCCCAACACAAGCTATTGTAGCACCTTATGAAGTCGATGGAAGTAAATGCATTTCATACTTTACTATCGAATTAAAAGATTCTATTCCAAGTAATATGAAAGATAAAATGGACGAATGGATGTTTGGTTGTGATGTTTGTCAAGATGTATGCCCTTGGAATAGGTTTTCTAGCCCACATAATCAAGAGCGATTTAAGCCTCACCCAGATTTATTAGATATGAACAAAAGAGATTGGCAAGAATTAACTGAAGATACCTTTAAAAAAGTGTTTAAGAGATCGGCTGTAAAGCGGACTAAGTTTGCAGGTTTAAAAAGAAATATAGATTTTCTTAAATAGTATTTTCGAATACATCGAGAATAATATCTTTATAATTAGCAAAAGAAGTTAAACACCATATTTTCAATACCATTTGTTCTTTTTTATTGACTAAACGAGTGGATTTTTTTAGTTCTTTTTTAAATAATTTTTTGTCGAAAGAAACTTTTTGTAAAATAGTTTTGCAAAAACGAAGCATAGTTAAGTAATTTACTGCTATAACTACAAAACAAAAGGTATTATTGCCCCCATTGGTAAGAATCTTGCTCTAGTTCAGCTAAAGCAATAACTCTATCAACAACTGTAGATGCCAATTCTTCAAAAGTAGAAGGATTACTATAAAATGAAGGCGTTGCAGGGCAAACGATACCACCTGCTTCGGTAATGGTCTTCATATTATTGATATGAATAAGATTTAGGGGAGTATCTCTTGCTACCAGTATGAGTTTTCTTCTTTCTTTAAGGATAACATCAGCGGCTCGAGTAGTTAAATCATTAGAAATGCCTTGGGCTATACGTCCTAATGTACCCATAGAACAAGGGCAAATAATCATTGTTTCAAAGCGAGCCGAACCAGACGCAAATGGTGCGGTAAAGTCTTGTGGATTGTAAAATTTAAAAGGTAAACCTTTATAATCGGTATTACCTAATTCTGTTTTCCAAACATATTTTGCATTATCAGACATCAAAATGCCTACTTCTTCAACTTGATTATGTAGTTGTTGTAGTCTGTCGAATAACACTTTGGCATAGATAGCACCACTAGCACCACTAACCGAAACCACTATTTTTTGTTTCTTGCTCATTTAGAGAACAAATATCGGAAAGAAAAACTTAATATGGAATTATATTTGCCTTTGTTTAGTCCGTAAGTAGTTCCGCCAGGGTGGTCTTGTATGGGAAAAAAGGGAATGCTATTGCTCAACTCCCAAAACATAGTCAGTTGAGGTTTGAGTTTAATTCCTGCAGCTAATTTTGCACCGATATCAAATTTATGAAAATCATTTTTTTGTGTGTCTTCATAGCCATAGATATCGAATGTTTTTCCATCCAAAAGAACACCAAACAATAAGCCTCCTTCATAAATAAATCCTTTGGATGTTTTCTGAACGCACCAAGACGTTTCAATATAAGATAAATCAATCCTAAAATCGCTATTGGCATCATTGCTTCCTTTGTCGATATAGTATAATGCTAGTTGACCACGACTAGCAGAATTTATAAAATGATTGACTGAGGCACCAAACTTGATGCCTAATTTGTTAAACCCACCTAATTGGTCGCCAGATACCTGCGAAGTGCTAATGCCAGCAATAAGTCCTGCTTTGAAATTTTGACTATAGCAATAACTACTTAAGAAAAGGGCAAAAATACATATGAAAATTAATCGTGTCATCTAAAACTGATGCCAATTCCTGCCGATGTACTTGGATAGCTAGAAAAGGTCTGGCTGGCATAAATTGTAAAGATAGCAAATTGAAGTCTAACTCCTGCTGAAGCTTGCATTTCAGAAGTCTTAGGCATATTAATTTCTAAGGGGAAATTAAAATTTAAAGTACTTGTGCTCCCTAAACTAAAGTTTGTATTGGCATTAAGTGTAGAGCTTACAAAATTTTGACCTACACTACCGTAAGCAGTTATCATAGCAAACTTTTTTGAAAAGATAAGATTGACTGTACTTGCTTGTATGTCTAAATCTACTCCTTGTCTAACGCTTTGACTTTCTACTTCAAAGGAGGTATTGAATTGACTAAAAGCACCTTGAATCGATAAATCGAACGGCAAAAATTTATTTATCGGTAACCATTGCAAAATATCGTGTTTTATTCCAGCGCCGTAAAGTTCAATAGACCCTTTACCTACAAAGCCAATATCGTAATCATAATTCGGAATATACCTTAGATTGATTTCTGTTCCTTTTACTACTCCTAGCCCTACATTTAAAGTTGGAATTGGTACGGTTTTTATCTCAATATTTTGATCAGGCATTACAAATTGACCGTTCACATTTCCGTTTTGATAATTTATAATTGCACCTTCTCCGTTGCCTAAGATACTTGGAGTTGATGAGGAAGCACTGCTAAAGTTTTCTATACTATTGACATCAAATGCAGCTGCTTCATCTGAAATAGTAATTAAGTTTAGACTTAGGCTAACATCAAAACCAGCCAATTTATGGGGCTTTGCTGTATTATACCAACCTTTGTTTAGCCCAGCTCCAATAGATTCAGTAAAGGGAGAGAAATAGCCCGCCAAAAAATTAGTAGCATCTGAAGTGCTACTGACTGTAATGTTCTGAGCTGAAACAAAAAGTGAAGAACAAACTAGTAATAAGAAGATTAATTTTTTTGTCATTGTACTTATTTATTAATCCGTAAGATGTATTTTTTCGACTTGCAAAATTTCTTTATTGCTATTGTCGTATACGAAAGCTACAATGTTACAGTTACTTCTTACCCATGAATTTTCTAAATCATAGTTATAGCTGTATGTACTTGAAGTACTACTCAATTGTATATAACTCCCCCAAGCTCCATTGATTACTTTTCTAAGCACGTGATTATGTTCATACTCTTCAATTAATTCACCACTATCTATTTGTTTGTCAATGATCCCATCTTCAGTAATACACACCACTAATTTTAGACTATTATTGGACTCTGAAAGTCGTCTTGCTTGAATACTAATGGAATTATTTTCTTCAGAAATAGAGAGTTCAATAGTTGGCGCTTGCAGTAATTGTTCTCCAACTTGACTAGCCCAATCGGTGTAACTTAACAGAACATTATCAGGGTATCCTAGTCTATTGACCATACCTATTGGAAAGCCTTCAGGACCGAAAAAATCTGTAATTTCATTACCTTCATCTGTTCTAAAGTCTGTGACAAAAACACCACTTGGCTCAGCAAATGAACCAGCATGAATGGCTATGCCAATCACTTTGTCAGGATAAAGTTCTTCAATCTTATGTAGTTCAGAAGATGCGTCTGGACAATTAGTACACTTGAAGCCTGTGAAATCTTCAATTAGCACCTTTTTACCTAGCCAAGGAAATCCAGCATTAGGGTCTGTAAAATTATCTTTTTCAATGACATCACATGAAAAAGTTAAACTAAGTATAAATAAACTAAGAAATAAATAATAGGTCTTGTTCATAATTAAAAGCTTGAAGTTATATTAAGAGTAAATCCATTAGATGATGGTACATTACGGCAGACACCACCTACACAAAAAATTCCCTCTCGAACCTTACCATATCCTAATTCAAAACGGTTTGTTCCTTTACTGTAGCCACAACTGATGTTGAGGTAATGTACAGCTTCATAGGTTTTGCCTTCGCTATTATAGCCGCCATTATATTGATCTACAAAAGCAAAAAACCAATGTGGAGAAAAGGTATATTCTACCAATCCCATTACCCAATCGCCTTGATCTTTGTAGTATTCGTTACTCTTATCAACTGAAAGGTATTGAAATTCACTTCTTAAAGTGTGTTTAGGTTTTATTTTGTAATTAACCTCTGCTATTCCAATTCTAGCATGTACGTTTTTGCCAATAATTTTTCCTTCTACGACATCTTTATTGTAAATGACATCTAAGTAGTTCAGCATAACCTTGACCTTTTTGCTGATTTTCTTTTTAAGGTCGAAGTTTAAATCTCTAAAATAGAGTTCTTCATTAATAACACTAAAAAACATGGGTGTATGGTCTCTATTTAATGTTAACTCTGAAGGACCGCCATTGAGCCCATTAATTCTTGAATAATTGACAGCAACTTGTGTGCCATATTTACCACCTAATTTACTTTTCTTTTTAAAAGTATAGTTGATTTCTCCTTGAAACCCTAGCTCCCCTAAAGGCTGAGTAGCAAAAGGGTAGAATGCAGCTAAGGTATAAGCGTGTTGTTTACTTATGGGTGGAATGTAATTTAAAGTGAGTTCTTTTCCTGTCCCACCTCTTTTAGAACGGAAGTCCATATTGTCAACTCTATGTGCTTCTAACATTATACCTAAACCTCTTTGAGAATATGAAAGGTTAGCCATTAATGCACTTCCTGGAGCAAAATTATTATAGGTTATTCCACCTGCCGGATCATTATATTTGTAGGCGTACTCTGTGTTAAAAGAAATTTTTCCTCTGTTAACGGTAGAACGAATAGCATAAGCAGCTACGTTTTCCGGCAAATTAAATACGGGATTGTTATCATCTTGAAAACGA
>CEVR01014296.1_pt1 | contig 23186 bp, 23 predicted proteins | sample 356541 | NCBI WGS metagenome assembly CEVR01 (sample SAMEA2623734, study PRJEB7988) | marine metagenome | isolation source: saline water (ENVO:00002010), including
AATCCTTCGACTAAATTCTCAAATTTCGGATAGGACCCTTTATCAATGGCTTCTGCATTTACCTTTGCAATTATCCTAAGTTCCATGCGTCGGTAAGCTAAAACAGTCGTGGTGGTTGATAGGAATATTGCTATCAAAACCGCATACAGAATCGTGATACCTATCATCGCAAGCAGAACAGCAAATATAATACTGTTTGCAAGAAACCAGAGTAAAAAAAGGCTGAGGGAACGACGGACCGCCTGATGCGGCTCCATTAAAAGTTAACCTCCACTGGGCCAGTAGCCTCATCTTCAGTCTCAAAGAATTCTGCCTGCTTAAATTTAAAGGCTCCAGCAATAACGTTTGATGGGAATGTTTCAATTTTATTGTTATACCCCAAGACACTGTCGTTGTAGTGCTGACGCGCAAACGCTATCCGACTTTCGGTACTGACGAGTTCTTCTTGCAACTGAAGAAAATTCTCATTTGCTTTTAAGTCGGGGTATGCTTCCGCTACGGCAAATAGAGATTTAAGGGCTCCGCTAAGCAAGTCCTCGTTTTGAGCTTGCTCACCAACTGTTTGCCCGGCCATTGCAGCTGTTCGAGCTTGGGTGACTGCTTCAAAGGTTTCACGCTCGTGTTCAGCGTATCCTTTGACGGTATTGACGAGATTTGGGATAAGGTCGTAACGCCTTCGGAGTTGTACGTCTATCTGCGACCACGCATTCTCTGTTCCATTACGTAGTCTGACTAACCCGTTGTATTGCAATATAGAAAATATTGCAATCAAACCTATTATGATCAATGCGATTATTAAACCCATGAAGGCTCCTTTGTATTGCTCTAAGCATAACGAATTTTTACTGATGTAGAAATTACTTCACTTGCTTTTATTGATGCGAGACATTGATAATGATGAATTAAAGTAGCGACCCCTTTTGAGAAGTGGTGCGGCAGGGCTAATAGTAAGAGCTCTCTTGTAAATTTTTTGATATTGAATAGCCAACTCATCCATAGAGAATTGCTCGGCTCTCTCTCTTCCTGATTCCGATAATGTGGTCGCAACGTTGTCAGTGAAAAGCACAGATCGCAATGCATCGGATAGCGAGATTGGATCTCCAGGTTTGGTCAATAAAGCGTCCTTCCCCTGCCTGGCAAGCTTCATGTACCCCGGGATAGCGCTAGCAACAACAGGTGTTTTTGCGGCCATTGCCTCCAATAAGACAATTCCGAAGGATTCCCCCCCTAGCGAAGGAGCACATAGAACAGAACACTTTTGAAGTCTGTTTATTTTCTCCGCATCTGAAATCGTCCCTAGCCAAATGATTCGATCGTCATTAGATGTCTGCTCTTTTAGTTTTTCAGTCTCTGGACCTTCGGATGCTATCCAGAGTCGCACATCATTGGGTAGATAGCGAAAAGCTTCAATGAGAACCTGTAAACCTTTGCGTGGCTCATGCCGGCCTAGAAATAAGACCGTCGGTGTAGCGCTCTTTTCTATTCGAGTTTCAAATAGGTCTAAATCAATTCCATTGAAGAGGATTTCGTAAGTTCCGCCAAGGGCACCTTTTGCAGTTCTGGCTGCTTCTTCTGAGACAGCGCAATTAATTTCGATACGCGAGGCTACCCAACGTGCTGGACGATTGAAATAATCATAAAATTTTGAATGGCCTGAACGATGATATGTTGCAACTATGGGGCTTTGCTTCAAAACGATAGAGGTGATTGTAGGGCCAGGAGCAAGAGGTTCATGCACGTGCAAAACGTCAAACTGCTCATCACGTAATGCTCGTATGACTCGCAACTGAGCGGCTGCATCTGGAGCTAAAGGCGCGATGGAGCCGTTTGTCGCTGTTGGCAGACTATTACCTAGCGGAGTTATCCCAGTATCGGGGGGTGGACCATCACAGGGGCCTAGAACCCTAACATCAGTTCCAAGTTTCCTGATAGATTTAGCAAGCGCTAATATTTGATTCTGCACTCCACCGGGGACAGAAAGGCTATAGGGGCTTATCATGCCGACTCGCATATTCTATTCGTATCCGATTTTCTAGCTATTTCCGTTTTTCAAGTTAACTTTTTCTATGGTGTTTTCTTAGCGCTTCGTGGTCGCTTGGCCAATTTGGTGACATTAAATGCCATTGTTCAGGTTCCAATAAGATCAATTCTTCAAATGAGCTAGCTATGTCTTGTGAGATCCTAGTCACGTCTTCTCGCAGGTTACCTTGCCTCTCCGAATTGAGGGGGGGTCTAACAATGGCGTGGTGAGATTCAGATCGCTGGTAGACAGCAACAGGTATTATTTTGGAACCAGTTCTGATTGATAACATTGCTGGTCCAGCTGGAATAGACGTTTCCTCATCGAAAAATGTTACTTTGACCCCTGTGCCCTCAATGTCACGGTCGCATAGCAAGCAAACCACATGGTTGTTTTTTATGGCTTTAATGACTTCTTTCCCTGCATTGGGCCCTAAAGGAATGACGTTCATACCAAATGATTCTCTGTAACTTATCATGAACTCAAATAGTTCTTTGGGTTGCTGTGGCTCCACTACAACTGTTACTTCGAATTTCGGTCGACATGTTAGCCATCGCCCCGCCCATTCCCAACCACCAAGGTGAGGTAGAGCTAGAATTGGCCCTGGCCCCTCAGACCAGGAATCCTCAATGTGTTCAAACCCTTCTACAGTAAATCCAGCATCTATCTGGTAGTCAGTTAGAGACTGCATTTTGGCTGAATCAGTCCAATACTTGGCATAGCTAATGAAAGCTTGTCGAGTCATTTGTCTTAGTTCGTGGTTTGTTATTTGACCTTCGTGTGTTCTGTGCATGTTTCTTTCGACTAGTACCCGCTTACTGGATGACAGTCTGTAGGCACACCGACCTAGCGCATTACTTATCCTGCTTAATAAGCGATCAGGAATAGCTTTAATTATGCTTGATGCAAGCTTGTAAGCAGAGACGATTAATTTTCCGTTTAGCACTTACGGACTATGTGGCTCAGTTGGTTTGTCAAGCTGTGCAGTCGCTTGATTCCAAACTTTCAAGAAACGCTGAAAAGCCGTTACCAGCGTTAGTACCAGCATTACCCACAGGACAGGGATCAAGATATCGCTTATTAATAAACCCAAAGCTAAGACAATGAATCGCTCGGCTCGCTCCATGATTCCTCCCTTCGCATCAAACCCAAGAGATTCGGCCTTTGCTCTTTGGTAAGAGATAAGCATGGCCGCTCCCATGACGGCTACGGGAAGCATCATAATTCTTCCCGACTCATTTGATGCCAGGTACCAAGCAATTCCGCAAAATAGTAGAATATCTGTAACTCGGTCACTCACTGAATCCAAAAAGGCACCTCGCACAGAAGAGGTCCCACTCGCTTTAGCGACCGCACCGTCAAGAGCATCTGGAAGACCGGTAAGGATTAGGAATATAAACCCCAAGAACAATCGTCCCTGACCTATGAATACAGATCCTATACCTGCGATCACGATTCCAGTTGCGGTCAAAGCATTAGCAGTAACCCCAATCCTGCTTAGGAATACTCCTATTGGGTCAAGTACTCTGTCAACACCTTTTCGAAAATTGCCATCGAACACTTAAACACCATCCAGTCTTTTGACCATATGCAACACTAGCATTTCGTTTCTTCATTTGGTTTGTTACGCTGTTTGTTTTGCAGAGGCATCCCAGTCTTCAGGATTTTCTTCTACTACTGCTTCCAAAATTCCTGCTGTGTTTGCATCAATCAAAAGAACTGCGCGTTGCTTGGGAATCGGTTCTGATGAATAACTCAGTATTCTCCAAACAGGACGACTTCTCAATCCTCTCCACATCAGTTGTGCGGAGCAAGGACCGATATCAAAACCAAGTTCTTTCTCCGCAATCTGTAGCGCTTCACTTTCATCTATTTCACATTTCGTTGCAGCGGAAAGGTTATAAGCGCCAAACAGGCATATTCCAATACCCGAGATTAGAAAACCTCTGTTGATAAGAGCAGAATCACTGAAGAGAGCAAACAAAATAATAGAGATAAAGCCTGTTAAGAGATAGAGGTATCCAGCCAATTTTCTTTTATCGTTGTTCGGAATCTGATACTCTTCCGCACCGTACGTGGGCTGAAGGTCATCTGGCAAAGAATCAGCGGTATGTTCTGCAGTTGTCATGTTTCAATTGTAATTTCTTTTTAGGCTGATGGAGTAATTAACTGGCAGGCCAGACCTCTTTAAGCCTCTGGTAGCTCGACGTAAGGGTTTCAGGTATCATCCTTGCCTCGGCGATTGAGGTCAGAAAGGTTGTATCGCCTTCCCATCTAGGAAGACAATGAACGTGTAAATGTTCTGGGATGCTCGCTCCTGCTGCTTTCCCAATGTTCATCCCTACGTTTATTCCATCTGGGTGATACGCCTCTGTAATTGCCTTCACCGCTTTATTGGTGATTTCCCATAGTTCCGCACTTTCCTCATTGCTTAAATGTATTAGATCAGGAATCGCCCTTTTCGGCAGCACCAGAGTGTGCCCACTTACGTAGGGATATTTGTTTAATATCGCAGCACAAAAGGTACCTTCGTAGAGAACATAATTGGAGCCTGTATCGCTTTCACCCGTAAAGATATTTTCAAAGATGCTTGAAGTAGGTAGTGGTTGGACATTCTCTTCGTTTTGTACTTCTCCTGAGACATACGATTTCCGCCACCCAGCCCAGAGGACTCGTAATCGCGATGCTCCAGATTGCGTCATTGCTGACTTCTTACTTCATCCTTAAGGGCTTGAATGAAATTTTCAAGAGGAACACCCCTTTCAACCTCTCCACCTCTGGGGTTAACCCCAACAGTGCGAGGTTCAATATCATCGTTCCCGACCACTAAGACGTAAGGAATTTTTTGAGATTTCACATCACGGATTCTTTTTCCAAGTGAGTTACCAGCCCGCTCCAATTCGACTCTAAATCCCTTATCACGAAGGGTTTTCTCTACTTGTTCTGCATAGTTCTCGTGCTCTTCAGCTACTGGCAAAACAGAAACTTGAACTGGTGCAAGCCATGCTGGGAAGGCTCCTGCGTAGTGCTCGATTAGGACTCCAAAGAATCTCTCTATCGAACCCATTAAAGCTCTGTGGATCATGACAGGTCGTTTGCGTTCGCCGGAAGAGTCAATATATCTGAGGTTGAATCTATCTGGCAGGTTAAAATCCAACTGTATCGTCGATAGTTGCCATGATCTTCCGATTGCGTCGGCAACATCAATGTCTATTTTGGGACCATAAAAGGCTGCGTCGCCTTCTTTGACGCTATATGACAATCCTTCTCTTTCAAGCGCCTCTGTTAATGCCTTAGTGGCGTTATCCCAAATCTCATCAGAGCCTACAGATTTCTCGGGATTACGAGTTGAAAGATTGAAAGAGAAATCATTGAATCCAAAGGCTGTAAGGACAGACATCACGAATGTTAGAAGATTTGATATCTCATCGGATAATCCTTCCTCTGTGGTAAAGATATGTGCGTCATCTTGAGTAAAGCCTCTGATTCTCATCAATCCATGTAGTGTTCCAGCGCGCTCATACCGGTAAACGGTGCCTAATTCGAAGAGTCTTAGAGGTAGGTCTCTATAAGATTTTGTTCCTGCTCTGTAGATTAAACAGTGCATCGGGCAATTCATTGGTTTCGGGTAATACTCTCCATTATCCATTTCCATCGGTGGATACATGCCTTCCGCATAAAAATCCAAATGGCCACTGGTCTTGAAAAGTTCTGAATTCGCTAAATGGGGCGTATAAACGAATTTGTAGTCGCCATCCTCATGGCGTTGACGACTATAGTCTTCCATTAACTTTCTAATGCTTGAGCCTTTGGGATGCCAGACAGCTAGTCCTCCCCCAAGCTCGGAAGGAAAACTTAATAAATTCAATTCGTTAGCTAGTTTGCGATGATCCCGTTTCGCGGCTTCTTCAAGCCTGTGCAAGTGTTCCTTTAGTTGCGATTTCGTGGCCCACGCGGTTCCATAAATTCGCTGAAGCATTTGCCTGTTCTCATCGCCTCGCCAATACGCTCCAGCGACACTCATCAATTTAAAGTGCGCTACTTTGCCCGTAGAGGGGACATGAGGTCCTCGGCAAAGGTCAACAAAACCATCTCCGTTTTGGTAAAAACTTATTGTCTCGCTGCCATCTACTTCTGATTTATCAGCAGATTTGATGATTTCGCATTTGTATGGGTGGGCAGAGAATATTTCTAGCGCCTGTTCAACGGTTGTTTCTCCTCGTACAAAGGCTTGATCAGCTTGGATAATCTGACGCATCTTTTGCTCAATCTTTTCCAATTCTTCTTCTTTGATAGCTACACCATCTGGAATATCAAAGTCGTAGTAAAAGCCATTTTCTATTGGTGGCCCAATAGCGAAAGTAGCTCCAGGGTATAGCTCCAAAACAGCCTGAGCTAAAATATGAGCTGTGGAATGTCTGATGGTTTCTAGACCTTGATCCGTTTCTGAGGTAATTATGCTCACTTGCGATCCATCTTCGAGTGGTGTTACAAGATCAACCTCTACACCATTCACTTCAGCAATGATTGCTGCCTTTGCTAAGCCCTTTCCAATGTCTAGGGCCAGATCAGCAACAGTTGCCCCATCTTCTAATTCCCGTTGAGATCCATCAGGGAGAGTAATTGTTATTGCTGTCATGAATGTATGTTACCGATCAGTATGGATGATTTCTGTGAATATACAGAGTTCTTTCATTCAAACTCAGCTTGTTTGACGCTAAGCCATTTTCAAAGACGATCTAGATTAACACCCAGCAACTTCGCTGCTTCTGAAACACCATTTCCTTCTTCTGCTTGTGCATCGAGCACTTTGACAGCTTCCGGAGTATTCAAATCATCGTCTAGACAATTTCTAACTTGCTCTAATCCTCCCTCCCCTGAACCAGCATTTACCCAAGAACGCAAACGCTGGTCAGCTATTCCCATTAGGTCTGGTGTCCAAGACCATGAATGCCTATAGTGATGGTTTATTAGAGCTAGCCTTATCGCTCTGGGGTCGTGCTTTTGCCTAAGATCAGATACAAAAACAAGATTCCCTAGGGACTTTGACATCTTCTCTCCGTCCATTTTTACCATAGCTTGATGCATCCAGACCCGAACAAAGGGTTTACTAGTTAACGATTCAGATTGAACCCGCTCACATTCGTGATGAGGGAAAATTAGGTCAGCCCCTCCACCATGAATATCTATTGTTTCCGTTTGTAGCTCCCTCATTGCAAGCACTGAACATTCGACATGCCAACCAGGCCTACCTGAGCCCCACATACTTTCCCAGGCAGGCTCATCAGGAAGAGAAGGCTGCCAAAGGACGAAATCTAATGGGTTGCGCTTCAGAGGATCTTGGGGATTCCCACCTCTTTCTGCTGCAAACTGCAACATAGTGGATTCATCGAGTCCGCACATGGCCCCGAAATCTTCTGATTTTGAGATATCAAAATAGACAAATCCTTGCACTTCGTAAGCATCCCCCTTTTCCAATAGTTTGGCGACAAACTTACGAATTTCAGCGATTGCGGAGGTAGCCCGTGGCTCACTCCAACATGGAATCATTTCCAGCGCGCTCATGTCTTCGTTGAATCGATTAGTTTCTTTCGCTGCTAGATCGAGATAATGAACGCCGAGTTCGCGAGCTTTTCGGAGGATATCGTCATCAACGTCAGTTACGTTTCTTACACACCGTGTTTCGTACCCAAGATCCCTTAGCCTTCTTTGCAATACATCATAAGTTACGTAAGTAGCTGCGTGCCCAATATGAGTAGCATCATAAGGCGTAATTCCACATGTATAAATATTCACTATCGGCCCCGGCCTGAACTCTTCAATATTGTTTGTTGCCGTGTTAAAAATTCGCATTACTTCATTGTGACCTAAGTTTTATCGCCATTGTAGGGTATATCTACTTTGGCTATGCACGAAGTTACTCTAGGCCTATGATGCTGACAGAAGAGCGCGTTTTATATAGTTTGTTGAGTTGGAGTAGCACAGCTGTGAATGCTTCAACAGGAGCGGCGTTTGCTAAGCTACCACAATCAAGTCCTCGCAGATTGTCCATCTTATTGACTATTTCTATAGTCTCATCTATTGCCGATTGTTCATCTGCACAAACTAGAACATCGCCTTCCATGGGGGTATCAATCTCCCCTAGTTCTTTTGCTGGCAGATGCTGAAAAGCCATTGAAACCCTAGACCCTGGTATGGCTGCCTGAACATCTGCAGCGATTGACCCTCTCGGTGGGTAGAGTGCGTGAAATTCATTTCCTACTCTTGCGAGCGCATTTGCCATACAGATAACTAATTTCCCGCTTAATTGTTTTTTTAGCGCTTTGGCTGTTGGCGCACAGGAGTCCCATGGAGTTGCTAGTACAACCATGTCTGCAAGAGCAGCTTCTTCATTGCTTACTCCTGTTAGCTGATAACCTCTGTCACCCCAAACTTCAATCAGCTCATCAACTATTTCCGCTGCTCTACCTGAGGACCTCGATCCTATTTCTATTTCATATCCGACTGAAGCCAACCGAAGGGCTAACCCTCGTCCAGCTGGTCCGGTTCCTCCAACAATGCCAATTTTCATGTCTAGAACATACCGGAGAAGTCATTCAATCCGACAGATTTCGTTGTATTTATTTTTGTAAGAATGAATTTGGGAATCCTCAAATGTTTGGCGTACTCATGTATTGTCTAAAGTGAGCCTACGCATCGGAGCAGTAATGGGGATACTTCAGGATAAGAATATTTTAATTACAGGAGTGCTTACCGACGCAAGTCTCGCTTTTGGGGTAGCCCAACTTGCAATTAATGAAGGCGCTAACATTGTTGTAACTGGCGCCGGACGTGGTTTAAGGCTCACTGAAAGGACAGTTCGAAAGCTTGAAGGAGACGTCGAAGTTTTAGAATTTGATGTCACGGACCCGACTCATGTCTCAGCAGTCCGCGATCGCCTAAAGGAAAAGTGGACCCACGTAGATGGTGCCCTGCACGCAATCGGGTTTATGCCGGAGATAGGGCTAGGTGAAGACTTCTTTGCTGCGAGTTGGGATGATATCGCTCCTGGCTTTAATATTTCTGCCTACTCACTTAAGACTGTAGCTGAAGCTACCGCCCCCCTTATGAGGGATGGAGGGTCAATTGTAGGCTTGGATTTTGACGCCCGCTTCGCTTGGCCGGCATATAACTGGATGGGTGTAGCAAAAGCAGCTCTCGAGTCTGCATCCCGATACCTTGCTCGTTCTCTAGGACCCGAAAATATTCGAGTAAATTTAGTAACAGCTGGACCGATACGAACTATGGCTGCGAAATCAATCCCTGGATTTAAAGAATTTGAAGATGCTTGGGATAGCAAAGCCCCTCTAGGTTGGGATGTTAGAGACTCAGCTCCGGTAGCCCGTGCTTGTGTAGCACTTCTCTCCGAATGGTTTCCGATGACGACCGGAAGCATGATCCATGTTGATGGCGGGTACCACGCAATAGGCGCTTAGGGACCCTACCCCCGCTCTTCCGTATAAACTTTGTCGGACTCATCAACAATTTCGCCAACAATTGCCTCAAGAACATCCTCTAGTGTTATCACTCCGACGTATTGGCTATCTGATTCCCCAACTAACGCAAAGTGTATCTGTGTTTCCCGCATCTCTCTTAGTAAATCATCTAAAGTGCTATCAGGGGACACTATTAATATCTCTCGAGTGATCTCAGCGGTCAAACCAGGTTTTTTGATTTCCTTTTCCCTGTGAAGAAGGTCTTTTACATGAAGGAATCCACGAACAGTTTCTCCGAAGCAAACAGGTAGGCGGCTGTGCCCGCTCTCGATTGCTATTAGCGTAATATTTTCAATGGTGTCATCCTCTTTGACACTAATAACGCTATCCCAAGGAATCATTGCTGATTGGATGTGCTGATCTTGAAAAAGAAGTGCTCCCGCCAAAATATCATGCTCTCCCTGACCGAGATCACCTCCGGACCTCACCTCTCCGATTAATTTATGCAACTCTTTCGCCGTATACGCATTTCCAAGTTCGTCAACCTGATCGATGCCAAAAGGTTTAAGAAGCAAGCTGGAAACCTTATTAAGGAACCAAATCACAGGTCGGAAGATAATTACGAATGACCGATGAGGTCGTGCGACCTTACACAAAACACTTTCGGGATTGGTCAAAGCTAGATTTTTGGGAACCATCTCACCTATAACCATGTGCATAAAAACAACTATGAATAAGGCAAAACCAAAAGCGATTGCGTGCGAAAGTGTTTTAGGCATCCCCAAAGGCTCCGTGATGAAATGCTCTATAACCTTGGCAAATGCGGGTTCTGCTACCAAACCTAAGCCTAGAGAAGTTACAGTGATGCCTAATTGGGCTCCTGAGATTGACAAGGGGAGATTCGTCATAAGGTCAAGGGCTAGTCGTGCAGGCCTATCACCCGCTTCTGCTAAAGCCTGCATCTTTGACCTTTTGGATGTAACGACAGCAAACTCAACAGCAACGAAAATACCATTTAAGAGTATTAGCAATATCGTTATTAGAATCGCCGTGAGAGTGAAGATCATAGCTGCTCCTCTTCGCTAATGTTTTCTTCAACCCTGATTGATCGAAATGGTGGACTCGTTAGCCGGACAGTCGCAATTCGCAGTTTATCCATTTCAAGAACTTCAATTTTCCAATACCGGTAGCGGAAAACTTCTCCAACACTTGGAACCCTTTGGAGTTGATCAAGAATGAAACCTGCTATCGTTTCGTATGGTTTTTCCTCAAAGGCTAAACCGCATATCTCTTCAACCTCATCTAGACGAAGATTTCCTGCCAGTGTGAAGATCCCCTCAGCTGCTGCTTGTTGTGGTTGCTCAATTGCGTCATATTCATCTTCAATTTCACCTACTATTTCTTCGAGAATGTCCTCAACGGAAACTAGTCCTTCAGTCCCTCCATGTTCATCTACAACAATCGCTATTGGCTTACGCTGCTTTCTCATATCTGCCATAACAGAAATTAGATTTCGGGTTTCTGGAACAGCAATCACGTCACTCATTACCTCAGTGACTCGCATTTGCGAACGTTGCTCAGAATTAACAGAGAGTGCAGATTTCACATGCGCTACTCCGAGCACATTATCTAAATCACCTAATGTGACCGGAAACCTTGAGTGGCCTGTTTCAAGACTCAAAGCGATTAAGTCCTCAATACTTGATTCAGCTTGTAGTGAATGCAGAGAAACTCGTGGGGTCATCACGTCGTTTGCTTGTCTAGATGCAAATTTCATTGACTTCGAAAGCAAATCTACCTTTCGTTGGGCAAGAGTTCCTTCCTTTCCTGAAACTTTTATAGCTAAGTCAAGGTCCTCAATACTTGGCGTATGATCAAGCTCTTCTGTTGGCTCCACTCCAAGTAAACGCGTTAATTTATTTGCTGTCCCGTCGCTGATGTAGATGATTGGCTTTGCGAGAAAACTATAGATCCTGAAGGGTTTTGCAAGCATTCGCGCCATTTTGTTTGGCTTGGCAATAGCAATGTTCTTTGGTATCAACTCACCAACTACCATCGTCAAGAAAGTCACCAAACTTATTGCGACCACCAAAGATAGAGGCTGAGCTAGCCCATTACCAAAAAGATCAATGAATGGCTGCTTAATGAGTTTGGCGATAGTTGGTTCGGCTATGAAGCCAAGTACTACGGCAGTGATAGTGATCCCAAGCTGAGCTCCTGTCAAATGATAAGAGAGGTTCTTTATTAGTCCCAAGACAACTTGAGATGATCGCACTCCGTTAGATGCTTCATCTTCAATTTTCTTTCGATTACTGGCAACCAGAGCAAACTCGGCTGCAACAAAGAATGCTGTTGCAATCACCATTACTGCAATTAATGCCAGACCTGCTTCAGTACTTATAGAAACTCCTTCAGAGACACCCATATTACCCCACTGGAAGTTTTTTACACAGAAATCAATCAGTCTTTAATCATTGCATATGACACAATTACCCCTCCAACCATTTAGTGAATGAGCTTTTGGTCTACGGTGTAATAGCAGCGTAAAGGCATTGTAGATATGACTGAATCTCAAGGGCATCAAACTTCTGGGAATTACCCGCCCCCTAAAAACTCTATAAACCCAAATACCGACCTTGGCTGGATCAAACGGCTTATGCCCATAGCGCGGTCTCATAGAAGACCTCTAATCATTGGAGTCTGTGTTGGTTCGGTAGCTTTGATACTCAATGTTGCTGTCCCTGCAATAGCGAAAGAGGCAATTGACTCTACAATTGCCGGTAATAGAGAAAACCTTACAATATGGGCGCTGATACTGACTGTCGTTGGGTTAGGCCGATTTGCAACGGGCGCATTATATCGAATCTCATTATTCAGAGTCGCTTGGGGTGTCGAAACAGATTTGCGCGCATTACTTTATAGCCACCTGACGAAGTTGAGCTTCTCCTACTTTGATAGAACACAATCAGGCCAAGTCATTTCAAGGGCGAATAGTGACATTAGGTCTATTCAGGTTCTTCTTGCATTTGGGCCTCTAATAGGCATGAGCATAATCTCGTTTATCCTTGCTTTCTGTTTCATGATGACCCTACACATACCTTTAACCTTGGTTGCTTTATGCACTCTTCCAGGTGTCTATTTTTTTGGCCAGAAGTTGAGGCACTCGGTCTTCCCCTTGACCTGGGTTAGTCAAGCTCGTTTAGCTGAGCTAGCAACAATCGTTGACGAAAACATCAACGGTACAAGAGTTGTCAAATCATTCGCCGCAGAGAAACAACAGGTCAGCCTCCTACAAAAGGCTGCTCGTCATATTGAGTGGGTTAATGTTCAAACGATCAAAGAGAGAGCCAAGTTCAATCCAATAATTGAGGCCCTTCCAAGAGTCGGCATGGCAATAGTTCTTCTCTATGGAGGACTTTTAGCAATAGATGGTCAAGTTTCAATCGGGACATTATTCGCTTTCAATGCTTATGTGATAATGCTTCAGGCACCATTTAGGATGTTTGGATTTCTGCTGCTACAGACTCAAAGAGCATCTGCTTCTGCAACTAGAATCTTTGAAGTACTCGATGAAAAACCCGAAATCACTGATTTACCATCAGCAGTTAAGTTAACTGGAGTTAGGGATTCCATCCGCTTTCAGGATGTAAATTTTTCCTATAGCGGACCCCAATCACAAGATGATATAGAAGAACATCATGTGAAATCCGAAATCATTACAAATCTGGACTTATCTATCAGAGCAGGAGAAACAGTAGCAATTGTTGGTATGACTGGATCAGGAAAATCAACAATCGCCCGTCTCCTCACTCGCTTTTATGACGTCAATTCCGGATCAATTTTGATTGATAGTGTTGATATCAAAAAAATTCAGTTGCACTCGTTACGGCAACAAATAGGCATTGTCTTTGATGAACCTTTTCTTTTCTCGACAAGCATCTCCGAAAATATCTCTTACGGAAAGCCTGATGCCTCTGAAGCAGAAATCCACGAAGCTGCAAGGAAAGCACAGGCTTTGGGCTTTATTACTGATCTAGAATCTGGGTTCTCTACTGTTGTGGGAGAGCGTGGCTACACATTATCGGGAGGGCAAAGACAGCGAATAGCTTTAGCTAGGTGCTTATTGGAAAAGCCAAGTGTCTTGATATTGGATGACGCGACCAGCGCTATCGATGTTGGCGTGGAGTCCTTGATACATGAATCACTTAAGACGAGTTTAGAAGAAACCACTACCTTACTAATAGCCCAACGCGTATCGACAATTGCTTTAGCAGACAGGATTGTCTTTCTTGAAGGCGGCGCTATCTCGGACGAAGGATCTCACAGTTCTTTGTTAAGTCGAAATGCCGCTTATGCCTCAATCATCGCTGAAAGTAATTCAGAGCCAATAACGGAGGTCAACTAATGGGATTTGGGCCACCCATCGGTTTTGGAGGAGCTAATTCTGTTACCTCGTCGCGAGACGCAGGTCTTCCTCATGCCGGAGTTCCCGGCCACTTACAAGATGAAGTAAAGCGAGTTCTGAAGCAGGAGCCGGTTCATGAATTACCACCAGTGGACTTTAACCATTTCATCAGTCCAGAGGTTCCTTTCACACTCCGGAGCTTTCTGGGAGACCACAAATGGAAATTACTCTTTGCGATGTTATTGGTCATTGGAGAAAGCATATTGCTTCAAGCAGGTCCTTTATTAACAAAATTTGGCATTGACGAAGGGGTTGTTGCAGGCAACAAGGGAGTGCTTGTCACAGTTTCTTTAACCTACCTTGGAAGTATTTTACTCCATTCACTGAGTGCTTGGTACAGAATTCGCTATACGGGATCTCTGGGTGAACGGTTAATGAAAAATTTACGTATTAAAGTTTTCAGCCATCTTCAAAGACAGTCACTTGACTTTTACACAAATGAAAAGGCTGGCGTGCTGATGACTAGAATGACCAGTGATATTGAGGCTTTGTCCCAGCTGTTCCAAGAGGGTTTAGTGAATTTTGCTGTACAGGGTTTAACAGTCATTGTGATAACAATCGTCTTATTGTTCCTAAACTTCAAACTTGCTTTAATCACTTTGCTGGCAGTGGTTCCAATAACGATTATTCTTAGCGAATGGTTTCGAAGAAAATCATCAAAAGCGTATGAGGCTGTTCGCGACAAAATAAGCGAAGTCTTATCAGATCTACAAGAGAGTCTGGCTGGAATACGTATCATCACAGCACATAACCGTCGGAAGCATAACGTTACGAAACACACAAATATCGTTGGCGAACATAAAGATGCAAACTTAGAGGCAGTTCAAGCAGCATCTGTATACACACCTGGGACAGAAGCCATAGCAATCCTAGGGAGGGCATTAGTCCTTATTGTGGGTGGCCGCATGGTACTAAACGGGGAACTAGAGATAGGTGAGCTAACAGCTTTTTTACTATATTTGGGAGCTTTTTTCACTCCGATTCAGACATTGACTCAGCTATACAATGGTTATCAGCAAGGTCAGGCAGCAGTTTCAAAACTGCGAGACTTATTAGGGACAACACCATCTGTTCCTGAGTACCGGTCTGCTCAACCTATTCCTGAGATCCAGGGTGAAATTGTCTTTGAGAATGTTAACTTTTCCTACAACGATCATACACCTGTTCTCAAAAATATAAATCTATCGATTATGGCAGGAGAAACAATCGCCATCGTTGGACCAACAGGAGGCGGAAAATCTACTATCGCTAAACTAGCCACTCGATTCTACGACCCTTCTAGTGGGAGAATCTTAATTGATGGAATAGATATTAGGGAGGTTCAACTTAGTTCGCTTCGGAGTCAAATAGGCGTCGTTCCTCAAGAACCATTTCTATTTGCCGGTTCCATAAGAGATAACGTCGGCTTCTCAAAGCCGAAAGTTTCAGATAGTGAAGTCGTTGAAGCACTTGAAGCATCCGGACTTATGACAATGGTTAATTCTCTTCCTGAAGGAATCAATACTGTTATACATGAGCGCGGTGCATCACTAAGCGCTGGAGAACGTCAATTAATTGCCATAGCTCGAGCTTTTTTATCTAAACCTAGAGTTTTAGTATTGGACGAGGCCACCTCTAATCTCGACTTACAGTCAGAGAGCCAAGTGGAGCAAGCATTAGATGCGATCCTTGATGGCAGGTCCGCGATTATTGTGGCACATCGATTAGCAACTGTCATGAGAGCTGACAGGATCCTAGTTGTTGATAACGGAACAATTATCGAGAGTGGGACCCACCAAGAACTCTTAGCTAGAGGTGGAGCATACTCTGCAATGCATAACCAATGGCAAGAAACGGTTCGATCCAATGGTTCCTGAAAGTATTCTGAAATTGTCGGGGGTTAACCTTACCCGAAATGGAAAGCATCTCGTAAGGGATCTGAATTTTGAGGTCTTTTCAAATCAAAATTGGGTGATTCTAGGTCCAAATGGGTCTGGGAAGACCTCACTTCTCAGAATAGCGTCAATGTTTGAACATCCCAGCTCTGGATCTATAACTCTTCTTGAACATACTCTCGGGACGTCTGACATCCGAAGGATACGGCACCTAGTAGGATTTACTGGTCACGGAATCTCGCAATTGCTTCGCCCTGATTTGAAAACGGAAGACGTAGTAATGACCGCAAAACACGGGGCCCTTGAACCTTGGTGGCATACCTATTCACGTGAGGATAAATTGAAAGCCCATAATCATATGGAGATACTTGGAATAAAGCACCTTGCAAAGCAAAGATTTGAAACCCTATCTTCGGGAGAAAAACAAAGAGCACTTTTAGCTAGAAGCCTGATGAGTGACCCTAAGCTTCTATTACTTGATGAACCTGCATCGGGGCTCGACTTACCAAGTCGCGAGGAATTGATGCAATCATTATCCTCTCTAGTATCTGAGAGCTTATCTCCACCAGTGGTTATGGTTACCCACCATGTTGAGCAAATTCCTAAAGGTTTCAGCCATATATTATTCCTAAAAGAGGGCTCAACTATGGAATCTGGACCGATTAGTGAAAAATTAAATTCAGATAATCTCTCTAAATGCTTCGGAATTGATTTAGAAATTAGAGAGTTTAACGGCCGATGGAGCGCACAATCAACAATTGGTTAATACAAGCCTGATTGCATTACAAACAGCACGCCCTTTTGAACAGAAATATTTCCAAGGCCTTCCACAATTTCGTTACTTAAACCGCGAGTTGATCCAGGGTTTAAAGTTTCATGATTTAGATTCCATCGAAACCCTGACAAGGTCACACCTTCTGCGACTCCACCGAAAGGAAATATCGAAACTAAATTGTTAGCTAACGGCTGTACTACGTAATCATCTCTGACAACTTTGACAAAAGAAGAGCCGACAAAAGCTTTACAAGAGATCATTGAAGCAACGGTGGAAGCCATAGCCGAAAAAACTCCCCACAGATGATCTACCCGACCAGCACCGGAATCCACAATTGTGACTGATGTGCAAGATCTACTTGCATGTAATATCGCCAGTTCTAAGTCAGATTTATCCTTATCTTCCGGAAAGGAAATTATTTGAATAGATTGTTTTTCCACAGTTTCCAGACCGTTTGCTGATATTGAATCTAGATCTCCTATAACAATATCTGGCAATATGCCAAGAATTCTGGAGTTGTCAAAGCCTGAATCGACAGCAATAACTTCATCAAATTCTGGAAGGCAATCTAACACTCGTTTGTCAGGACAGGGTCCACCATTAATTATTAATGCGCTATTTTTCCTAGTGTTATACGACATATTTATATCTGCCTAACCCCTAATTGGAATCAACTTTATCAGACCGCATAAACAGCCACGCTATGAAAATCCCTACAGCACTTCCCATGACAGAAAATATAAACGAGGTAGATGCAGAAAAACCAATAGCAGCAAACAACATTAGAAATGTTATAAAACCTCCTACCCCAGATAGTGGGTAGACAAAACAACCCAAATTTTTGGGTTCAGAATTCGACTCGCCCATTAATCTCAGGCTCCGTCGAGTCTTCTTTGGGTAACGCGTATTCTATCTTTTTTTCTCGCTCCCTCGATCTCAATATAGGTAGCTATCTCCTCGTATCGGAGCCCAGTCCTGCTCGATCCCATGATTTCACTGGCTTTAGTTTGTTGCTTCTTTCCTGGAGCCCACAGGACAAAACAAATAGCACCCCCCGCTACAACAAAGAGTAACGCCCACAATGAGTCACTCCATCCCTCAGCCACTGAAACAGTTATCTGGTAAAGAAAATTGTCCATAGAGGTTTCTAATGAAGATGCCAGTTGAGGGGCAATTGCTGGAGATTCTTTTGCCAATTCCAAGATCTCTTGAGGAAATTCCTGAAGCGAATCGATTGAACTGCGGTATCCACTATTGAACATTGAACCGGCTATTGCTATACCGATTACTGCCCCTAGTTCCCGCAGAACATCGTTGAGGGCAGATGCAACTCCTTGCTTTTCAAAAGGCAACGAAGAAACAATTATCTCTGTTGCTGGTGGAGACGCTAATCCGATACCAGCGCCATAGATGACGGCAACTAAAGCGAAATCCAGAAAGCTACTTTCAGAGTGGAATTGTGCACCCAGATAAAGAGATACACCAAGTAGGCAAAGGCCCAGGAAACCAACGACTCTGAAACCAAACCTTTTAGTTAGTGGTATTGCTACTAAAGAGGCTGGGAAAAGACCGATTGCTGTGGGAAGGAAACTCAAACCAGTGTCAAGTGGGCCGAAGCCTAGTACGTACGCAATAAATTGCACAGCAACAAAGAAAAAACCAAATGCCACAGTGAATTGCACAAGCAATGATAGGGATCCTGACCGGACCGACCTGTCTTTAAAAACGAACACATCTAATAAAGGCCTTCTTGTTTTTGACTCCCAGATGACAAAAGCTACGAGAAATATTCCCCCTGCTATAAAGCAACTTAGGATAAGTGCAGAGTCCCAACCTTTAATGGGGCCTTCCATTATTGCGAAGACAATTCCACCTATTGCAAGCAGCGATAGGAGGGAACCTAAAGGGTCAAGGTTTGATTTCTCAGGGGAAGATGAATTTGGTAGGCAAATCGAACAGAAAAGAAGAATCGCAGCTGAGAGAATGCTCATGACGAGAAAAACTGACTCCCACGAGTAGTTCTCGATTAATGCCCCAGAGAGAAGAACTCCTGATAGCCCTCCGAAAAACACAGACGCTGTCCAAATTGCAACTCCGCGTTCTTTCTTGTCAGGAGGCAACGTCGTAGTTATTGTAGATAATGTCGCAGGAAAAATAAAAGCTGCACCAATACCGCTGAGTGCGCGAAATGCTATGACCAACCTAGCTTCATTTTGTTCAATGAAATCCAAATGTTCCGTAAAAAGAGTTGCAGCATTTGCGATGCAAAGAATAGTTACCCCGAGAAGCAACATGGATCTGCGGCCAAATTTGTCGCCCAGAGCACCCGCAGGAAGAAGGAGTGAGGCTAGAAAAAAGGCGTATATATCTACCATCCATTGAACATCGGATTGGCTGGCTCCTAACTCTCTCGATAACTCAGGCAAAGCAACGTTCAAGGATGAGATATTCGCTACCACCAGTACCGCTGCTAGAACTGTAGCCGCAAGAGTTAAGGTAGAGTTTGCTCTTAGTGCCCTCATTATCAATAGTCTCCCAACTCGTGTTTCCTATTTGGTGGATGATTAGTTGAAACCCACTATTGCTACGTTACTGCTACTTTGATTACGTGGTCCCTAAACGTCAACTGACAGAAATCAACTTAAGCGAAGATGTATTGCCTTGGGAGAGAATCGGTTTCAATATCTTCACAGAAAATTCGGCTCGGTCAATTCTCATAGGAAAAACAAAATTGTGCTTTGAGAAAATTGATGCTGTTGAAGGCATCGCCTCTGTCCATGTTGAGGGGATCAAGAAGAACGTGGACTCGCTGAAATTCAATCCAACGACCCTTTCAACCAGCAAAATTGAAGCGTCCTTTCATCCCAACAGAATAGAAAGAATAGATCATCTGGTAGTCACGACACCCGACTGCGACAAAACGACAAAGGCGCTCGTAGAAGCAGGCATAACACTTAGTGGGATTCGTACATTCGGAAATTCCCCAAATCAGACACGCCAATCGTTCTTTTGGTTAGGCGATGTCATACTTGAACTGGTTGGGCCACATCAGGTCACAAACGCTGGCAACCCACTATTTTGGGGGCTAGCACTAGTTTCTTCAAATATTAAAGAAACCGTGAACTACCTTGGGGACCTGTGCACTCCATTGAAAGATGCTATCCAACCTGGACGGCAGATAACGACAGTGAAGACACGAGACTTATCTATAGGGGTTTCAATAGCAATCATGTCCCCTCATGTAAGTGCTACCTAAACGCATTGTGGACTGGGCTTAAGTTTAGATTAATATATTTAAATGAAAACAGCGAAACTCTTTGACCTCTCCGGTAAGGTCGCCGTGATTACAGGAAGCGGAAAAGGAATAGGCAAAGGGATAGCGAAATTACTCTCTGAATCTGGAGCAAAAGTCGTGCTTTGTTCCCGCACTAAAGAAGACGTAGAGGAAGTAGCTCGAGAGATCACCGGTAATGGAGGGACTGCGTTCCCCACCGTATGTGATGTCACGATTGATGATCAGTTAGTATCACTCGCAGACTCGGCTATTTCGGAGTTTGGGGCAATTGATATCTGGGTTAACAATGTCGGGGGAAGTACAGGCCGGTCTAGCCTTAAGGAGCTCTCGCGATCTGACTGGGATAGAACAATAGCGTTGACCCTAACATCAGTTTTCGTAGGTTGTCAGGTAGCTGCTAGAAACATGCAAAGCGGCTCAATTATAAATATTTCTTCCCGTTCTTCATGGGGTGCTGTTCCAAATAATTCTCATTATGCGGCGGCAAAAGCTGGAGTGAATGTCCTAACCGCCAGTTTGGCTCACGAACTAGGTCCAGATATCAGATGCAATGCAGTAGCCTCGGGCGCCGTTCCAACAGATATTTTCTTCAAAGTCATGAAAATGCAACCTGAAGATTTGCCACAATATGCAAAAGATACAGGGGTTCCTCTAGAACGGTTAGGCACACCTAAAGATATAGCTGGAGCAGTACTTTTCTTATGCTCCGAGGCTTCATCATGGATGACCGGAGAGGTTATAACCGTTAGCGGAGGACGTTAACGAAGCGGTTTCGGCTCGTTTAACTCCGTAACGTTATCTAGCAAAATTTTCTTTTGGTCCTCCACTGAAAACTCTTTTAATTCCATAACGTAATCTAGTGGCGCAGGCATTCCTTCTATATGAGGCCAATCAGATCCGAATACAACTCTGTCAGGTCCCATTAGATCTGCGACTTCATAGGGGTCATCTTCCCAAAATGGGTTTATCCATACATGTTGTTTAAAAAGTTCCAGAGGATCCTCTTTGAACCAACCCATGAGTTTATTTTTCTGTTGAGGTAATTTTCGGAAAAGGTCCGGCAAGAAACTTGAACCGTTTTCGACAGACACAATTCGCAAATTAGGGAAACGTTCGTACATCTTTTGAAGTGACATGGTCATAAGCCAATCCAAGGCAGCTCTTTCAATATTGAATGCTTTGATTGATGGTGAGTAAGAGGCACCGCCACCAAAATTTGCTCCGAATCCATCCTCAGCGTAGCCCTGAGAAGAATAGCCACTATCCCCTGCATGTATGACTAATGGAATGCCCGATTCGTTCAACAAATTCCAAAAGGGGTCAAACATGCTATCTGCGGGCGACTTATAACCATCAGCAGTCAAGACTGCTGCAGGCCTAATACAAATTACTTTGGCATTGTTTGCAAGGGCTGATTTAAGCTCCTCGACGGCAAAATCAACGTCGCATAAACTGATATAGGGCGCTGCGAATATTGTGTCTTGGTAGTTAAATCCCCAATCCTCATTCAACCATTTATTGAATGCACGAAATAATACTTTGACAGCCTCAATATCTTCTTTAAGGAGTTCCTCATAGAGCACACCTAGCGTAGGAAACAGCCAAACTGCTGAGAGGCCTTGTTGCCTGATCTTGTCAACCCTTGCGTCTTTATTCATGTATTCTTGAGGGAGTGGCTCTCTATCTTTGAGCATTTCAAGAGGTGATTTCCCAGTCGGGTTACCTCTGAAATACTCATGAAGGGCACCTGGTTTTGCTATTGGGTCCCATGTAGGGTTCGCAACTGCTGAACTTAACTTACCACCAACGATGTGATGCCTCCTGCCGTTAATTTCACACCATTGGACACAACGTCGTTGCCACTCTCGCGGGACATGGCGTGTGAATGCATCCTCAGCTTCATAATAGTGATTATCGCAATCAAAAGGAAGGTAGTTTAATTCGTCCATAACCTCACTTTAGCCCAACCAATGCGCGGTCCTCCAAACATAACCATTCATTCTGAAATAACATTCTTCATGTGTTCGGCAGCCATTAGAAAATATTCGACCATTGCCTCTTCGATCTCTTTGGCTGGTTGCATCTGATCAAGGGCGAAACGCATACTTGCCAGCCAGGACTCTTTTTGATCGTCACCAATGACATATGGTGCATGTCTCATCCTAAGTCTGGGGTGACCGCGCCTTTCTGAGTATGAAGAAGGCCCGCCCCAATACTGAATCAGGAAATCTGCTGTATTTTTCTTAGAGTCAGTCAGGTCATCTGGGTAAAGATTACGTATTTCATCCCTACGAATGACGTCTTCGTAGAAGAAGTCAAGCAATTGATAGAACCATGCGCTTCCTCCAACACGGTCGAACACAGTGTCGCCCTTTCCAACCCAATTTACTTTCACATTATTATTTTAGGTTGAAAATTTATGTGTCATTGTTTGATTGAGGGATTTTCATCGCTAATTCGATTGCTTTATCAACAGTGTAAGCACTGCAAACTATCTCTCGACTCTTTTGGCTAACGAACCCAGTTGCGACCTGATAGTCAAGGAATCTGATCATGTCTTGCCAAAATTCTCCATTATCAAGAAGCACTACGGGTTTATATATTCCATTACGATGCATTCCAAGCTTCGTCCATGTAGCCGCCTCAAATACCTCTTCTAACGTCCCCATTCCTCCTGGTAGAGCTATAAAAGCATCAGCAAGGTCATACATTGTTCGCTTCCGTTCGTGCATATCGGTTGTCACAATAAGGGAGTTCACTCCCGGATGAGCTATCTCACGATCAGCTAATGATTCGGGGATTACGCCTATAACCTCACCTTGGTTTTGAAGGGCTGCATCAGCTACCTGCCCCATAAGCCCAACCTGTGCACCACCATATATGAGGCCTAAACCCTTCTTTGCAATTTTTGCTCCGAGTTCCTTTGCAAGCTTTTGGAACTCCTCATTAGTCCCTTCTTTCGAAGCACAAAAGACGCATATTTTTTGATTGATCACTTCACCAAACTACATGAATTTACATTGTTAATCTCTTAAATTCTGGCAATATAGAAACATGGGTAAATTAATCGCCTTCGATATGGAAGGTTGCGATTTTTTTGTATCCAAACTTCTGGAGGCCTGGGATAATGGGCATTCAGTATTTCCTCTTGATCAACGCTTACCGCAAGCTAGAAAAGAACACCTAGTTAAGACTTTTGGAGCATCTGAAGTCGTAAGCGAAGTTGACACATATAAAGCCGAAGGGATCTCGATGGAGCCTGATGATGCCCTTGTTATCGCA
>CEVR01016848.1_pt1 | contig 23117 bp, 20 predicted proteins | sample 356541 | NCBI WGS metagenome assembly CEVR01 (sample SAMEA2623734, study PRJEB7988) | marine metagenome | isolation source: saline water (ENVO:00002010), including
TTCAAACCGATATGGTATGTTGAATCACCAGTGACAATTAATTGAGAGAAAGCATAACTTGATTCACCAATCAAGTTAGGGCTAAACACCAGTAAATTAAATGCAATTAGGGCTACAATAATCATCATTCCTGAATGCTTGAAACCTGCGGAAAAACGACCATTTTGCATCAAACCTGCCATCGAACCATTACCAATGGCTTGCATTGTAACACCATAGTAAAACACGGTTACGAAGAACAGCGGATCAATTGCTCTAATTGTCATGTTACCTATGTTTGCACCACCAGAATCACCACCTTCTCCACCGGTATTTGATTGTGCGATAGCAGGAATAAAGATTCTACCAAGCAAAGTAATTACACCCAAGAAAACGAAGTATGAAGTCCAAATAACCGCAATGTAAGAGCCAATTGCACGGCTTCTTTCACCTTCTAAGAACTTGATTTCACGTGAATCATTCGCAGCGGTAACCAAAATATCTGAGATTTTACCACCTGCTCTATCTGCTTCAGCAATTAGGGTAATTGCACGCTTGACTAATGGAGTGCCGACTCGCTCAGAAAACTGCTTGATAACATCACTAAATTTGATTCCCCAACTAAGTTGATCTGACATTTTCTTTACTTCATCATTTAACGCACCATACTCTGATTTCACTAAAGTTTGAACTGCAACCGTCATGGAAAGACCACCTTTCCAATATTCTGCCATATCTCTTAGGAAATCAGGGAATTTTTCTTCAATTTCATTCTTTCTTTTTTCGACCTTTTCCCAATAAAATGAAGCAGGATATAGTAAAAAGAAGAATGTTAAGCCAAAGAAATTCAAGAATATCATTGGCCTAAAATCAAATGGTCCAAGCTCTACTTTAGGTCCAAGCCAAAATGATTTATTGTTCATATTAGTTGGAATACCGTCATAGAAATCTAAAGTGAGATCAAACTGAGCAGAGCTTAATCTCTTACCTTCCTCATTTGAGAAAATAGCGACCTCATATCTATTATCCGGTGCTATGTCATCAATTTCAATATTACAAACATCACTTGCTTTACCTGTGGTTCCAGTGAATGAACCACCTGGCAATACATTTAGATCTGGATCTCTTATTACTACAGTGTATTCTGTGGGAGTTGCTGCTTCAACGCTACATGAAAGTGACAGAGGCTGTTCAACAACAACATCGCCCTTGAACTGTTCAGACATACCAGGGACATCGAACTTTTTTGCTCGTGAGACAATGTTTTTCCATGGCTGTTCAGACCATTCAAGTTTGTCAGGGTCATCTTTTAGAATTGCACATGACTCATTAGCTTGATATGATGGTTTTACATTGCCACTAAATTCTGCAGCGAAGTCTGTTCCAATGTCATCTTGAGCCGTTGCACCACAGTAAACATTGGTAAACATTGGCTCGCCGTTAGCAGTTGGAATAAATCCTGAATTTGTTGCCCACATCACTCCGGAAGATAGACCAAGAATTATCGAGAAAAATATGATGATGTAAAGTTTCTTTAACGTAGTATCATCTTTAGGAAGATCTAGTTCTACAACTAGTTTTTTCTTTTTCTTCCTAGCCATAAAATCAACTCACATCTCCTGTTCCTTGCTGCTGGTATAAACCAAGACAGAATAAGCAATATGAATCATTGGAATAAACCCAAGGACAATGCCATATAACATTCCTTCTGACATTTGAGCACCTGAACCTGAAACCCAGAACATAATTACCAACATTACAATCAAAAACAGAGGCATTGCTACGGCAACTACAATATAGGATTCGGCGAGCAATGCAATAGTTTCAAGGAATTGTTGTAATCTTGTTCTATTTTCCCTCATGTAGTGTTCAGCACGATTCAAGAAATATAACTTCAAATGACCACCAGAAGTGAGAGTACCTACCATACCTTGGAAGAACTCTGTCAACCAAACGGAGGCTGCACGGTCCACACTTAGTTTAATCGCGGTAATCAAGTCATAACCCAATAATGTTACATCTCGATAAATAAGACCTGCATCCTCTGATACATCTCCATAAATGTCTTTATTCATAGCCAGTGAACGGAAAATTTTGGCTGGTGTTGCATTGGCTGCTGACATAGCGGCTGTGTATGATGCTGCATATGGCAGGTATTTCTCAATTTGAGCGCCTCTGCGATCTGCTTCACGCTTTGCACTACCACGGACAAGCAAAAATCCTGCATATGGAGCAATTGCACCTAATACTACTAAAATAAGTATTTTGATTGGAGCAGGAAATACTCTTGTTGCGTATTCAGGACAGCCATTACCAGGCTTTGATTCATCGACAAGTTCAGGCTCCCAATACTCCCAATCAAGACACGGATTGATGGTTAATGGATCTTGTAGGCTTTCCCAAAATGCAATCACACCAACCTCAGGCAAGAAGAAAATACCAATTATTCCCCAACATACTAAAGCAATTGCAATTGATGTGAAGATAACTGTTGACAAGTAAACTTCAGGCATTACGCCCATCGAACCTTTGACAAGATTTTCGGACAGAGCAGTATCTCTACGCGCCCGCTTTTTTAGAATTCTGCCAAGAATTCTATTACAGAATCTTTGCCAAGCGGTTAGTTCCATCTAAATCTCTCCTATCAACGCAGACCGTCAACACGAGCGAGAATTTCATTCGGACGAACATAATATTCTGTAACGATTTGTGATACTTGATCAGCCTTCCTAATATCGTTAAGAACCATCCATTCTAGAATTCTCTTTCGAGTCCTTAGTTCTCTACGCATGTCATCTTGTGAATAATTCAACTTAACCATTATCTTCTCTAAAACATATGATTTCCCGCTAAAAATAAAGTCATCTGAGGTCACATCCCAGCGGAACACTTCATTGGTAATTACTTCCAACGAGTTAGGATCGATACCAACAATTTCAACTAATTGCTTAGTTCGCCTTACACGCTTACCGTTAATTCTAGTTTGAATCTGAATTGCACATGCTTCAAGTGCCGGTAACAGTACACGAGGGATATCAATTGGTTTATTCTCTAAACGGTGAACTAGAGAAGGTACTGAATCTGCGTGAACGGTAGAATATGCACAGTGACCTGTAGCCATAGCTTGGAATAGAACATATGCTTCTGCACCACGAATTTCACCTACAATAATATATTCAGGACGCTCTCTTAATGCCGCTTTCAATAACTCGAACTCACCAATTACACCTTCTGTTGATTCACCACCAAAACCTTGGCGAGTCAAACCAGGAACCCAGTTTGGTTGAGGAATATTTACCTCTCTTGTAGATTCAATTGAAACAATTTTCATCTGCCACGGAATAAAAATACACATTGCGTTCAAAGTAGTTGTTTTACCTGATGCAGTACCACCGACAAACAACATTGGCACTTCATTTTGGAAAGCAATCCAAAGATAAGAAACCATTAGAGAGGACATTGTTCTAAAAGCAATGATATCTGCTGGAGAGAACGGGTCATCTTTGAATCTTCTAATACAAAATGAAGATCCTCTAGTTGAAACTTCGTGTCCAAGTTTCATAACGATTCTTGAACCATCCATCAGTGTTGCGTCAAGAAGTGGGTCTGCTACTGATATGTGCTTACCACATCTTTGAGCCAACTTAATTACATAAGATTCCAACTCATCATCAGTTTCCCAAATACATGTCGTTTCTACAGATTCAAATTTTCTATGATATGCAAATATCGGTACATTAGTACCATCAAGTGAAATATCTTCTACGTTAGCATCATTCATCAAAACATCCATATCGCCATAGCCGATTAGATCTCTTCGTAAATAGTAAAAAATCTTTGATTTTGATTTTTTATTGATTTTCATACCATAGGATTTGATTACTTTGTCCATGGCAGTTCTAAGATATGCTTCTGGATTAGCGTCTATCTCATCGATGTTTGCTGTCAATGAACGAATGAATATATCCATTATTTCTTCACGGTATTGTTGTTCTTTCTTGGTCATAGGTGGTTCAATGATTTGGTAAATGATGTTTAGTGTTGCTCTATCACGTACAACTCGAGCGAATGCATGAGGTGGCATTACGGGATATTTGTCCAGTTCATCATACTGTGCGCGTTGACGTGCACGTTGCCGTTTTTTTGAATCTCCGCGCTTCCCACGCTTTCTCGCCATACCATTACCCCCTGCCGATGCACTTGATGACATGCATTGGATAACTATAACACTTGGGTGAATCAAAGGGCAAAAATAGCCACACTAACCGCAAATTCATTGTTTCAAGATTTATTTTTTGTAAACTTGGCCAGCCAATTATTAGTCAATGAAACTAAATCTTCCAAGCTTGATTCATTTTTGATCTCAAAATCTGCATTTTCAATTAATGAATAAAGTCCCCATCCTGCTTCTCTTTCTTCTCTAATCTGAAATTGTTCACGGTCTCCATCTTCTGGGCGGCCTCTTGATTGTGTTCTTTGGAATCTTATCTCTTGATTTGCTGTGATCGCCACACTACTAAAATTTGGACTCCATCTTGAACTAAATATTTCATATTCTGCAGTTCCACGCATGCCTTCAATCAATACAATAGAATTAGTCTCCAGCAATTCAGATACCTCGTCTGCAAGTCGTATAGCAAGGACATCTTCCCCAAACTCAGCACGTAAATCGGCTGCAACTTCTCCGTATATATCGGGGCTGCCTTCCATCCCTCTAGATTTTACTTCGGCACGAATCATGTCACCCATAGACCTTACTGGGATTCCTTGACCTGCCAAAATTTGAGCAAATTCTCCCTTGCCAGAACCGGGCATTCCACACACTGCTACTGCATGAGGCATGTTGATTCGTACTGATGGAAGCAAATCAAAGTAACTATTATTCATGTTGCATAATTAATGATGCATTTTGAATCAATTGCTAAATTCTGCTGCTCCCCATCGCCTGTCCATCAACTTCCACAATACAGCTGAAGCGAATAACAGGAAACCAGAAATTACCAGCATACCCACATAACCTTGCCTTACCATTGTCTCATCATACATTCCTGCTGTAGCAGCCAAACCATCTTGCGATGCCCGCTCCCACCAGTTTCCATAAAGGGAAACATCGCCTTGTGTGAAAGATAGTAAGAATAATCCGAGAAGTGGTAAAACGGTGCCTATCCAAAACCAAATCATTATCGAAGCATCAAAAATTGCTTTGTTCGGACGTAGGCCCATCAGAAACGCGGTTAATGCAACGATGTAAATCGAGTTAGCAAACATAACCACTATGCTAGTAGGCAAAGATGCCCATTCATCTAATCTCCAAGCCATCAAAATAATGAAAATCAAGGAGATCCATGAAGTGATTAGAAAATATACCAATACCTTTGCACGAATTAATTGGGGGACCCTCACTGGTAATCCATTCATGAATTCTGGAGAGTCCAAGATTGTAAGCCAAGAGTAGAAATTGAAACCGAAGAATCCTAAGAATGGCGCATATGAAAGCAAATTAATCGGAATTGGTGCTTCTGCGAAATCGATTAACCAAGCCATTCCAAGCAATACTGCAAGAGGTATCGTATAGGAAACTACCATTTTCTTTATTGAACCAGACCTAAACAAATCTACGAATTCCTTAGCAACAATCAGCCTAATTTCTCCACGTCCCAAGAATGAGAGTTTTGCATAAATTGGTTTGAATAAGTCTCCCTTTTCAACAACACTTACATCAAAATCGTCAATTATCAATAATGAAGATAGGTAACCAAGAAAAATACACATTCCAAAACCAACAATCCCGAGCAACAGATTTTTACTAGTTTGAATTTGTAATCCAATCAATATCATTTCTATATCAAATACACCAACGCCAACAATTATGCCAATCAATACTACTGCGATAGGTCCAAAAATTGTGAAAGGCCTACCTCTCATCCATAGCGCAGAAGCAAGAAAAGAAATTACTAACCCTTGCGCAAGAGTTACTACCATAGCAAACCAAGTCCAAGGTAAACTGGAATATTCTAAAGGAGTCTTAATGTCAAAAAAAGTATCCAAACCTTTTCCTAGACCCATCCCCAAAATAATTGGTGATAAAATCAGCAATACGTAGAATACCAAATCCTTGACAAAATATGCAAAATGTGCCATTGAATTTGGCAAGGGCTGAAGTGCTGGAGATGCTAACAAATGATTTTTTGATGCTGTTCTTCTAACCAAAGCATCCCTGCCCATGAAGGCAAATGTACCCATTCCTAAACTAAACATCAAAAGAGGTAAATGAAGAGCAAAACGCAGCTCTTGCCAAGTGAAACTATTCACCTCAGTATCGCTTGTTTGTGCTGCTGAATCACCAACTAAAAATTGCAAGCCAACTGTTGATACCATAGTAACCAGAGAAAGTAATAGTGGAAAAAGTACCATTTGTCTTGCCTTAGCAAATTCGACATTTTTTCGATACTCTTCCTTGAACATCACTTTGAAAGTAGCTCCAAACGAGGATATTCCATTTAATGGCGTTAGAAGTTTTTGGCCTCCTGAATGAGTTCCTAACTTCGTTATGGAAGTAGAATTATCAATTTCATCCCATTCTCTAGAAGATATGTGAGCTCCAGGCAAGATTACTCCTCCTCTTGTTCTAACTGCCTCTCTACATCTTCGATAGATTTGCCAACCAAACGGATGAATACATCTTCTAGTGTTTCATCAGAATTATTTTTCAAACCTCTAACCGTACCTGCTGCAAGGACCTTTCCATCATTGATAATTGCCATGCGATTACACATTCTCTCAGCCATTTCTAATACATGGGAGCAAAGAAAAATCGTCCCTCCATTTCTAACATGTTCGATTAACCACTCGCGACATTTTCGTTGATAAATCGGATCCAAGTTAGCAAATGGTTCATCAAGGAATAGTAATTTTGGTTTATGGATAAATGCTGATGCTAACATCACTTTCTGCCGTTGACCCTTTGACAAATCCTTACACATAGTATTTCGCTTATCTTCAAGACCAAACCAGTCTATCCAATATTCCACCTCTGCTTCACTATTTTCAATATCTCTTAGTTTAGCAACAAACTGCAGGAACTCCACTGGAGTCAAATAAGAAGGAGGAGATTCTGATTCTGGAACAATACCAATGTTAGCTTTGACTTTTTGAGGCGCATTAATTGCATTTATTCCCAACACCTCAATTTGCCCTTTACTTGGCTTGAGTTGTCCGGTTAACAATTTGATAAAGGTCGATTTGCCTGCGCCGTTTGGTCCAAAAACGCCAAAAAACTCTCCTGAATTAACCTCGACATTAAGTGGATGTAATGCGATAAAATCACCGTATTTCTTCGCCATATCCACTGCTTTGACCAGTGGCGGATTGTCACCCATGATGCTTCGTAACTGTTCTATTCTATGTATTATTGGATTCAATCACAATAGGATAAATCATCAAGTTGATTGCTTTAGCACTGACATGGACGACCCAAGTACCTCGGTTTTGGCTGTGGAAAAAATACCAGTCTCTGATGAGTCTGTAAATGGATATATCGCACTAGCAACGATTAATCGGCCAGATAAACTCAATGCTTTGAACACAGAAGTCATGGATTCTTTGAAGCGTTTTTGTTCTTGGGTTGAAGACAATGATCAAATTAGATGTGTAATTATTACCGGTGCTAAACCATTACCTGCAGAAGAAGGTAAGCGACCCAAACCAAATGCTTTCGTTGCAGGAGCAGACATCTCAGAATTCGTTGGAATGGATAGCCAGGCTACAAAAGTGAAATTTAGTGATAATGCAGTTGAAGCATTATGGTCACTAACCAAACCAACTATTGCAATGGTTGATGGTTTTGCGCTTGGAGGTGGATGCGAAGTAGCTTGTTCATGTGACATTAGAATCGCTTCACAACGGTCAAAATTCGGCACTCCTGAAATTAACTTAGGACTTATACCTGGCTATGGTGCAACTCAGCGTTTGGCCAAACTAATTGGTTATGGTAAGACCTTAGAAATGATAATGACAGGAGAAATGATTAGCGCTCAAGAAGCACACAAGATTGGTTTAGTTAATCACATATGTTCAGAAGAAGAATTGCAACAATTTACCATGGACATGGCTCAAAAAATCGCTAGTAAATCTGTATTTACTCTAGCAACTGCTAAGCGTACAATAAAAGCTGCATTGAACAATACTCTAGATGAAGGAATCGCTATTGAAGCGGAGGAGTTTGCTAACTTATTTGATAGCAAAGACAAAGAAGAAGGCGTAAGAGCATTTATGGAAAGAGACAAAGCTAAATGGCAAGATAAGTAAGACTTAATTTAGAAAATCAATCTTCATCCATTTGTAGTTTCATTGCCGCTAATGCATCACTCGCATTTGGCAATGGTGGAAGTGGTAGATTTCCATCGGGCAAAGGTGGTAAAGGCATTCCATCAAGGCCTGGTAATTCTGGAATTTTAGTTTTCTTTTCAACTTCTTCAAAGCCTGAATCGAGAGGAGTTCGAAGTTTTAGAATATCCTTTTCATCAATACGGATGAATGTTGCACCATATACATGTCCTGCCGCTGGTTTTTGTGGTTCATCTATAATGTTCAAACCATGATCGGGATTCTGTATCAAAGCAACTATATCCTCGCCATCATTATATTGCTCCCACATCCTAACTGTTGAGGCTCTAATTTCAGCTAATTGATTACGTCTTCGTTTTTCAATTCGCTCTCGAATTTCTTGATGTTTTACTCGACGATTAGATACTGTCATTTCTATATCTGCGTCTTCGACTGATTCTGGGCTGACTTCGACAACATATTCATCCGCGGTATGAACATTTTCAACAGTTACTTCAACCTCAATGATTTCTTCTTCTTCATTTGATTCATCCTGTGCTTGATTCGCTGCTTGGATTTTTGCCAGCTTTCTCTCTCTAAGGGAAACTCCATCCAAATCATCAGAAGTAACAGGTGGTGGAAGATCAGAATCTGTCATTGTTTCGTCTTCAGAATCAACAACATCGTCCGATACAACTGTTATTTCCTCTTGATTTGTCACTTTGTTAACTGTTTTAACTCCTCTTCCACCAAGTAATACCCAACCAAATGTGGCTGCAAAAGTAATTCCAATAAGTGACCAACTACCATTATCAGATAAGTTAGAGGCTGAGGTCAAGTAGAATATGCCAGCACTAACGGCAACAAGTCCACAGAGTGTCCGTAAAAAACCCATGTCCCTCAACCTCATCCAGTTACTTCTGATTTATCATGCTGATGGCAATTGGTTGAACAAGTTTTGTAATGCTCTAGTTCTATGACTGAATTTGTTCTTGGTAGCCAGGTCTATGCTGCCAAAGGTTTTGCCATGAGTACTGTGTTCACCATAATTACCTGCACTGAGCGGTTGTAATTCCTTATCTAAATCATAAGGAATGAAAATTGGATCAAAACCAAATCCATTCCCTTCCATTGGCTCAAGAGCGATGTGACCAGGGCAAATTCCTTCACTGATTAGGATTTTACCGTCTCGCCATATTGCGGCAACTGCCTTGAAATGTGCAGCTCTTAAACTAGCACTGGAAACCGTATCTTCGGTCTCCAAGTGATTCAATAACCTGATGATTCCTAAATTACCTATTGTCGAATGTACATAAGATGAATAAATACCTGGAAATCCATCAAGAGCGGATACAAATAAACCTGCATCCTCAACCAAAATCATATCATCTTTAGCAAATTCATCTGGTAAATGTTGAAGTGCTTGAGATATTTTTGATTTTGCAACAATTTCCAATGTTTCAGCTTGAGGCTCATACAATTGATTATCTTCAACAACAAGTTGTTTGACAACATATCCTAGATGAGACAAGTGATTGGTTGCCTCAACAAGTTTTCCTGCATTTCCTGTTAGAAACCAAACTGTCGGGTCCATGTCTTTGCGATAGCATCGGAGTTATCATGTCTATCGACAAATTACCATTTTAGAAGGATTTTGACAACATAATTTAACACGCATGACAATGAGCAATTAATATGATTCAACAAGCAGCTTTAGTAGCCCTTGGTGGAGCAATCGGGGCAGTTTTACGATTTGGTATTGGAAATACCATAGAGTCTGGTGAATTCCCATTATCAACTATTTTAGTCAATGTTTCTGGCTCCTTCATTCTTGGAATGTTGGCTATAATGGCGATAAATAACGGATATTCTGAAGAATTAATGTTATTTTTTGGAACTGGATTATTGGGTGCATTCACCACTATGTCGACATTTTCGTTGGAAACTTTAACGTTAGTAAAAAATGATAATTATACACTTGCACTAGTATATGCAAGTTTATCTTTCTTCTTATGTATCTTATTTGCTTTTGTCGGATGGGAATTAGGCAATAGATTAGAAATTGGTTGATTTTTCCATTAGTTTATTAACTCCTGCGCATAAGTCCTGTATGTAAGGGAGATACTGAAAAAAATTTAGTTTGCCCTAAGAGTTGAGATTATGACTGAATTGATAGAAAAAATGAACGCCGCATTAGGTTGGGAATTAAGAGCGATAAACATGTATGCACATTATGCTGCGAACATCAAAGGTATTCATCGATTGCAACTTTCACCAATGTTCAATACCGAAATGACCGAATCAATTGAACACGCAGATATTGTACGTAAGGGGATTGTACAATTGGGAGGAATTCCAGTTACTGAAAGAAGCCCATACAAAATTACTCACACAACTGATTATATGGAAATGTTAAACCATGCCTTGGAAACTGAAATCAAAGCATCTGAAGTTTATGCTGAGCTATTACCATTAATCGAACAAACTGATGATTTGTATGACTCTATCGAACAAATCTACCTTTCTGAACTGAAAAGTGTTGAAGAAATGAGATTGTTAGTTGGCTAATTTAGCCATGATATCTTACCCTAGATCTGACATCATCGAGTCTCTTTAGCACATCTTTGGCTACTGGTGGCATACCACCTGAGAGTTCTTCTAAAGGACCTTGGTCATCATCACATTGCTGATATCCCGCCAAGAAAATGTCAATGCCATTGGCGATATTTGGGTGAGATGCCCCTAATATTTCATCCATAACATGTAAATCAATACCAAACCTTTCCACTTCATATTCAACTGCAGACAAACCAAAGTCAATTAAAAATGCATTACAATCTTCATCGATCAAGATATTATTGGTTGATAAATCTCCGTGAGTTACTGCCATCCTGTGAAGCAATCTAACCGCACATCCAGAATTATGTAATGCTTTATGGATTTCATCTTGGGCTACATTTTTGTCGCGTAGCATTTCAATTAATGGCCTACCATTCATTTTCTCCATAATGATGCGTCCACTTTCTAAATCAACATCCCATACCGCTGGAACTGGTAACCCTACCCCTTTTATTCGAATCAAAATTCTCGCTTCACTAAGCATTCTTCGATATCCAAGACGCTTCTCTAAGTCTGGATGACGCCATGCCCGACTACGTCGATGTTTTCTGACTGCAGGCCTTCCCATCCATGTACCAGACCACACTTCAGCTTCGGCTCCGAGGTGAAGTCTCGCTTTTGGTTGGAAGACCATGTTAATGGCCAATCACTCTCATTTATTTAAATCACGGAATCACAATTCTTGAAAAGGAGCAACTATTCGGTGTGTTGAGGGCATATGACCATTACCTTGCCGATGTGCTCTATTGATTTCATGGACACCTCCATGTCTCCAGAGGAGCGAGCAATTGCTGAACGAATATCCGAATTAAAACAAGAATTAGGTTCAAGACTAATGATTCTTGGACATCATTATCAACGAGACAGCATTGTAATGCACGCTGATTTTATTGGAGATTCGTTCATGCTAAGTCAAATGGCTGCCGATTCTAATGCAGAATTTATTGTATTTTGTGGTGTACATTTTATGGCAGAATCCGCTGATATTTTAACCGATGATGACCAGTATGTCATATTACCAAATCTTAGAGCAGGGTGTTCGATGGCGGATATGGCTACACTCCCTGATGTTGAGAGTGCGTGGACTGAAATCCTTGCTGAAACCGGGCTCAGCGATCCCATAAATCGTGCCTCTCCGGGTGAAAAGCCTAACGATGGCAATTCATACCTAATTCCTGTAACATACATGAATAGTAGCGCAGATTTGAAGGATTTTGTCGGTCGTCACGGCGGTATTGTTTGTACTTCATCTAATGCAACTGGAGTCCTTAATTGGGCATTTGATAGGGCTGGCCCTGAAGGAGCAGTACTGTTTTTCCCAGACCAACATCTTGGCAGGAATACTGGCCTATCAATGGGAATTGAAGAAAGCGTAATGCCTACATGGATTCCAAAAATAGGTTCAGACAAAGATTTGAATGGGGCAAAAATAATTTTGTGGCATGGGTTTTGCTCTGTTCACAAAAGGTTTACTGTCGAACAAGTTGCTGATTTTAGAGAAAGACACCCTGATGGATTGGTAGTCGTCCATCCAGAATGTCCAAAAGAGACAGTTGAAGTTAGCGACGCAAACGGTTCTACTCAATTCATCAAAAATTATGTTGAAAATTTACCAAGTGGTAGTAGCGTTGCGATTGGTACTGAAATAAACATGGTAGCTCGACTAGCTGATTCACACCCTGACAAACATGTAGAATGCCTTGATGACAAAATTTGCCCTTGCTCGACTATGTACATGATTCATCCAGCATATCTAATGGATGTACTAGAAAAACTAGTTGAAGGAGAAATTCCTAACCAAATTGTTGTTTCAAAAGATGTTCAGGAAGGTTCGCTTCTTGCGTTAGAAAGAATGCTGAGTATTAAGAAATAAATTACTCTTCTTCCGTGAAACTTATCTTTGATTTCGCTTCTGTTTGCTTTTGATTGATGTATATAAAGACAATAACTATCCCTATAATTGAAGAAATTTGTAATACAATATTAGAGTAAGATTTCAACTCCGGAGTCCATGAATGAACCTTTATCACAACTCCGTCATCTGATTCCTCAAGATAAATGAGATGATCTTCTAACACAATTGGCCCCCATTGATCAACTTCATCCGCAGTTAAAACTTGGGTAAAATTATCAGACAAATACATGTACAAAATTTCTCCATCATAATATTCTTTGATTGGACTTGTAGGATTTAGATGATCTTTCATCACCCAAGCAACTACACCATCTCTAATTGATGGGTCATATGATGAGTATTTTCCATCTCCCAACAATCTCTGTTCTCCCGTGATGCGGTCGATTAACACGATTCTATCTACTGATGATAAGTTCACGTTGACCAATAAATGAGTTCTATCAAAAACTAAGTCAATTATTGTCGAGTTGTCAATATCGGCTGGGTAGCCCCAATCTTCTAACACTTGCTCATCAGCTTCATTCGCTGAAGCATTTACAGTATAAGTTAGTGAACCGATTAATTCTAAATTACTCATATAGACTTTATTAGACTGATTTTCAACTAAGAAAGCAAAGTCATTACCCTGGCACTTAACATAAGAGACATTACTATTCGAAATCCCAATATCAATCATTCCACCACTCAACTTTTCCGCAGTTAATTCTCCACTAGATAAAGTCATCAAAACATAATCGTTGCCCATATTGCACAACTCTACTTGGTCAACATTTTGTATGGATTTTTGGAAATAAACTGTATCCGGTTCGGCAATATCAACAACATACAATATTGTGCTATTAGACATCACTAATTTATCGCCAATCAACTGATAATAAGAGTCCGAAGCGAGGTTTGGTTGAACTACTTCGATACCATCGTTATCTAAATCGGACAAATCATACAATTTTAGCAACCTGCCATTTTCACTTGTATTATCGATAGTTGCTAACCAACCATCTGCCCCCGCAGCCCCCTCTGGTGCTTCAACACCTTTTGCGGGTAATGATTGATGAGTTAAATCCCAAGTGATCACAGACCCTACAATAATCAAAACTACTACAGCTAAAATCCCTGTTTCGCGTGAGGTTGGATTAGCAAAGTTTTTTGCTACATTGGTCACTTTACCACTAACAATATTGTAGGCTTTACGTGGATTTGTAAGAACTGTAACTAACCTAGCATTGATTGTTCTTTCATCCAAAATACTCCAAATTGGCTTGGAGGTTTTATCGGCTAAATTAACTGCAAAGTAAGCTACAATCATACCGCCAGCGATATCAATAATCCAATGAATCCCCAAATAAATTATTGTGAAAGCTGTAAGTAAAACATAGACAAAGACGATTTTTCGGTATAACGCCCATCTTTCATCGTGGTCAAATCGTTTAATACATAGCCACACAGCATAGGGAATCCCAATATGTAATGATGGCATACAATTAGTAAATGGGTCAATCCTACGGAACCAGTCTGAAATTTCTGGATTTAGCGAATAGGCCAAAGTTTCCATTTCTGGAATGTATGCTCCAGTAACTCTAACATTGAAAAATAGATAAAATGGTATAGCTAGAATATACACCCATGCAATAGTTAAAGTAACTCTATCCGCCATCCATCTGTCATCAAAATAAGCAAAATAAAATACTGAAACATAACATATGAACATGAAACCTGCAACATAAAAATGGGTCAAAGTTACTGTTAGCCACTGCGCTTCAAAAAATTGTTGAATGTGTAAAACTAAATCTCCTTCGATAGCATAAATCCAAGGAGTCATATCAAGGCCTGTACTAGCCATCAAAATTCTATCAATTTCATCTAAACCATCCTTAGCGTTGTAAATCATAAATAGAATAAGAACGTGAATCCAATACCTACGGAAAAAGTCTACGAATGTAGATAATCTTAATTCCATCCACTTTGGTTTGAAAACCGGCAAAAGGAGGACTCCTAGAGCAAGGGCGCTTATCATCCAAGTAAGATACACGCCTTGCATACTCGGTTCTCTCCAAATTTCCGTTTATACGATTATACATCAAACCCTCGCCTACTTAAGGCTAAAAATGTGGTTTCTAATACTACCAAACACCGTGAACATAAGCCCTACCATCATCTGGATCTTGATTATTAGCTAAAGCCCAAATTCTTTCAAACCGATATATTCCACTTGAGCATCCTTGACCCCACTCAAAACCCAATGCATATTTCCCGACGATTCGAACTTTTGGCTTTTCAGCAGGCATAGCCTCAACCTCTCTGCGAAGAGATTTACTTGATTCATCATCATTTCTCAGAGGTGAACATTTTGCACATGGACAAGCATATCTCAAATCATCATAAGTCACAGTAAACTTTGATCCATCTTCATAAGTCAATTCCAAATCAGTATCACGACGCTCTAGTCGCTTTAATTCAGGAATCTCAGCCATATTAATAGCCTCAAATAATCTCTAATCCCTGGCTATTAGAAGTTCCAATTTGTGATTTTATTGCTTCAACAACTTTGGCAAAAGCGATTGCTGATGCACCTTCCGGATCGCTAACAATTCGATGTACACCATCATCTCCACCGCGCACGAAGCCTGGGTCAAATGGTAACTCTCCGAGGAATGGTACACCAAATTCATCAGCAGTGGATTTGCCCCCGCCTTGCTTGAAAATATCCAAAGTAACACTAAATTTCCCCTCATCATCTGAAATGACTTTGTGTCTCTTCCCGCCAGGTCCAGCAATTTCTAAATTAGACTCTGGTGTTGTAATTCCTGAAATTGTATATCCGCTCATGTTTTCAACTACTCCTAAAACTGGTACTTTAAGAGATTCTGAAAAGGTAATCGATTTCCTACTATCAAGTAATGCAACATCTTGTGGAGTAGTCACAATCACCATTCCATCAATGTCAGGCAAGGATTGAGCTACTGTTAGAGGTTCGTCTGATGTACCAGGAGGGAAATCGATAACCAAATAATCTAATTCGCCCCATTCAACATCTCCAATGAACTGTTGAATTGCCCCCAGTTTGATTGGTCCGCGCCAAACAACCGGAGTATCTTCATCCTCGAGTAAAAACGCCATTGAGATTACTTTAACACCTAAATGACCTTGAGCAGGATGGATTCTACCTTGTTCGACATGTAATCTCTTACCATCTAACCCCATCATTTTAGGAACATTAGGGCCAGTAATGTCGATATCAAGTATTCCTACTGTATGACCTTGCTGAGCCAAAGAAAGCGCTAAGCCGGTAGAAACTGTTGACTTCCCAACACCACCTTTACCGGATAGAACCATGATTTTATGCTTAATTTTCTTACCTATTTCTTGCATTGCCATTTTACGCTTCATATTGGCATAAGCGCTCTCCATCTGTTTTTGTTGCTGAGCAGAGGGGGCTTCTGGTGACGCTGCACCATTTGGGTCATGAGTAGTCACCGGTGAATCGGCCATGAAATTTCCAAATAACAATCCTACTTCAACCCATAGGTATCTCCAACAGGACTTTGTTTGATGATAGAATGAATTAGTACTGATAATATTGGAAAAATAATCATAATAATGCCCATTGACATATCATTGTATGCCCAACCAAGACCGATTGATAAAAACGAAGATAATGTCATTCCTAACATAAATGAAAACTTGTACCTCTCATTTGATGATTCAAAAAAAACACAGATTGGCCCACAAAAAAATATCATTATAGTAATTATAACAGCTACACTCCTAAACATCAAGTCATTATTGTTAACAGCAAATACTATGTGTAAAACAAATAATATGCCAAACAAAATACAGAAATAGATTGCAGCAAGATACTTAGCTAGCATTGTTGGTCAATTTATCCAGCAAAAGCATAGTGATAATAATGCCTGTTTCTAAATAGAAATAATCTAAATATCCCCACTAAGAGTCTTAAATATGCGGATTTTATTTGTTTGTGTAGGAAATTCTTGCCGCTCGCAAATGGCTGAAGGAATCGCAAAATTACATGGCCATGACGCCTATTCTGCTGGAACTCATCCAGCTAAGCAAGTCTCACTGCATGCATTAACAATCCTGCAAAATAAAGGCTTTGACACATCTGAAATGAAGCCAAAAAACCTCGACCAATTCGACCCTAAAGAATTTGATTTGGTGATCTCAATGGGATGTGGCGTTCAATGCCCTGCAATTAAAATAGACCAAGATTGGGAACTGGATGATCCAGTAGGTCAACCGTTTGAAATTTTTGAACAAACTGCAAAAGAAATTGAGCGAAGATTATCGTTGCTTGATTAATTACTCTTCTTCGCTTTCAGGAAAACTTCCATGCCCATCAAGTTCAATCCTTAGAACACTGACGGTACGGTCTCTACCATCTTCAGAAGGGATTACTTCACTTTCACAAGTGATTTCTCCTATGACTACTTCTTCAGGTAGCCCCTGTGCGATTATACCATTTCTACGACGGCACACCTCTGCAACGTCAACAGCTCTACCGATAGTTGCCCCGCGAGCCACCAATTCTAGATTACGGTCACCCAATTCCATAGCCATTACAACTGCCCTTACGTATGCGTGTAATGGTTTCTTGCCGATGAATATTGTTCGTCTGTCTGTCATAGTGAACCCTGTTATGCCATAATCATTCTACGGTTAAATGTTACTTTAGCGAAATTAGTCAATTTGGTGCGAGCGCCGGGACTCGAACCCGGGTTCAGGCGTTGGCAACGCCCGGTGATAACCACTACACTACGCTCGCTATGTAGCCCTCCCACCAAACGGGGGTATAAACCGTTATCGGAAATTAGCCTATTCAAAGCCAAACCTATCTTCTAGGTACTCTTTATCTCTGCCTTTACGCATCAAAAAGAATACAGTGATTCCTGCAACTATAGAGAATCCAATTAAAATCACTATCAAAACAGATGACGATAATGTGTCACTATCTAAACTAGAAACTAAACTTGATTCTTCTTCAACAATGATCGATACTGGAGTAATTGGCGTTGCAACATCAAAACTATCAATTGCTTGAATTAAAATTTCATGAGTCCCAATAGGCGTACTGGTACGTAAAGATAGCTCAACAGAATAAATCCCATCGCCTGGAAATGCATCACCATTTATGCCATTATCATTCATAACTACCCATCCGGTTTGAGCACTCAAAGGTGCAAAGACACCTAGATTTGCTCTAGCATTAGTTATTCCATCGGGATCTAAAATTTCAACCTCAAAGACAACTGTAGTTGAAGTCTCTGGACGAGTATATTTTGTTGCATCTGGGAAGTTAAATAACGGCGGCGAATTTTCCACCGTGATTTCAATTGGTATTGCTTCATTATCAGGGATAAAGTGTGGCCCATATGGATGTGAAGTACTTCTTTGCCCATTGAGCCAAACAGTGGTTATGCCTACTTTCCCTAATCCATCAACGGTTACAAATTCCAATGTTTGTTTTCCTGGCGACATGCCCTCTGGCACTGTCATCATTGTACTCCAAACGCCCATATTATCTGTCAACTCTAGTAACCCGCCGCCATAATCTCTAAGATCGAGGCTGATGTTGCTAACTCCATGGCCATCATAGGCTTCGACATTAACAACCATATTGGTGCCTCTGGGACCTTGATTGGGTAAAATTACAGCACTTGTAAGTCTCGGTGCTTGGTTAGCAACTGTTATCTGGCCTGTAGATGAACTAATGCTATCAAACGAATCTTGTGCTTCGATAGCCAAACTGAAATCACCGACTTCTAAACCAGGTACTACAATCATTGTCGAGTATTTGTCATCACCAATAGCAGCATCACCATCAACTCCTCTATCATTCATTACAACTATTGAGCCACCGATAGGGGTCAAGTCAACGGTTACCTGTTCAAGATTCCAATCTATATCACTTACATCAGCGACTAGAGTTGCAATACTGCCGCCCTCTGAAACCACCAATCCCTCGAGTAAGTAAAGCCCAGAAATTATAGGTGCAGAATTTTCTTCAGCCGTAACTACTGCAGGCGAGATCACCCTAGTCAATAACTGAGTTTCTGTAAAGTTTGCAAGGTTTCCTTCTTCATCAAATGGTATTGCTAGTACTCTTGAGACACTCGAAATCAAACCCTTTAACGGACCCTCATCAATTATCGCTCCTGTTGCAGTGCCATATTCACTTCCTTCATAGATGCCAGACCAAGATACGACGTGGAAATTATGTCCATCTCTTGGATCATTCGCTACTGCTTCTGCTGTTACAATAAGTGTCAGTCCTTCTTGACCATCCAATCTTATCTTATCCCCTGGATGCATCGGTATAGGCATCAAACCAGTCTCTCTACTAACGGTCAAATTACCAAGTGCTTCCTCAACTTCTGGTGGTTCTGGTTCTTTTTCAATTGGACTTCTTTCTGGGAATTCTTCACCACTTGACGAATCTGCACCCGATTCCTCCCACACTAGACGTACCGTTCGATTCTCCCAATCTGAGTAAATTACCTGATAATCCCAAGTTTGATTGTGTGTCGCACCGATTCCCGCTCCATCGAAAAAATTGCCTCCATTTATACCAGTTAAATTGAACCAAGATTCTTCATGAATTACATTAACTGGGAATTCAATTCCTGTAGCATTAGCCTGCATTCCTGTCAATTCTATACCTCTAACAACTCCAAAATCACCTTGAACATCTCCAGTAATAACTCCATCAATATGGATGTCATCAACTAAAGTTATCCCTTGTTCTGACTTGGTATGAAACTGATAAATTGTACCATTTATGTTTATCGAAGATTCATTATCGCTCTCTGAAAAACCGAATGTCCCCGAACCTATTAATTCCTCAATCTGACTAGTTCTTACACCATCATTCCATGTTTCTCCAGAATTCAAAGTGTTTACATCTATGTCAAGTCTTGAACCTTCATCAATAATTATCATATCTGCAATAGCCTCAAACCTTTGATCATAGAACCTCCTTACTCCATTTTCATCCCAAGTTTCGAGATAAAAAACACCAATGTCACCATTGACTTCTAAGGATGAATTTTCACTCTCTTGAGAACTTATGTTTAATACTCCATTAGCATCAATTTTTAGTCGCTCTGAAATTACTTGATTGATAATCGAACGATTCAATTCGGCATTTGTTACTTCTACAATTATTGATGTATTTACATCATCTTCCATAGAAACAATATGCAGTATTCCAGAGCCAACTGCTTCAAATACTTGTGAGGTTAAAATTCCACTCTGTATGGTTTCGTTCTTCCAAATTGATTGTAAATCAAGTGACAAATTATTGCTACCTGAATCTGTTGATTCAATAAATGAAATACTACCATTACCGAGTTCCCATGATTCGATAGTATCACTAATTCTCTGTTGCCAGCCTTGACCAGTAAAATTCAGTTGGAACCCTTGAGGCCCTTCAGAGGTGTTGTATATTTGATCGAGTAGCCATGTTGTTTCGAGCATTATTTCATGATCATCCATAGGCTGATTCCAAGTTCCAACTTCAAATTCACGTTCTACAATCATAGGCTCATCCAATTCTTGTTCAGCATAATGGGTTATTGAAACCGATACTGTAACAAGATCATTCCAATCTAAACTGGTGTTAAGATGAATATCTAATATTCTAAATCCATCAACTAGATCCCAAGATTGGAGAATCTCAACCTCTAAATCTTCTCCTGCCCTTTGATGTTCAACATCTATCATTGCTTGATATGATTCTCCATCAGCAAAAGTAACTCGATAAGCATGGTTATTTTCACCAAATTCATTAGCAAGCCATAACGTGTTTATTTGAGGTTGCTGTGGCATACTATCCGCTGATACAACAGGCGAGAATAGTGGCATTAAGAGGATTAAAAGTACTGTGCAAATGAGCCTGTTAGATTTTGCCATGATAATATTGTGTACCTACTACTCTTCAATACTTGTGGAATCTTGTTTAACAATAATTATGATTATCTAATTAAATCAGTAAACCGTAAATTGGTGAAAAATAAGATGCTGAATAGTAATTTGAATCGCGAAATTGATGAAGGGTTGGTGCTTCCGGCAAGTATAGGAGGGGCTAATATGGCACTGATTAACATCACTTTACCAGACGGGAATGTCAATGAATATGCTGCAGGCATCACATGTTCTGAAGTAATTACCGATGTTCTTGGAAAGAAAAATGGCTGTCTTGCAGCATTGGTTGATGGCCATGAAAAAGATATGTCTTATGAGATTCATCACTCTTGTGCAATAGAGGGCATTAAGGCTGAATCTGATTCAGGTATGCATATCTTAAGACACAGTACCGCACACCTATTAGCCCAAGCAGTAATGGAACTTTATCCAGATGCAAAACCAACAATTGGCCCCGCTATCGACAGAGGATTCTACTATGATTTTGCTATGGAGCCAATAACAGAAGCAGACTTAAAGCCGATTCAGAAAAAAATGCAAGAGCTCGCTCGGAGAAATCTAACAGTTGAAAGAATTGAACTCGATGATCAGGAATTAAGAGAACACTTTGATTCTAACCCTTACAAAATTGAAATTATTGAAGACAAAATTGGAGAAGGAACTGGTTCAACTATTTACAAACAAGGTGATTGGTATGACTTATGTCTTGGGCCACACGTTGCTAGCACTGCTAAACTGATGTTTTGTAAATTAACCAGTGTGTCATCAGCCTATTGGCGAGGTGACCAAGATAGAGAACAATTAGTTCGAATTTATGGTATTGTTGAGCCTACTAAAGAAGCTCTTAAACAAACCTTACACAGAATGGAAGAAGCAAAGAAGCGTGATCACAGAAAGCTTGGTCGAGATTTACAACTCTTCCATATTGATGAAGAAGTTGGCCAGGGGCTGATTTTATGGACGCCAAGAGGAGCAATTGTGCGACAAGAATTGCAGAACTTTATCGGTGAGCATTTAACAAGACAAGGATACTCACAAGTATTTACTCCACATATTGGGAAACTTGACTTGTATCGAAAATCGGGTCACTTTCCATATTACCAAGATTCACAATACCCACCATTGGTTGAGAAAGATTTAATGAAAAAATTATCAGATGAAGGATGCTCGTGTTCAGAACTATCTAACCTAATGAAAACAGGAGAAATAGATGGCTATATGCTAAAGCCTATGAATTGCCCTCATCATGTCAAGATTTATGCTTCTCAGGCAAGGTCATATCGAGATTTACCTTTACGATTAGCAGAATTTGGCACAGTTTATCGGTGGGAGCAATCTGGTGAAATCTCTGGAATGACAAGAGTTCGTGGATTTACTCAAGATGATGCTCATTTATTTGTAACAGAAGACCAAATTGCTCAAGAAGTACTTGGGTGCATTGAACTTGTGCAGATTATTTTTGATAAATTAGGGATGACTGATTATCGAGTAAGAGTCGGCCTTAGAGATCCTGATTCTACAAAATATGTTGGCGATCCCAAACGATGGGATAAGGCAGAGCAAGCGTGTCGCGATGCGGCTGCATCACTTGGCGTAGATTGGTCTGAAGAAGAAGGTGAAGCAGCATTTTATGGTCCAAAGATTGACTTCGTGGTCAAGGATGTAATTGGCCGAGAATGGCAACTTGGAACTGTTCAAGTAGATTACAATCTTCCTGAGCGTTTTGATTTGACTTACAAAGGCTCAGATGGTGAATTACACCGCCCAGTAATGATTCATCGTGCACCATTTGGTTCCATGGAAAGATTCTGTGGAGTGTTGATAGAACATTTTGCTGGCCGTTTCCCAACCTGGCTTTCACCAACTCAATGCCACATACTGACAATCTCACAAAAACATACTGAATACGCTAACTTAGTTGCTGAAAAACTGAGAGAATTTGGAGTACGAGTTGAAATTGATGATGGTGATGATACAATTGGTAAGAAAATTAGAACTCATCGTAAACTCCACCCAGCCTACATGGTTATTCTTGGAGATGGAGAGGCTGAAAATAATACAGTTAGCTTAAGAGCCCGTAGTGGAGAACAGGTTGCTGATGTTGCTCTAGATGAGTTCATAACAAATATTACTGCTGAAATTTCTGAGAAGTCATCCCAGCCTAACTTGGTTTGAATGGAGGTTTTGATATTTCAGCACCACCAATCATTGATGGTTTTGGATTGGCGGCCATAATTCCTTTTTTCTTTGCAGCAATCACTGCTTACATGTTTTGGAATAGTGTAGTTCCGCGTCAATTAAGGGGTTTACAAGTAGCATTTCAAACTGGAGAAAAACG
>CEVR01022519.1_pt1 | contig 23038 bp, 20 predicted proteins | sample 356541 | NCBI WGS metagenome assembly CEVR01 (sample SAMEA2623734, study PRJEB7988) | marine metagenome | isolation source: saline water (ENVO:00002010), including
TAATTTAACAATTGGCCAAGTTTTGGGTTTAGTAAGAATTTGTTTGTAACTCTTTCTCAAAATTTAAGTTAGATTACATATTGAAATAAGCGTAAAAATAGAAATATGTTTATTAATATTAAAATTGTATTTAGTTTATTCATATGAAATTAGAAAAAGTTATTTCTCCAATAAAAAATGAAATGCTAAGTTTTAGAAAGTTATTAAAGAAATCTATTTCTAGTAATAATATTTTGATTGATGAAGTAATAAATTATATCCTTAAAAGGAAAGGAAAACAGATTAGACCGGTAATTGTTTTTCTAAGTTCTGGAATTTGTGGGAAAATTAATGATTCCACTCTTAGAGCAGCTGTTTTAATCGAGATTTTACATACTGCGACTTTAATTCATGACGATGTTGTAGATGAATCCAACTACAGAAGAGGTTTCTTTTCAATTAATGCGATATGGAAGAATAAATATTCTGTATTAATTGGAGATTACCTTTTATCAAGTGGATTAACTTTTTCTCTTGAAAATGATGATTTTAAATTTTTAAAGGTTTTATCTAATTCTGTTAAAGAAATGAGTGAAGGTGAAATAATTCAAATGAAAAAATCAAAGTCACTTGATTTAGATGAAGAATTATATTTTAAAATAATAGAAAAAAAGACTGCTAGTTTGTTTGTTGCTTGTTGTGAAATGGGTGCAATCTCGAGTTCAAAAAATATTAAAGAGATAAGTAAATTAAAAGAGTTAGGATTGAATTTAGGTTTAGCTTTTCAAATTAAAGATGATCTTTTTCCTTATATTGATTCAGATTCAGGAAAGCCTATTTCAAATGATATTTTACAAAAAAAATTAACGCTCCCTATAATTTATTCAATTAACAAATCTTCATATTCTGAAAAAAAAAGAGTTTTAAATGCAATTAAAGAAAAAAGAGATGTTGAATATATATTGAATTTTGTTAAAAAAATGGGTGGTGTAGATTATTCTATTGAAAAAATCAATTTTTATATTCAAAATTCAATAAAAATCATTGATAATTTTAAATCATCTAAGTATAAATCTGCATTTTATATTCTAATAGATTTCTTATCAAACAGGAAAAAATAATTTTTTAAAAAAAAGTGGTATAAAGTGGTATAAAGTGGTGTAAAATGTAAAACATTTACTAAATTTGTTATTAAGTGGTTTATATTTTGACACTCACAGTTATGACTTTTTTTACAAGCGAATTTGAGTGCAAGTTAGATGCTAAAGGTAGATTGGTTTTGCCTTCTAAGTTAAAATCAAATCTACCTGCAGCTTCTATCAGGCAGATTATTATAAGGAAAGGGTTTGAGCCTAATCTTATTATTTATCCTTTAAATGAATATAAGAAACTTCATAATAAAATTTCATCTTTGAATGAATTCAATTCAGAACAAAGAAAACTAAAAAGAAACTTCTTTAGTAGCATTATTCAGGTTGATCTTGATAATAGTGGAAGATTTCTTATTCCAAAAAATATGCTAATTCATGCTAAAATTAATAGAGACGCAATCATTTGTGGTATGGGAAATGTTATTGAAATATGGAACAATAAAATGTACAAAAAATATTTGATAAATGATTCGGAAACTTATTCTGAATTAGCTCAAAAATATCTTGATGATTAAAAAATATGGACTATCATATTCCAGTAATGCTAAAGGAAAGTATAAATGGACTAAATATTAAGCCCGATGGTATATATGTAGATCTTACTTTTGGAGGTGGTGGACATTCTAAATTTATATTACAAAAATTGTCTTCAAATGGTTCTCTTTTTGCTTTTGATGTTGATAAGGATGTAATAAAAAATGTAGAAAAAATTAAAAATAAATCTTTTCATTTTATTAAATCTAATTTTAGATTTTTTAGAAATCATTTGAAAGAAAATGGATTAAGCAAAGTTGATGGAATATTAGCTGATTTAGGTATTTCATCTCATCAAATTAACTCAAATCAAAGGGGATTCACATTTAAAGGAGATGAAAAACTTGATATGAGAATGAATAATGATTTAGAATTTAATGCTATTGACTTATTAAATACTTATAATAAAGATCAATTAATAAACATATTTAGTATATATGGAGAGATAAAAAACTCAAAACAGTTAGCCAATTCTATTGTGAGATTAAGAAGGAAAAAGAAAATTGAAAAAACTATAGATTTGATTGGTATAATTAATCCTTTTTCAAAAAAAAACAGAGAAGAAAAGTATTATGCAAAAGTATTTCAAGCTATAAGAATTGAGATAAATGATGAAATAAATTCACTAAAAGATCTGCTTCTCCAGTCTAAAATAAGTTTAAATAAAAAAGGAAGATTGGTGGTTATATCTTATCATTCATTAGAAGACAGATTAGTTAAAAACTTTATAAATAAGGGTAATTTTATAGGTGAAGTAGAAAAAGATTTTTATGGCAACCAAATTAGGGTTTTTAAATCTATTTCAAAAAAACCTATCATACCTTCAAAAAAAGAAATAATTAAAAACCCAAGGTCAAGAAGCGCTAAACTTAGAATTGGAGAAATAATATGAGTTTCATAAAAAAAATATTACATAATTATTCTATAAACTCTTTTGGGAAGAATTTAATTGATTCAATATCAAATAATTATGTATTTAAGATATTTTATGTTCTATTTTTTATTTTAATATATATTGGAAACCAACATTTTGTTGAAAAAAAAATTAGAGAAATAAATACAATGGAAAAAGAAGTTGAAGAATTAAGAACATACTTTATTACAATTAAAAATAATTATATGTTTTCTAAAAAAGAGTCTGAAGTATTAAAAAGAGTTAAAAAATTAGGATTAGAATCATCAAAAGTACCTCCAGAAAAAATTATTTTAAATAAATGAATATAAAAAAATCAATATTATTTAATGCAAAAATTAGTTTTTTAGTAGTTGTCCTTTTTTCTTCATTAATAATTTATAGAATTTTTATTCTTCAATTTAAAGAAGGTAGTCATTGGGATAAAATTTCTGAAAATATGAACCTTTCTTTGCTAGATATTAAAGCTAATAGAGGTAGTATATTGTCTGATGATGGAAGTATTTTAGCAACTTCATTACCTTTTTATAAAGTTGCGATTGATCCATCAATAGTAAATAATTCTATATTTAATGAAAAAATTGATTCTTTGAGTTTTCTTCTATCTAATTTTTTTAATGATAGAAGTAAGGAATCATATAAGTCATTAATTAAAAAAGCTAAAGATTCAGGAAAAAAATATTTAATACTTAATAGGAAAAGAATTAATCACGAAGAAAAAGAAATTTTATCAAAATGGCCAATTTTTAATGAAGGGAGATTAAAGGGAGGAGTCATTTTTGAGAAAATTGAAAAAAGATATAGACCCTTTTCTAAATTAGGTTATAGGACCATTGGTTCGGTAGATGAAAATTATAATGGCACAGTAGGTTTGGAATATAGTTTTAATAATTATTTAATTGGAAAAGATGGAAAAGCTTTATATCAAAAAATTGCTGGAAATAATTGGAAACCAGTATTTGATGGAAATGAAGTAAATCCTGAAAATGGATATGATATATTGACAACAATAAATATAAATATGCAAGATATTGCCGAAACGGCATTATTAAATGGTTTAATAAGTAATAATGCTGAATATGGGTGTGCAATAATTATGGATGTAAAATCAGGAGATATCAAAGCTATTTCAAATTTGAGTAGGAATTCAAAGGGAGGATATATTGAATTATACAATTATGCAATCGGATCGCAAGGATCAAGAGAACCAGGATCGACTTTTAAGCTTGCTAGTATGTTAGCGTTATTTGAGGATTCAAGATTAGAATTAATGGATACTATAGACACTGGAAATGGACAATATAAATTTTATACTGAAATCATGAAGGATCATAAAGAAGGAGGTTATGGGAAAATTACTGTTAAAGATGTTTTTGAACAAAGTTCTAATATTGGCGTTGCAAAACTTATTGAAGATCAGTTTAAAGATTCTCCAAGTAAGTTTTTAAACTACATTAATAAATTTGGATTAAGCAGAGATTTAAATTTTCAAATGATTGGATACGGTAAGCCATTTATTAAAAATTCAAATGACTCTTCTTGGAGTAAAGTATCATTACCATGGATGGCACATGGTTATGAATTAAAAGTAACCCCATTACAAACACTTAGCTTTTACAATGCAATTGCAAATAATGGAAAATTTGTAAAACCTTTAATTGTTAAAAAAATAATTAAGGCAAACAATGTAATTAAAGAATTCGATACTGAAATATTTGAAGAGAAAATTGCTTCAAATAGATCAATTCAAAAAGCTAAAGTATTATTAGAGGGTGTAGTTGAAAGAGGAACTGCTAAAAATATTAATAATAGCTACTATAAAATTGCTGGCAAAACTGGTACTGCAAAAAAAGTAATTAATGGTAGATATGTAAATAAATATTATACTTCCTTTGTTGGTTTTTTCCCTTCGGAAAAACCTCAGTATAGTTGTATAGTAATTATTGATGAACCAAAAAATTATAGAATTTATGGTAGTGATGTAGCTGCTCCAGTTTTTCGAGAAATTTCTGATAGATTATTATTAACAGATCACAATGTTTTTAATGAGTTCCAAAAAACTGAAATTACAAATAATAATTTTCCATTAATTAGATCTGGATTTAGAAATGATTTAATTGATATATCTAATTATTTTGGTATTTCAAATCATTCAAATACCAGTGATGATTGGGTAAAAACAAAAGTAATTGATAATTCGATATCTTGGGAAAGTAATACTTCAGCTATTAATTTGATGCCAAATGTTATTGGAATGACGTATAAAGACGCTTTATATCTATTAGAAAAAAGAGGATTAAAGGTTAATTTTTCGGGATCAGGAAGAGTTAAAAAACAATCTGTATCACCTGGAAAAAATACAAAAAATTATTCAACTATTCACTTGAGTTTAAGATGAAAAAAAAAATGAATCAAATTCTATCTGGTTTAAATGAAGTTAATATTTATGGCAACAAAGATATTCTAATTGATGGAATAGCAAATGACTCTAGAAAAGTTAAGCAAAACTTTATCTATATAGCTATTATAGGTAATGATTTAGATGGACATAGTTTTATTAATCAATCAATAATGAATGGAGCCGTAGTTATTATTTGTTCAAAAATTCCAAATAAATTGAATAGAAATGTTACATATGTTATAGTAAAAAATACTAGAAAGGCACAGGGAATAATTGCTTCTAATTTTTATAATAATCCATCAAAAAAAATAAATGTAATAATGGTTACAGGAACAAATGGTAAAACAACAGTTGTTAGCTTATTTTATTCACTGTTTATGAGTATGAAGATTAAAGTAGGGATGTTAACAACTATAGAAAATAAAATTAATAATAAAACCTATTCATCAGAATTGACAACTCCAGATTCAATTCAGTTAAATAATTATTTGAGTAAAATGGTTGATAAAAAATGTGAGTATTGTTTTATGGAAGCAAGTTCACATGCAATTGATCAATTAAGAATATATGGTATAAGAATTAAAGTTGGTATTTTTACTAATATTTCTCATGATCACTTAGATTATCATTTAAACTTTAAGAATTATATAGACTCGAAGAAGAAATTATTTGATTTATTAGACAAAAAGTCAATTGCTCTAGTAAATAATGATGATAAAAGATCAAATTATATTTTGCAAAACTGTTTTGCAAAAAAATATTATTATGGAATAAAAAAGGATTCTGAGTTTTCAGGAAAAATTATTAATAATTCAATAGATGGATTAAAATTCAGAATAAATAATCAGGATATATTTCTTAAACTAAAGGGTAAGTTTAATGCTTATAATATTTTGTGCGTTTATGCAGGCTCAATTATTCTTGGCATTAAAAAATCCAATCTTTTAGAACATATTTCTGAATTAGAAAGCCCAAAAGGAAGGTTTCAATTTATAAAAAATAGTAAAGGACCATCAATTCTTATTGATTATGCACATACTCCTGATGCTTTAGAAAATGTTTTAAAAACCATAAAAGAATTTAAAGTTAAAGGTAAAATAATATCATTATTTGGCGCTGGTGGTAATAGGGATAAGAAAAAAAGATTTTTTATGGGCGAAATAGCATCAAAGTATAGTGATCAAATTATACTTACCTCTGATAATCCAAGAAATGAAGACCCACTTGATATAATTAATGATATTAAATTAGGTATAAAAAATAGTAAAAAAATAGTTATTAATGTTGATAGAAAATCTGCTATAAAATCTGCTATTCATAATGCAGATTCAAAAGATATAATTTTAATTGCTGGAAAAGGGCATGAGGATTATCAAGAAATAAATGAAAAAAAATATCCGTTTGATGATAAATTGGTTGTTAATAGAATATTAAATTTAATGAAGATATAATTATGCTTTATCATTTATTTGATTATTTAGATAAGACTTTTGATTTTTATGGAGCCGGTGTATTCCAATACATTTCATTTAGAGCTGGAATGGCTTCTTTTCTTTCTCTTTTAATTAGTATGGTTTTTGGTAAATATATAATTTCTTTTTTAAAGAAAAATCAATTTTCAGAATCAATAAGAGACCTTGGTCTTTCAGGTGAAAAAGTAAAAAAAGGAACACCCACAATGGGTGGAATTATAATTATTTTGTCTATAGTTATACCTACATTTTTATTTTCCAAACTAAGTAATATTTATGTAATTATAATGTTGATTGTAACTATTTGGATGGGGATAATTGGTTTTTTGGATGATTATTTGAAAATTTCTAAAAAAAATAAAGACGGATTAAAACCTAAATTTAAGATTTTTGGACAAGTTTCTTTAGGAGTTATTATCGGTTTAATTATTGTTTTTCATGATGATATTGTAGTAAGACAATTTAATAATGAAAGTATAAATACTATTGAAAACAATCACTTAGATACTAAAGAGTTAATAACCACTATTCCTTTTGTAAAAAATAATGAGTTTAACTATAAATGGTTACTCCCAGTTGAATTAAATAAATTTGATTGGATCCTTTATATCATTGTTGTAATTTTTATAATTACTGCAGTTTCTAATGGATCTAATTTAACTGATGGTCTTGATGGTTTAGCAGCAGGTACTTCTGCAATTATTGGAATTACATTAGCTATATTTTCCTACCTTTCTGGAAATATTATTTTTTCAGATTATTTGAATATTCTCTACATTCCAAATATTGGTGAAATAGTTATTTTTTGTTTTGCTTTTGTAGGAGCTTGTATAGGATTTATTTGGTATAATTCGTATCCTGCACAAGTATTTATGGGAGATACAGGTAGTTTATCTATTGGAGCTATAATTGCTGTATTATCCATAATAATTAAAAAAGAATTGTTGATTCCTATTCTTTGTGGAGTTTTTTTCATCGAAAGTTTATCAGTAATAATTCAAGTAACTTATTTTAAGTATACAAAAAGAAAATTAGGAAAAGGTAAAAGAGTTTTTCTTATGGCTCCCCTACATCATCACTACCAATTAAAAGGTATTCATGAAACAAAAATTGTATCTAGATTTTGGATGATTGGTATTTTACTTGCGATTTTAACTTTAACTACATTAAAATTGAGATAAATGATTTATAAATGGGTATTAGATAATATTAAAGGAGATAGATGGATTTGGTTTATAGCTTTATCATTATCAATTTTAAGTTTGTTAGTAGTTTATAGTGCAACTGGTTCTTTAGCATATCAAAAAATGCAAGGAAATACTGAGTATTATCTTTTCAAGCATTTCTTTTTAATACTATTAAGTTTTGTAGCAATGTGGTTTACTCATAAAATTGACTATAAGTATTTTTCTCAATTATCTAAAATTAGTTTATATGCATGTATACCTTTATTATTATTCACATGGAAATTTGGTCTAAACATAAATGATGCATCTAGATGGATAAATATTCCAATTTTAAATCAAGCTTTCCAGCCATCAGATTTAGCCAAACTTTCTTTAATTGTCTATTTATCAAGTTATTTATCTAAGCATCAAATGGATATTAAAAATATTAAAGAGACACTTATTTTTCCTTTAATTTGGATTTCTGTAATATGTTTATTGATTGCCTTAACAAATTTTTCAAGTTCGGTTTTATTATTTGTTACAAGTATTATTTTACTTTTTATTTCAAGAGTACCAATTAAATATTTAACACTATTACTTGTAAGTTTTATTATTGCTGGCTCAATTGCTATTTTTATTGGACAAAGGGGACAAACAGTAATTAGTAGATTTGAAAATTTTATTGAAAATAAAGAAATTCCTTTTCAGTTAAAACAAGCATATATAGCTGTTTCAACGGGTGGACTATTTGGCAAAGGTCCAGGGAAAAGTAATCAAAAAAACTTTTTACCTCAATCATATTCTGATTTTATTTATGCAATTATTATTGAGGAATATGGTTTAGTAACCGGTTTATTTGTTTTAATTCTATATTTACTTCTTCTATACAGGGGTTTAGTCACATTAATGAGGAGTGAAAGAGCTTTTGGTGGTCTTTTGAGTGCAGGTTTAAGTTTTGCCTTGGTTATTCAAGCTATAATTAATATGTGTGTTGTCGTTGGTCTTTTGCCTGTAACAGGATTAACTCTACCACTTATAAGCATGGGTGGCACATCTCAACTTTTTACAGGAATTACATTAGGAATTATATTAAGTGTTAGTAGGTATAATGAAGATGAAAACAATAATAATTTAGTTTATGACAAAATCATTTAAAGAAAAAATAAAAGTAATAATTTCTTGTGGAGGAACCGGAGGTCATATATATCCTGCTATTGCAGTTGCAAATGAAATAAAAAAAAGAAATAAAATGAATGAAATACTTTTTATAGGTTCAAATGAAAGAATGGAAATGAAAATAATACCAAATCATAATTTTAAAATAATAGGTTTATGGATTAGTGGGATTAAAAGAAGTAGTTTATGGAAAAATATTATTTTTTTTGGAATTCCTTTTGTTTTAAAAAACTTTCTTTTGCCTATTAAACTATTTTATTCTATTATTAGATCACTATTTATAATAAATTCGTTTAAACCAGATATAGTTATTGGTTTCGGAGGATATACAACTGGTCCTTCTTTGATTGCTTCAATATTAACCGGAACATCTTCTGCAATTCAAGAACAAAACTCTTATCCTGGTATTACTAATAGAATTCTTGGTAAAAAAGTAAATTTAGTATTTGTTGCATTTGAAAATTTAGAACGATTTTTTTCAAAAAAATTGTTTTGTTTTGGAAACCCAGTAAGATCTAATTTATTGAATATCAGTAAATTAAAATCAGATGCTATTAAATTTTTTGGACTTAACAAAAATAAAAAAACCTTATTACTAATGGGTGGAAGTCTTGGATCAAAAACAATTAATGATAGTGTGATGAATAATTTATCAATAATTAAAAATAGTCCCTTTCAAATTTTATGGCAAACTGGTAAAAACTATTATGATCAAATTTTATCAAAAAAAGATCTTATTCCTTCAAATATTATTTTTCTTCCATTTATAAGAGAGATGAATTATGCATATGCATCTTCTGATATTATTATTTCAAGAGCAGGTGCTTTAGCAATTTCAGAATTATGTGTGATAGGTAAACCAGTAGTATTAGTTCCTTCTCCCAATGTTGTAGAAGATCATCAAACAAAAAATGCTTTATATTTAAAATCTGCAGGTGCTTGTGAAATAATCAAAGATCAAAATGCAAGAAAAGATTTAATTAAAAAATCTTTTCAATTATTAAATGATAAAAACAAAATTAAGAAATTAAAAAAAAATATTTTATTACTTTCAAAACCTGATGCAACAAAAAAAATTGTTGATAAATTATTAGATAAAATTAAAAGATGACAAACTTTATTTTAAAAATCAAATATTTATTTTTTTTCCTATTAACATTTGGATTAATATTTGTTTCATTTATTTATAAAAAAGAAAATAATATAATATTTGATATATCAAGTGAGAATAGATTTTTAAATAGTGAAGAAATTTTTGATTTGACTAATGATATAATTAATGATTCTTCAATTATTGATTTAAATTATCTTGAAGAAAAAATAAAGTCAAATAAATTTATAAAAGATATTGAGATATATAATAATTTAAATAATGTTGTAAATATTAATATTAATCAATTTAAACCATACGCAAGATTAATAAATAATATTGGAGATGATTATTATATTGATAAAAATGGAGAAATTTTTCCAGTTTCCAATAAGTATTCAGAGAGGGTTTTATTGATTTTTTTTAAAAATTATAAAAATATTGATAAGGAAAAAAATATCAATTTTTTTCAAAACGGCAATGAAATTTTTAAACTTATAAATTATATTAATAGAAATGATTTTTATAAAAAACAAATTTCACAAATAAATGTATTAAAAGATGGCGAGATAATTATGATACCTCAAATTACTAAACAAAAAATTTATTTTGGAAATACTGATAATATGGAAATTAAATTCAAAAAATTAGAGTTATTTTATAAAAATATTCTACCAACTAAAGGATGGAATTATTATGAATCTGTAAACTTAAAATTTAAAAATCAAATTGTTTGTAATAAAAGTAGCAACGTATGAGAGATGAATATATAGTTGGACTAGATATTGGTACAACAAAAATATGTATAGCTGTTGGTAAAAAAGATGATCATGGGAACATTAAAATAATTTCTTTTGCAGAAACTAGATCTTTTGGAGTTGCTGTTGGTATGGTTCAAAATATTCAAAAAGCTACAGAGCAAATTAGTCAAGTAGTTAAAGAAGCATCAAAAACTTCAAATATTGAAATTAAAAAGGCAAATGTTGGAATTGCTGGAAAACATATTAAAAGTTTTACTAGACACAATTCTATTTATATAAATAATAATAAAGAGGATAATGAAATAAACTCTGAACATTTAATAAAATTATTATATGAAGCAAAAAACACCATAATACCTCCTGGAGATGAAATTATTGCTGTAACCGCTCAAAACTATTTAGTTGATGAAGAAATCATGACAATGGAACCAATTGGTACCCCTGGAAAAAAGTTAGAAGCAGACTTTCATATTGTTACAGCTAGAAAAACTGATATAAAAAATATAATATCATGTGTAGAAAAGGCTAATATTTTTAGAGAATTATTAGTTTTAGAACCTCAGGCCTCTTCTTTAGCAATTTTAACTGAAGGAGAATTAGAATCAGGTGTTTGTTTAGTAGATATTGGTGGTGGTACAACTGATATTGCAATATTTCATGAAAATGTTATGAGACATACTGCAATTATACCTTATGGAGGTGAGATAATTACCCAAGATATTAAAGATGGATTACAAGTTTTAACAAAGCAAGCTGAAATTCTTAAGATAAAATTTGGTAGGGCTATTGCTAGTCATGCTTCAAAAAATGAACATGTAAAAATTCCGGGAATAGGTCAGCGAGAAGATAGATTAATATCAACATATAATCTTTGTAAAATTATTGAAGCTAGAATGGAAGAAATTATTCAAGATATTCATAAGGAAATAATCCTAAGTGGTTATAATGGTAAGTTATCAGGTGGTATTGTTCTAACTGGTGGGGGTTCTCAATTGTTAAGTTTGAAACAATTAGTTAAATATATGACTGGGATGATTCCGAGAATTGGATTTCCTGATTCACAACTATCTAATTCTGAATTTAATTTAAAGTCACCGAAGTATTCAACCTTAGTTGGTTTATTAATTTCAGGTTATAAAACTAGTAGAATTAATAAAAGTAAAAATTCAACTAGATCTGAGTCAAAAGATGTCATAAAAGAATTTAGTGATAAGTTTAAATCTTTTTTTACCGATACTGATTTAGATGAATTTAAAAAATAAACTGTTTTAATATGTACACTTTTGATTTGCCCTCACATCATAGATCTATAATAAAAGTAATAGGAGTGGGTGGTGGTGGTAGTAATGCTGTAAACTATATGCATTCATTGGGGATTAAAGATGTAGAATTCATCGTTTGTAATACAGATATCCAAGCTCTTCATTCTAGTAGTGTTAAAAATAAGCTTCAAATAGGCATCAATTTAACAGAAGGTTTAGGGGCTGGTGCTGATCCAGAAAAGGGAAAAAATGCTGCTAAAGAAAGTAGTCATGAAATTAGAGAAATTTTGAAGAATGATACAAAAATGTTATTTATAACAGCAGGGATGGGCGGAGGAACAGGTACAGGGGCTGCACCAATTATTGCGAAGTTAGCTAAAGAATTAGACATATTAACAATTGGTATTGTTACTGTTCCATTTCTTTTTGAAGGAAAAGAGAAAATGGATGTAGCTAATGAAGGTATTAAATTTTTGAAAGAAGATTGTGATAGTGTAATTGTTATTATGAACGAAAAATTATCAGAGATATATGGTAATCTTACTCAAAGAGATGCTTTTTCAAAAGCGGACGATGTTTTATCAACTGCTGCTAGAAGTATTGCTGAAATAATTACTTCTACTGGAAATATTAATGTAGATTTTGAGGATGTTAATACTGTAATGAGAAATGCAGGAACAGCTGTAATAGGTTCAGCTACAGCATCTGGTGAAAACAGAGCTAATAGAGCTGCTGAAATGGCCATTAACTCTCCTTTATTAAACAACCATCAAATATATGGTGCAAAAAAAATACTTTTAAATATTGTTTCTGGTGAAGATGATGAAATTAATATGAATGAATTAAAAAGTATTACTGAATATATTGAAAATTCGGTTGGAAATGATGCAAAAATTATTTTTGGAACAAGTATAGATCAAACTTTGGCTAAAAAGATTAAAGTAACTGTAATTGCTTCAGGATTTGATAGCTCCCTTAAAAATTCTAATAATGATGATAGTATTGAAAATGAAAAAACAGATAGTCAAATCAATATTTTTGAGAAAAATGATCAACTTAGTGAAGTTAAATCTTATGCTTTCGAAAAACCATCTTTAGAGAATAATTCTGATGAACAAGATGATCAGAAAATTATTTTTGGTATTGAAGATGAATATAATGAAATAGATGAATATGAAAAAATGGAGGTTGAAAAGACTAATGATAAATCTTTAGATTATAAAGAAGAATTAATCGATGATGAAACACCTGAAATTTTATATGAAAAATATAAAAGTGAAAGAGAGGATAGAATAAAAAAATATGATTCCTCAAATAAAATCCATAGTGAAATAAAAGAATCTGAAAATAAATTAATTCCAGCTTTTAAAAGAAAAAAAATAAATCTCATTGATGAAAATATCGATAATATTTCAGAAAAAACCAAAACTTTAGAAATTGAAAGTGATACAGAAAGTTTGGATGAAGATTAGTTACATCATAGTTGATTTAATCTATTAATATTTTATGTCGATACATTTAAAAGCAAAGTTTTTATCAAAAAGTTATAAAACAAAAAAAGTTCTAAATAATATTTCTTTTGACGTATTTAAAGGAAATATTTTAGGTTTAGTTGGAAAAAATGGTGCCGGAAAGTCAACAATTTTAAAAATTTTAAGTTCTTTGATTGATTTTGGAGGAGATGTTTTTATTAATAAGAAAAGTATAAAAAATACTGATAGTGAACATAAAAAAAATGTAGGTTATTTATCTGAAAATAACCCCTTGTATATGGATTTTTACATTCAGGAATATTTGACTTTTATTGGTAATCTAAATGGGTTATTTAAAGATGATTTAGAGAAAAGAAAAAAACTTGTAATTGAATTATGTGGGTTAAATAGTTTTCAAAATGAAAAAATTAGTAATCTTAGTAAAGGATATAGGCAAAGAGTTGGAATAGCTTCTGCATTTATTCATGATCCAGATATATTAATTTTAGATGAACCTACTACAGGTTTAGATCCCTCTCAGATATTAGAAATAAGAGAATTAATTAAAAATTTAGCTAAGAATAAAATAGTTATTTTTTCTTCACATTTATTGAATGAAATAAATGAAATCTGTGATAAGGTAATTTTTTTAGATAAAGGAAATATAATTCTTGATTCTAATCTTAAAGATTTAAAAAATAAGCATAATAATATTTCATTAGACAAAATTTTCAATAAGATAATACCAGATTAATGTATACAATATTTAAAAAGGAAATAAATGTATTTTTTGACTCTTTATATGGCATAATAATTTTTTCTATTTTTTTTTTAATAAATGGACTTTTTATTTGGATATTTCCTTCATCTAATATTTTTCAATACGGCATATCATCTTTAGAAATATTTTTTGATGTTGTTCCATATATTTTTATTCTATTTATTTCATCAATAACAATGAAAATTATTTCAGAAGAAAGAAGTTTGGGTACATTTGAAATTTTATTATCACAACCAATTTCATACAAAGAGATAATTTTAGCTAAATTTTTATCTTGTTGGTTTTTATCAATTTTTTTAATTTTTCTTACTTTCCCTTATTGGATAACAATTTATTACTTATCAAACCCATTAGGCAGCATTGATAATATAATTATTTTAAACTCATATATAGGTTTAATACTATTAGTTGGGGCAATGAATTCAATTGGAATATTTTTTTCTTCTATTTTTCAAAATCAAATAATTTCTTTTCTTTCTTCTTGTTTTATTTTTTATTTATTATATGAAGGAATTGATATGATTAATTTTTATGATTCAATAAATTTAATAGATTCATTCATTGATCATTTTACATTTTCATATCACTATTCAAATTTCATAAAAGGTATATTTCAAATAAGTAGCTTCATATATTTTATAATTGTAATGATTACTTTTTTTTATTTTTCTTTAGTTAATCTTAGAATTAATTTGAAATGAAAAAAAAAATTATTTCTATAATAATTAATGATTTAACTAAATTTTTTAGTTTATCAACCATTTTCTCTTTATTAATTATATATATATATTTTAGTTATAAGAATATAAGATTTGATCTTACCAGTGATAAAAGATATACACTTTCATCATCAAGTATAAAAACAATTAAAAGTATAAATGATCCTGTCAATTTTAAAATTTTTTTGTCTGGTGAGCTTCCTCCTGGAATGAAATATTTAAAATCAGAAATTAATAGGATTATGATTGATATTAAAGATTATAATAAAAAAAATATAAAATATGAATTTGTTGATTTGGATAATTTAAGTGACAATGAAAAAAACTTATTTATTGACAAATTAATATCAAAAAATATTAATCCTACTGATTTGGTATATAATACCGATAAAGGAAGGATTATAAAGAGAATATTTCCAGGTATTTTAATAAATAGTGGTGATAAAGAAGAGTCTATATTATTATTAACAGGAGATAAAAACTTTTCTCCATCCGAAATAATAAATCAATCAATTGAAAATTTAGAATTTGAAATTGTTTCTAGTTTATTTTTTCTCTCTCAGTCAGTTAATAAAAGAATAGGTTACATTACAGGCCACAATGAATTAGATAATTTAGAAATTAGTAGTATAAGATCTATTTTGGAAAAAAAATATCATTTTGAAATTATAAATATTGAAAATTCATTTGATAGAATTGATGATTTTAATTTACTAATTGTTGCTAAACCTAAATCTTCATTTTCAATGAAACATAAATATTTTTTGGATCAATTTTTGATGAATGGGGGTAGAATTCTTTTTCTAGTTGATGCTTTAGGTATTAATCTTAACGATTCATCTATTTATGAAAATCTAGCTTATGAATATGATCATAAATTAGATGATTTATTTTATAAATATGGAATTAGAATAAATAAAAACTATATAAAAGATTTTAATTCAGCACTATTTCCAATTGTAATTGGTAATTTTGGAAATAATCCTAATATTGTTCCATTGCCTTTTCCTTTTTTTCCTGAAATATCAAATTTTGGTAATCATTCAATAGTAAAAAATTTAGGATCCATAATAACAAAATTTGTTTCAAGTATTGATACAGTAAATAACAGTAGTTTAATCAAAAAAACACCTCTTTTATTTACTTCTGATTTCTCATATGTAGATAATTTTCCAGTAGTTATTAATTTAAATGATTTATCGCAAAATTTAGATCAATCTGATTTTTATGATAAATCAAAACTAATTGGTATTTTACTTGAAGGTAAATTTTCTTCTTATTTTAACAATCGTTTATTTGATTTCAAAATAAAGGATAAAAGTTTTCTTTCTAATAGTTCTGAAACCAAAATAGTAGTGATATCGGATGGGGATATTATCAGAAATGATATTGTAAATGGTAACGCTATTGAATTGGGAAATGATATATATCAAAAAAAGAAGTATGCCAATAAAGAGTTAATTGAAAATATTATTTTTTATTTACTTGAAGATGATGACTTAATTGATACCAAAATGAAAGATTTAAATTATTATCAATTAGATAAAAATAAAGTAAATAAATATAAATTGACATTTCAATATTTTAACTTATTAATACCAATCATATTTTGTCTTATTATTTTTATATTAAGATATTTTTATAGAAAAAATAAATATATCTTTAACAAGTAGTTTTAATTATTTCTTCAAATTGTAAAATTTATTTTTTAATTTGTAAATTCTGTTAAGTTTTTATTATGAAATTTATAGTATCTTCTTCTTATCTTTTAAAACATCTTTCAGTTGTTAGTGGTATCATAACATCTAATCCTGTTGTTCCTATACTCGAAAATATTTTATTTGAGATAGATAATGGAAATTTATTAATTACTGCTTCTGATTTACAAACCACTATAATGGTTGAGGTTCAAGTTGAATCTAAAGAGGATGGAAGTATAGCGATTCCTTCAAAAACTTTAATTGAAACTTTAAAAAACTTACCAGAACAACCTGTAACATTTTCGATAGACAAGGAATCATATAATATTGAGATTAATTCAGATAATGGTAGATATAAATTAGTAGGTGAGAATGCTACTGACTTTCCTAAGGTACCTGAAGTTTCTGATGGATATTCTACAGATATAAATTCTAAAAATTTAATTGATGCTATAAACTATACAATTTTTGCTGCAAGTAATGACGAGTTAAGACCTGCAATGACTGGAATATATTTTAGTTTATCAAAAGACTCTTGTACTTTTGTTTCTACAGATGGTCATAGATTAGTAAAATATAATCGAACTGATATTAAGGGGGATGATTTAAATCATATGATGATATTACCGAAGAAGTCAATGAGTTTAATAAGGGCTTCTTTATTAAATCAAAAAGCATCAAATATTAAACTTGAATTTAATGCATCTAACGCCTTTTTTAGCATTGAAAATATTAAAATAACATGTAGGCTTATAGATGAAAAATATCCAGATTATGAAAATGTAATACCTTTAGATAATAATAATAAAATTTCTATTGATAGAATTGAATTATTAAATTCTCTTAAAAGAATTTCAATTTATGCTAATAAAACAACAAATCAAGTAAGGTTTAAAGTTAGTGGTAGTGAGCTTTTAGTTTCATCTGAAGATCTTGATTTTTCTAATGAAGCAAATGAAAGACTTTCCTGTGATCATGATGGTAATGATATTGAAATTGGATTTAATGCTAAATTTTTAATTGAAATTTTATCAAATCTTAATTCTAAAAATGTCTTCTTAAATTTATCAGAACCTAACAAAGCAGGTTTAATATTACCTGATAATATTGATGAAAATGAAGACATTACTATGCTGGTAATGCCGGTAATGTTGAATGATTATGATTAATTTTTTATTTCATATACTAATATCTTTATCTTACTTATTCAATCCTATTGAAAGAACATCTTGGATTTATGAATCTAATGGCATTAATGAAGTCAGAATCTATTCTGATAATTATTTTGTAGTATCAAATTATAATATTAATAATAAAAAGTTTATTAGTACCAAAGGTGGTTTTTATTCTTTTAAGAATAGTAAATATTATGAAGTGTTAGAGTTTAATTCCTTAGATTCTTCTTTGGTTGGAGATACTATATTTTATTCTGATATTAAAATTGATCTTGATGAAGAAAACAATTTAATAACAGGTATAAGGATCGGAGAAGTAGAATATATTCCTAATCAACCTAATCATGTTCATGAATATGATCTTCACGGATCTTGGTTAATGAGTGGTATTGAAAGGAGAGGGGAAATGAGAATGAGAGATGTAAATAGACCAAGAAAGACTATGAAAATGATTGCGGGAGGTAGGTTTCAGTGGATAGCATATGATACATCTAAAAAAGGTTTTTACGGAACTGGTGGAGGTACTTTTACTGCAAAAGATGGAAAATATATTGAAAATATTGAATTTTTCTCAAGGGATTCTAATACAGTTGGGAATTCATTAGAGTTTGATTTTGAGATTAAAGAAGAAGATTGGCATCATAGGGGTTTCAGCTCAAAAGGTGATCCAAAATATGAAATTTGGACACAAAGAAAACAATAGTTTATTAAGCTAATGCGCATGTGGCGGAATTGGTAGACGCGCTAGGTTGAGGGCCTAGTGACCTTAATTGGTCGTGGAAGTTCGAGTCTTCTCATGCGCACTTTAAATAAGACAATTATCCAAATATTGAGGATAATTTCATTGCTAAATGCATTTCGCCACTGATTTTCATTTTTCCAGACATGAAAGCATTCATAGAACTCATTTCTTTGTTTAGTATTTTTTCAAAATCTTCATTTGATACAGTAATAGTACAATCAGCATCTTCATTATTATTTGATACTTCTGGTGGTGATACTGTATCATTAATTAATACACAACCATCACTAAAATCAAATTTAATTTTAGCCTCAATTGATCCGGAATTTTCATTTGACAATTTTCTAATTTTTTCTGTTATATCGTTTAAATTCATATTATTTAATTTATAATTTCAATTTCAAAAATACTTGGCCATAATTTACCAGTTACAAATAATTGATTTGTTATACTATTATAGGCTACACCATTTAAAACATCAAATTTTTTGTTATAATTTTTTTTATTAAATATACCATTTAAATCAAGTATAGATTCAACAATTCCTGTTTCAGGATTAAATATTATTATTTCTTCCTTTCCATAGATATTGGCAAAAATCTTACCTTTTACATTTTCTAATTCATTTATCAGTTTGATGGGCCCATTTTTATTGTAAACTTGAATTTTTTTTATAAGTTTATAAGATTCTGGATCAATAAAATATATAGTTTCTGTGCCATCACTTATCAATAATTTATTATCATATGTAGTAATACCCCATCCTTCATGATTATATTTAAACTGATCAATTTTTTCAAAAGAATTTTTATCATATACAAACCCTAAATTTGCTTCCCAAGTTAATTGATATATTTTATCATTAAACACAGTAATTCCTTCTCCAAAATACTTATTGTCTAAATCTATTTTTTTTATAGTTTTTCCTGATTTTAGCTCTACTTCTTTAAGGCTTGAGAATCCTCTTCTTCCAGTACTTTCAAAAAATCTATTTTTATCAAAAGTTAATCCTTGCGTATACGCATCTGTATCATGAGGAAAAATATTTTTAATTTTAAATTTTAATTTATTCGGATTATTATTTGGAAATAGATTTATTGATGAATAGTATGTTTCTTTTATATCATTATTAATATGGCAAATTAGTTTTATTCTATGTTTACCAACAGAATTAAATTTAGATGAACTTATTCTTCCTGTTTCATTTTCAAAATAGTCGATTGTGTCATTTTTATAAATAACGTAGAACTTTTTAATTATAGATGAATTATCCTTGGGAGCAAATTCTATATCTATTGAATCATTAAAATAAATTATATCATTTGAATTTGGTTTTATTAGATTTACTAATGATTTAATTCTTGGACTCTTCTTTATAATTTTTTTCTTTTCATTAAAACAAGAAACTAAAAAAAATATTAAAAAAAGTATTTTATAATTTTTTTGCCAAATCATATCCATTTTTTGTTAAATTGAAACCTATACCTATTTTAAAGTTTTCATAATCTAGAATATCAATCTTTCTAAGATATTTTTTCTGAACTAAAGTTTTAAAAGTTCTACTTATTGATGCTTTTGCTGCTTTTAATTTCTTACATTCTCCTCTTATGATTCCTTTTTTATGATTTCCGTCTGATCTAATAAATTTTCTTCTACAAATTTCAATAAATTTTCTAGAATTTTTTTTGTATATACTATTTTTAGAAAATTTATTAAGATACCCATCTCTTTTAAGTTTCAAATTAAAAAAAGACACAAGTGGTTCATAAAAACATATATGAGCTGACCCATTTGAATTTGGTTCTATATTTGATAGTTGAGTAAATGGATATTTTACTTTTAATTTATCAAGTTTTGTTTTTAAACTTATATAATCCTTGATCGATCCATTTTCCATTTTCTTAATAATGGAATTTGCTTTTTTTAGATTTGAATAAGTTATTATTGAATTTTCAAAAGCATCAGAATTCAAAGATAAATTTTCATCTATCATATTTTTTTTAGCTAGGGTAAGGATATGTTTTTGTAATGTAGAAAGATACATTTATAAGAAGATGCTATCGTATAAATATACGAAAAAAATTTTAGAAAATTAATTTTCTAAAAAATAGCATCGGATCCTTCATAATCTGCTGCTCCACCTCTTTGAAAAGATCTTCTTTTGTTTTGATTTATTCTGTATTGAAATGATACTCTAAATTCTTGAGTTCTTCTCCAAGCAAATTCTCCAATTGTCTTAAAATTATCTCCTTCTCTTTCATATCTTCTTAATCTTGTTTTAAGTAAATCTCTAACATTTAAACTAATAGTTCCTTTCTTATTTTTAAAAATATCTTTAGATAATCCCAAATCTATTGCATAAGAAGATAAATTTTTCCCCTGTGGATCTTCAGATGGACCTCTATAATCAAATGTTATTTGACCATCAAGACTTTTGTTAAACATTTTTATATTATTATTTAGTCTTGTTCTCCAACTATATGACTTAGCATAAAAATTTTGATCTAGATATTGTCCTTTAGTTTCTGATTGAAAAAAATTAAATGAACCTGTAGTGCTAAGCCAATCAGTATAATCAATATTCCCATTTAATTCAATACCATAAGCATTCGTATAACCTAAGTTAACTGGTTTGTATATAGAATATCCTTCATCGTTAACATCTAAAATTCTTTCAATTTCGTCGTTTGTATATCTATAATAAGAACCTATATAAAAATTTCCTGATTTAAATTCTTTGAGAAATCCTATTTCATATGAATCTGTTAGTTCTGGCTCTAAAAAAGGGTTGCCAGTAAATGTAGATCTTGAATCTCCTAAACCATAAAAGGGATTCAAATCCCAAAATCTTGGTCTTCTCAATCTTTTACTATAACTAACTTGTAAAGATTCTTTATCACTAAATTTATAAGTCGCAAATGCAGATGGAAAAAAGTTAGAATATTTTAGTTTAGTAGTTTCATTAGTTTCAATTAAATTAGCAAAGAAATCAGTATTTTCATATCTTAAACCCAATTGGTATGAAAAATTTCCATGTTGGTTTGCAAACTGTGTATACAATGAGTTTACATCTTGATAATAATCATATTTGTTAGATGGTGGTATTCTTCTCCATTCAGAACTTGGAGATAACTGTTCAGCAAAAAAATCACTTTTCATTTTATCATAATCTCTTTTATAACCAAATTCTATTTTGCCCATTTCCTTATTAAATGGATATACATAATCTAATCTGATACTTTGATCATAACGATCACTTGTTTGAGTTGATCTTTGATTAATTACTCTTGAAGTATTATAATTTGTTTCTTCATATAAATTATTACTATCACTAGTATTATCACTCCACGAAAAGTTAATCTTTAGATTGTGTCCTCTTTTTTTAAAATTTTTAGTATAGGAAAAACTGTAACTAACATTATCATAATCACTTTCTGAGTTTTCATTTCTTAAACTTTTTGCAATTTCTACGTTAGATGAATTATAATCGACATAGTTATTGACGCTTGTTCCGTCTCTGCTACCAAATCGGCTACTAAAAGAAAAATTAAAAATATTGTTTTTGTTAGGATAAAATGAAAATCCAGCTCTGGTTCCAAAGGAGAGGCTATTACTTGTTCTGTCTCTGTTTGTAAGTGAAGTATATGTTGTATCAGGTAGAAAAAAATCAGAGTCTGTATATCCACCACCTTTAGTTTCTCTCAAACTTGTATTAATACTAGCAAAAACTGAAAATTTATTTTTTCTATAATTAAAACTTGACGATATTCCATATTGACTTGGATATCCTCCATTCACGTTTACTGAACCACTTATTCCTTTCATCCTTTCCTTTTTTAAAATAATATTTATAATTCCAGCAGAACCTTCAGCACTGTATCTAGCAGAGGGATTTGTTATTATTTCAACTTTATCAATTTCATTTCCTTGTAATTGTTTGAATGCATTTGCACCATCTAAACCCATCATACTTGCAGGTTTTCCATCCACTAATATTCTAACACTTTCTGATCCTCTTAGACTTATATTTCCTTCAATATCTAAATCAATAGATGGTATATTTTCCAAAATTTCTTCTGCAGTTCCTCCTTTGTTACTTAAATCTTTTCCAACATTGAATACTCTTTTATCAAGCTTTAATTCAAGGCTACTCTTTTCAGCTCTTACAGTTACTTCATCTAGACTAGTAGCGTCTGATGATAAATAGATATCTTTTAAATCGATATCTGTATTTTGAAAAGAGAATGATAAATCTATATTTTTATTTTCATATCCAACATATGATACATTAGCATATAGGTTAAATCCTCTATTTGGAATAGTCATTTGAGAAGTTCTATTTTCTCTGATTTTTTTCATTACATCTCTCGGATTAAACTCTATTTTAAATTTTCCATTTTCATCTGATATGCCTCCTGAAACTAAAATTGAGTCTTTAGTGAAAATACTGATCGATGCGAAAGATAACCCTTCATTTGATTCAGAATCTAGTAGTTTGCCTTTAAGAGACATAGTTGGCATTTGAAAATTTTGAGAAGAAC
>CEVR01064034.1_pt1 | contig 22936 bp, 21 predicted proteins | sample 356541 | NCBI WGS metagenome assembly CEVR01 (sample SAMEA2623734, study PRJEB7988) | marine metagenome | isolation source: saline water (ENVO:00002010), including
TTTCAAACCAAAAAATTATAAAAGCGTTAGATTATAAATTTATACCGGTTGAAGAAAGTATTAAGCATTACAGCCAATGGTTTTTGGAAGAATTTGCTAATTCCTAGTTTCCTCCTCCAAAACTTGTAAGCGCAGCAACACTTTATCGTATATAACTAATAACTCATCATTAGCATCTGTTGTATAATAATCCCAACTTTTATTAAACTCTTCATTGGAGTATCCCATAGAAATATAGCAATCAGACATTAATGAATCTAAATGAAAATTTGAAAAATCACCATTATATTGGAAGGTATTTATCTGTGATAACAAGATATGCCTCTGACATAAAATATCAACCATATCATCTGAAGATATCACATTTGTATTAATTTTTGAGCCATTAGAACATGATTGAAATACAATAATTAAAATTATTAACAAATTATTATTCATTCTTTAAAATTTAGCAAAGTAATTATATGCGTTATTAAAATTATATTTGCTAAAATAATTATAATTAAAACACACATACAATGAAAAATTTAGTTTATGTTTCAGCAATTGCGTTTATGGGCTTAATAGCTTGTGGAGCTCCAGCTGAGAAAAGTGATACAACTTCTCAAGAAGCTACTGAAGCAGAAGTAAGCACCGAAGTTGTTGAAATGGATTCTACTGCAACTGAAATGGATTCTACTGGAACTGAAGAAGTTTCCGAGTAATTTATTGAAAAGCAGAATATTTAAAGGGCCTTTGGCCCTTTTTTTTATCTGTAAAAAGTTAATCGCTTGCCTTTTTGTGATTCATCAAATTTACCATTTTGATAAACTAAATGACCATTAACCCAAGTATGTGAAACCCTTGACTTAAATGTATTGCCCTCAAAAGGAGACCAACCACATTTATACAAAATATTATCTTTTTTAACTGTCCAAGGTTTATTAAGCTCAAAAAGAACTAAATCAGCAGCATACCCTTCTCTTAAAAAACCTCTGTTTTCAACTTGGAAACAAATAGCAGGAGAGTGACACATTTTTTCAACGATTTTTTCTAGGCTTATTTTTCTCTCATGATAAAACTCTAGCATTGCCACTAGTGCATGTTGCACAAGAGGTCCTCCTGAAGGAGCTTTTGAATAGTTATTATTCTTCTCATCTAATGTATGTGGAGCATGATCCGTAGCAATAACATCTATCCTATCATCCAATAATGCTTGTAAAAGAGCTTCTTTATCAGCTTTAGATTTTATAGCCGGATTCCACTTAATGTGCGTCCCTTTTTCATCATATTGACTATCATCAAAATATAAATGATGTATACATACTTCTGCTGTTATTTTTTTTTCTTTTAAGGGAATATCGTTTGTAAATAAATCTAGTTCCTTTTTAGTGGATAAATGAAAAACATGTAATCTAGTATTATGTTTTTTAGCTAAATCAATTGCCATAGATGAAGATTTATAGCAAGCTTCAACACTTCTTATTTCAGGATGAAATTTGATAGGAATTTCTTCACCATAAATAGATTGAAAATGTTTAGTGTTATTTTGTATAATAGTTTCATCCTCGCAATGAACAGCAATTAACATTTTCGATTTCTCAAAAATTTTTTCTAATATATTCTTATCATCAACTAGCATATTACCCGTAGAAGAGCCCATAAATATTTTTATAGCTGCAACATTTTTAGGATCTGTTTTAAGAACATCTTCTAAGTTATCATTAGAAGCACCCATAAAAAATGAATAATTAGCTAATGAAACTTCCTTTGCTTTTTTAAATTTTAACTCTAATAAATCTTGAGTAAGGGTTTGAGGTTGGGTATTTGGCATCTCCATAAATGAAGTGATTCCTCCTGCTACAGCAGCTTTAGATTCGGTATAAATATCTGCTTTATGTGTTAATCCTGGTTCTCTAAAATGAACTTGATCATCAATAACGCCAGGCATTAAATATTTTCCCTGTGCGTTAATTATATCATCTGCTATTACATTTAGTGATTCCCCAATTTGACAAATTAATCCATTTTTAATAAACACATCTGCATAAAAAGTTTGTCCCTCATTAACTAAACGAGCGCCTCTAATCAATGTGCTACTCATTATAGATTTTTTTGATTAAAATTAGTAAATAAACTTGTTATTTTCATTTGAATAACTCCTATAAATGCTTCAAAGAATATGGATGTATCCATCTTAGAATTACCTTCTTTTCTATCAGTAAAAATTACTGGGACCTCAACTATTTTAAAATTAGATTTCCATGTCTTAAATTTCATTTCAATCTGAAAAGCATATCCTACAAATTTGATTTTGTTTAAATCTAAGGTTTCTAAAACACAACGTTTATAGCATATGAAACCAGCTGTAGAATCATTTATTGGAAGACCAGTTATAAACTTTACATATTTAGACGCAAAAAATGACATAAGTAATCTACTCATTGGCCAATTTACAATATTTACTCCATTTGTATATCTTGATCCTATTGCTAAATCATATCCGTCATCTTTACAAGAAGAGTATAGTCTAATTAAATCCTCTGGATTGTGAGAAAAATCCGCATCCATTTCAAAGACATATTCATAATTTTTATCTAAAACCCATTTAAAACCGTGAATATAAGCAGTGCCTAGACCTAATTTTCCCTGACGTTCTTCAATAAAAAGACCTTTAAATTCTTTTTTTAAATCTTTAACAATACTGGCAGTACCATCAGGAGAACCATCATCAATTATCAATATATCAAACGAATGATTTAGTGAAAAAACTTTTCGAATAATTTTTTCAATATTTTCTTTTTCGTTATAGGTGGGAATTATGACTAAACTGTCTGACATTAAATTATTTCTAATTTGTAAATATATATAATTTGTAAATTAAAAATTAACCATAAATAATATAAAATAATTGCTCTTTACAAAAAAAAAATAATTATTTAATCCAACGAAAATTAATTTATAATAAATTTAAACTAAATTTGAAGCACTTAACAAAATACCTACATTTATGAAATCAATTTTATCTATTATATTAACCTTTTTTTCATTTAGCCTAATAGCACAAGAGTGCTCTGAGCTATTCTTTTCTGAATATGTAGAAGGAAGCTCAAATAATAAGGCTGTTGAAATTTATAATCCCTCTGATGCTCCAATAGATTTAAGTAACTATAGTATTGAGCGTTATTCTAACGGTTCTGATGCTATTTCTGACGAAATGAATTTATCTGGCACCATTGATGCAGGTGGAACTTGGATAGTAACAAATTCTGATACTAATTCAACTAATCAATTTGGATACATAATGGTAGAGCTTTATAATATGGCTGATCAATGGGCACCAGTTTATCCATCACCATTATATATGAATGGTAATGACGCTATGACCCTATCAAAAAACGGCACTATAATTGACATTATTGGAAAAATTGGCGAAGATCCGGGTGATGCATGGACTGATGATGCTACTGCTGGCTTTACTGATGCAAATGGCGGTGCGTGGTGGACTAAAAACCATACACTAATAAGAAAATCGAGTGTAAAATCTGGCGTTGTAATAAATCCGATTCTTTTTAACCCAACTAATGAATGGGATTCATTATCTATAAACACGTGGACAAATCTAGGATCACATGAATGCGATTGTTCTTCCGGAGGACCTTCTTCAGTTGAAGACATATCATCTTCTTACATACTTTATCCAAATCCGGCGACAAATAACCAAGTTATCAAAGTAAATTCTAATAAGGTTATTAAATCATTTAAATTAATTAACGCACTTGGACAAAAAGTTGATTTAAATTACACTAACACTAAATTACAAGCTCATATTTACACTGACAAACTGAATATCGGTATTTATAGCTTGATAATAATATTCGAAGATAATAGTGTTAAAAATAGTTCAATTGTCATAAACTAATACTTTTATTTTTAAAGTGCTGATTAAACCATATCAGCACTTTTTTTACATATAAAAAAATGAAACTTCGATTAATCTTATTTTTATTCTTTTTATCAACAATTATAAGTTTAGCACAAACACGTGTTAGTGGTACTATTACAGATAATACTACTAATGACCCATTATTTGGAGCAACTATAGCTTATGATGGAAAAGGAATAATTAGCGACTTTGATGGTAACTTTGTATTTTTTACAAGTAATAAATCAATTGAAGTCACATTTTCTTATGTAGGATATGAAAAAATAGTAAAAAAATTAGAACTTAATGGAAAGCCCATTAAGTTAGAGATCAAATTAAATACTATTCTATTAAATGAAGTTCAGGTTGTAGCTGATGTGGCTATTGACAGAAAAACACCTGTAGCATTTTCTACTATACCACTTAAAAAGATTAACGAAGAATTAGCTTCACAAGATATTCCAATGGTGCTCAACTCAACACCAGGTGTTTATGCCACACAACAAGGTGGTGGTGATGGTGACGCAAGAATCACTATTAGAGGATTTAATCAACGAAATGTAGCTGTAATGATTGATGGTATTCCTGTTAACGATATGGAAAACGGTTGGGTTTATTGGTCTAATTGGTTTGGGCTAGATGCTGTAACTAGTAACATACAAGTTCAAAGAGGTCTTGGAGCTTCTAAAATAGCTATTCCTTCAGTTGGCGGTACTATGAACTTACTTACTAAAGGTATTGATAGTAGAAAAGGGGGGAGTTTTAAACAAGAAATTGACTCATATGGAAAATCAAGAACATCAATAGGATATAATTCAGGTAAACTAAAAAATGGTTGGGGATTTACCTTTGCAGGCTCTTACAAAAGAGGCCGAGGTTTTGTTGATGAAACATTTAGTGAAGGTTTTTTCTACTATGCGAAATTACAAAAGAGTTTAGGAAAACATACTATTAGCTTATCAGCACTAGGTGCTCCTCAACAACATGGTCAAAGATCTTACAAAAGTGATATTGCTACGTACTCAAGTAAATATGCAAATGAACTCGGAATTAATGACAGCCTATTTGGAGAATTTTCAGATCAAGGAATTAATTACAACAAACACTGGGGGAACATAAATAGATGGCAACTTGATTCCGATGGTGATACTATTTCAAATTTAGAAACACTGAACTCAAGGAAAAATTATTATCACAAACCTCAGTTTTCATTACGTGATTTTTGGGCTGTCAGCGATAAACTATACATCTCAAATATTGCATACATGTCATTAGGGCAAGGCGGAGGCACTAATTTAAGTGGAAATAGAGATAATTATGAAGAAAATGGACAGTATAATTTTCAAGATGCCTTTAACTTTAATAGAAATAATATAAATCCTCTATATAATTCATCTGAAAAAGCATCTGATACATATTTATACAGCTCAATTAATAACCACTATTGGTATGGGGCCTTATCAACTGCTAATTATCAGATAAATAAATTATTTACTATGTCAGGCGGTATTGATTTACGCTATTATAAAGGAGAACATTATAGAGAAGTATATGACTTATTGGGGGGAGAATATGTTGTTGACGAGGGCAATAATTTACTTCAGGAAAGTCAAATTAAAAGAGTTGGTGATCGTATTGGCTATCATAATGACGGTATAGTTAAATGGTCAGGATTGTTTTCTCAAATTGAATATAGTGATGATAAGTTAAGTGCTTTTCTAAATATTTCAGGATCTAATTCAGGATATAAAAGAATTGATTATTTCAAAAAGAAAGATTTAGTTCTAGACGACACTACATATGTTGAAGCATTAGGAACATCTGTATTAACAACAATAGAATATGATGAAAGTGGTAATATTATTGGTGCAGTAAAAACTATGCAAGAAGATACAATCATCCATAATGGCATAGCATATACCATGAACTCTCCTGAGGCAAAAAGACAAGAAACATCTTGGAAATGGATCAGTGGAAAAACTATTAAACTTGGTGCCAATTATAACATCGACTTTAATAACAATGTTTTTTTCAATATTGGATATATTTCAAAAGCACCTAGATTTAATAATATCTACGATTACTCAAATAATTTGTATAGAGATATTGAAAACGAAATTGTAAAAGCAGTTGAAGGAGGTTACTCATTTCGTTCGCGTTCTTTTTCTGCTAATATAAATGGCTACTTCACGCAATGGGAAAACAAACCATCTAACGGAGGTGTTACCATTATGCTTGATGACGAGCCTATCCGTGCTAACATAAATGGTATGGATGCCTTACATAAAGGAATTGAAATGGATTTTGCTCTAAAACTTAATGATAAACTTACTTTAGAAGGGTTGATGTCATTAGGAGATTGGACTTGGCAGTCCAAGGATAGCGTTAGGTTTTATGATGACAACAATAACGCTATAATTGATGACTTTGGCAATGAAGTTGTTGAATCATTTGATGCTGTAGGTGTTCACGTAGGTGATGCAGCACAAACACAGTTTGGCATGAGCTTTCGATACGAACCTTTAGATCACATTTATTTAAAGTTGAGAGGAACATATTTTGACGATTACTATTCAGATTTTGATCCACTTTCATTAGATGGTGAAAATGCAAGAAGAGAGTCATGGAAAATACCAGCTTATTCCTTAATAGATTTTCACGCTGGCTATACACTTAAATTAAACAAAAAAAATAAAATTAATTTCCGTTTAAGTATTCTCAACGCACTAAACGAGGTTTATATTTCAGATGCCCAAAACAATGACTCATATAATGCTGAATATGCTGAATTTGACGCAAAGTCCGCGGGAGTGTTTTTTGGCATGGGCAGAAGAATTAATATATCAGCTAAATTGACATTCTAAAATATATATATTATGAAAAAAATTGTTTTATTGATCGGATTTTTTGGATTTCAACTCAATCTTTACTCTCAAAATATTGCATCTGCTCGCGATCAAGGAGAAGGAGCTATTGTTACTATTAGCGGAGTTGTAACTAATGGCGATGAATTGGGAGGGCCTATTAGATATATTGAAGATGCTACAGCAGGTCTAGCAATATATGATCCTGAAGTAATGAGTAGTGTAAACAGAGGGGATAGTATCACAGTCACAGGTGTTCTTGTAGATTATAATGGATTATTAGAAGTGCAACCTGTTAATGATTTAATAAATCACGGAAGTGGATACGAAATTAACCCTCAAATAATTACACCAAATCAAATTGGCGAAAATACAGAATCTGAACTCGTTTCAATAGAAAATGTTGAGTTTGAAAATGCAGGACAAGTATTTAGTGTTGGGACACATAACTTTGGCTCTGGAGGGCAATCTGGAATAATTTATATAAAAGCAGGAAGTAGTTTAGAAAATACACTTATTCCATCATGCCCAGTAAGGATTACTGCTATTTCTTCTCAATATTCTTTTACAGGATTTGACGGTTACCAATTACTAATTCGTGATGAAAACGACTTTGAATATGATGGAGAAATTTGTTTAAGTTCTGCAGTTACACAAAATAACATCACAACATCAAGTTTTGATGTAAATTGGAGCACTAACATTTCATCATATTCTAATATCCTATATGGGTTAACCCCAGAATTAGAATTAGGTGAAATAAACGATCCAGATAATCTGACATCTTTGGAACATACAATAAGTGTAAATAATCTTGAAGCAGGAACAATATACTATGTGCAAGCATTTTCTAATACCGAAGATGAAAATGCTTATTCGGCATTATATGCCTTTGCTACACAATCAACTTCATCAGGAAAAATACGATTATGCTTTAATAATTCTGTTGATACTTCAGTAGCAACGATTGAAAATGCTCAATTCTCAGGTGTATATACTAATGATACTATTAAAGCATATATTGATAAAGCTATGCATACTTTAGACGTTGCAGTATATAATCATTCTGATGCACTTATTACCTCGGCGATTAATGACGCATATGATAGAGGAGTTAGAGTTAGGTATATAACTTGCGCTTCAACAACAACCACAGCACTCGGCAGTTTAAATGATAATATTCCTGTCTTACAAAGACCCGAAGTTATGGGTATTATGCACAATAAATTTATTGTAATTGACGCTAATATTGCCGACAGCTCGTGGGTGCTTAGCGGATCAACAAACTGGACATCAGAACAAATTTTTAATGATCCTAATCATATCATAATGGTTCAAGACCAATCTGTAGCAAGGTCATATGAATTAGAATTTAATGAAATGTGGGGAAGCGATGGTGATGAGCCAGACGCGGCTAATGCTAAATTTGGAAGTAATAAATCAAATAATACACCTCATCAATTTATTGTCAATGGTAATCAATTTGAGTTATATTTCTCGCCATCCGATAATACAACCCTAAATATTTCTAACGCTCTTAAAACTGCTAATGAAGAAATTAACTTTGCATTATTAGTATTTACAAATAATCAATTGGGTAATACTATCGCTGAAAGCTTTCAAAATGACATTGAAATAAATGGAATAATAGAGCAAATCAATACACAGGGTTCAGAATACGAATATCTATTAGATTTAGGTGTTAATGTAATTTCTCATCAAGGCTTTGGCGATCAATTCCACCACAAGTATTGTATAGTAGATCATTCTAATACTGACTCTGATCCATTAGTTATTACTGGGTCTCACAATTGGTCTGGGGCAGCAGAAACTAATAACGACGAAAATACTATGATAATTCACGATGCAAATATTGTTAATCAGTTTTATCAAGAATTTTATCAACGAATGAACGAATTAGAAAATCAAGTAGAGCCTTCTTACAACTGTGTTGGTGAATCTTGTATAGATCCTTTAGATGGTAGCGGCACTTATTCATCATTGGTAGCTTGCGAATACATTTGCTCCTCTACCTCAATTGATGAGTCAAAAACTCAAGAAATACAAATATTTCCTAATCCCAATAACGGTATGTTTACATTGCAAGTAGTCAGTTTAAAATATGGAAATATAGAATATGCAGTTGTCGACATCCAAGGTAAAACTATACTTAAGGATTATGCGACTATAGCAAAAGGACTAAATAAAATTGAAATTAAGAATAACTTTAAATCAGGTTTATACTTTATAGAATTTGCCAACGATTATTTTAAATTCGTTGTCCAATAACTAGAGACAAAACCGAATAGTCTTTTTAAAAAACTCTTCAGGTTTTTCAGCGTGAAGCCAATGTCCTGCCTGTTCGACTGTTTGTATTTCGGCATTTATGAAATGCTTGAAAATTAAGTCTTCATCATCATTGTTTATATAATTAGAATTGCCTCCTTTGACAAATAAGGTTGGTATAGAGCAGTTTGCTTCATCATTCAAAGCCTCTCCAACATTAGAAATATTTTTTGAGATAGATTTTAAATTGAATCTAAAGTCTAATTGCCCTTTTTCTTTCCAATACATACTTTTCAATAAGAATTGACGAACATCGTACTCATCAATATACTCTGATAAAACAGTATCAGCCTGAGAGCGGGACTTTAGAATTGAACAGTCAAGTATTTTTAGACCTTCAATAATTTTATCGTGATGTATGGGATAAAAACGTGGTGAGATATCAACTATAATTAACTTGGACAATAATTCAGGATAGCTCACCGCAAATTGCATAGCCGTTTTACCGCCTAATGAATGACCAATGATAATGACATCATTCAAATGATTTTCTAAAATGTATTGATGTAAATCATTAGATAAGTGCATATAAGAAAATTCATCTGCGTGAGGAGAACGTCCGTGATTACGTTGGTCAATTATGTGTACCTCAAAATAGTCAGCATATAGTTTGGCTAAAGATTGCCAATTATCGGACATACCAAATAATCCATGAATAATAAGTAATGGTTGTCCCTTTCCTAAAATTCTAGAATAAAGCTTCACTTTTTCAAACAATTTTTATAACTCTCTATGGTCTTTTCTAAACCCAAATATAAAGCATCTGATATTAGAGCATGACCAATAGAGACTTCTTCCAGATAAGGAACAGAACTAGAAAAGTATTTTAGATTATCTAAGTTTAAATCATGTCCGGCGTTTATGCCTAATCCCAATTCTTTTGCTAAAATAGCCGATTCCACAAATGGCTTAACAGCCTTTTCTTTAACTACGGCATAATATTGAGCATAACTTTCTGTATAAAGTTCTATTCTGTCAGTTTGAATTGTCTTAGCGCCCTCTATATACTTAGATTTAGCCTCTACAAATAAAGATGTACGAATTCCAGCAGCCTTAAAATCTGAGATAATGGAGCTTAAAAAAGACTGATGAGTTAACGTATCCCATCCGGCATTAGAAGTTATGGCATCTGGAGCATCGGGAACTAAGGTTACTTGGTGTGGCTTTACAGAAAGTACCAAATCAATGAAAGACTTTGAAGGATAACCTTCAATGTTGAATTCAGTCGTAACAATTGGGGCTATTTGACGTACATCATTATAGGTAATGTGTCTTTCGTCAGGACGAGGGTGTATAGTAATACCGTCAGCTCCAAAGCGCTCACAATTAATGGCAGCTTCTAATACATTAGGAATATTACCACCTCGTGCATTACGAATTGTTGCAATTTTATTAATGTTTACACTTAACTTTGTCATTAATAGATTAAATTATAAATACGGGGACAAAGGTAAAAATACTATGTTTGTCAAGTGTTATGATTACAAAAAAACTCATATCTAAAGAAATACAAACCATCACGCTAGAATATTCTGGAGCTGAAGCATTAGCTATTATGCAAGAAAATCATATCTCTCATATAGCTATATTATCCAATAATGAACTTCTTGGAATAATTTCTGAGGAAGACATCTGGAGTATGCACGATGAAAACAATAAGTTAGAAAGTATTAAGGAAAAAATAAAACACTTTTTTATGCCTTTGGGTAAGGATGTTTTTGAAATCATAAACTATATGGACAAACATAAACTGAGCTTGCTACCTATGCTAACACATGGGAAATATATTGGCTCTATAACTTATGAATCCATAATAAGCTCTTTAGCATCAATTGTTGCTATTCAAGAAAGTGGTGGTGTTATCATCTTAGAAATGATGAAAAAAGAATACTCTATGAGTGAAATTGCTCAAATTGTAGAAAGCAATGGTGCGCGTATATTGAGTGCTTACATAACCGATGTTGACGATAGAGATGTTATAAAGCTCACCCTTAAGCTCAATATTATAGACATCGCTCCAGTAATTCAGACATTCGAGCGCTACAAATACACTGTAGCTGCAAGTTATAATCAGTCGGAAAATAAAGATAATCTTGGCGATAGATACGATTTATTAATGAGGTACCTTAACCCCTAATGCGACTAATCATTACATTTTTAATAGTAATTATTGCTTTTACCTCTTATTCACAAGAGGTTTTTAGAGTAAATTCTATTAAAATAGAAGGTAATAAAGTAACCAAAAGAGCAACAGTCTTGAGAGAATTGTCTTTCCAAGTAGGAGATTCATTAACGCTTAAAGAATTTAACGAAAATCTTAAGCAAAGTGAATTAAACATTGGCAGTCAGTGGCTTTTTAACTTTGTAGATATTATCACTTACTTCAATCAAAATGAAATTGATGTAACCATTGAAGTTACAGAACGTTGGTACGTATGGCCTTATCCGATTTTAGAAATTTCTGAACGAAATTTTAATGTTTTTTGGGATAGGTTACAAAAATCGAATTACACTGATTTTTCTAGAATTAACTATGGTGTTTTTCTAAATTGGTATAATTTCAGAGGACGCAATGAACTATTGAAACTAAAATTTAGAAAAGGCTATAAAGAACATTATTTATTTGAATATGACATTCCATACATTAATAAAAATAAAACACTTGGCACAATACTCAATATTGAATTGTTTAGAATGAAACAATTTCAATATTTAACAATAAACAATGCCTTATTATATAAAAGCTATAACGACCAACATTTTTTAAATTGGAATAGCACCTTCACACTTCAATATAAAAAGAATTTAAATCTTACACATAGACTGAGTATAAAGCATTCTTGGCTTGAAGTTCCAGAAGATGTTCAAACATTAAATCCTAATTTTCTAGGAAATGAAAATAATGAATTTGAATTTTCAACTCTTGAGTATCATTATGAAAATGAAAAAAGAAATTCTATTTCATATCCAACAAAAGGATCTTTTAATGAAGTGCTAATTTCTGCTTATAGAGGTCAAAATGATAACTTTAAAAACATAAAATTTGTTCTTAAATCTGAAAATCATTTTAAATTATATGAAAGATGGTTTCTAGGAAACAGTTTAAAAGGTAAAGTGCAAACAAACACTAAACTTCCATATATTTTAAATGAATCATTAGGATTTGAAGATTATCTTAGAGGTTACGAATACTACGTGTTTGATGGAGAGCATTTCGCAATGGCAAAAACAGCTATTAAATATGAACTTGTCCCAAAACAAAAACTTGAAATTCCTTATTTTAAAATGGATCAATTTAAAAAAAGCTATTATTATATTTACTTAAGTATATTTGCTGATATGGGAGTAGTCATTGACAAGCAATACGAAATCGAAAATGAATTAAACAACACCTTTTTGTTTAGTCAAGGTGTTAGCTTAGATTATGTAACATATTATGACAAGCTCTTAAGATTAGAATTTAGTAAAAATCACCTTAATGAATGGGGGTTTTTTATTCATTTTTCAAACCCATTTTAAAATGAGAATTGCACTTTTTGGAACACAATTTAATTATACAAAAGCAAAATATGTTCAGCACTTAGTTAATAAACTAGAGAAAGAAAATATTCAACTAACTATTGAAAATCAATTTTACGATAATTTAGTTGACATAAATTTTAAAAATAATTTTGAAACCTTTGAAACACCAGATGAACTGAAAGATAATGCCGACATTCTTTTGAGTATTGGAGGAGATGGCACTTTACTAGGAGCTATTACATTTGTTAAAAATTCTGACATTCCAATACTTGGAATAAATACAGGAACACTTGGCTTTATATCAAGTGTTTCAACAGATCAAATTGAATATGCAATTAATCATTTACTTAAAGGAGAATACAAGATAAAAAAAAGAACCTTATTACAACTTGAGAGTTTAAATAACTTATTTGGGGATACCAACTTTGCGCTTAATGAGGTAACTGTACTAAAAAAAGATACTTCCTCAATGATTCGAATCCACGCATATCTTGATGATGAATTTATAAATACTTACTGGGCTGATGGACTAATTATTTCTAGCCCTACAGGCTCAACTGGATATTCTCTAAGTTGTGGTGGGCCAATAGTTCTTCCAGGAACTAATAACTTCATAATTACTCCAATTGCTCCACACAACTTAAACGTACGCCCAATTATAGTTTCTGATGAATCAAAAATCACTCTGAAGGTCTCTGAACGTGATGAGCTTGCCTTAGTAGCTCTAGATAGTCGTTCAAGAGCAATTGGTCCTGAACTTGAACTAACAGTTAGAAAAGCAGATTATAAGGTTAAGTTAATCCAATTTGAAAAGCAAAGTTTTATTTCAACCATAAGAGAGAAATTAATGTGGGGTAAGGACAAAAGAAATTAACTCTATTACATCATAAATACCTATATTTGTCCGTTACGTATAAAATGTAACAAATTAACAGATGAAAAGACTAATCATATTTTTTTCAATACTTAATTTCAGCTCTTACAATACTTACTCTCAAGTTACAGATCCATACTCAGAAATAGGTTTAACATTAGGAACGTCATATTATATTGGAGATTTAAATGACCAACATTTTAAACTAACTAGACCTGCGACAGCATTACATTACAAAACAAATTTAAATAGAAGATTTGCAATAAGAGGTGGATTATCATTTGGAGAAATTAGAGGAAGTGATAAAGAAAATAATATTGATACTGCTAAATTCAATAGAAATTTGCATTTCAAATCAACTTTATATGAGTTTTCTGGAATAATAGAATTTAACTTCTTTCCTTATGAAACTGGAAATACTAGATATCCTTTTACACCATATATATTTTCTGGTCTTTCTATTTTTAACTTTAACCCACAAGCTAGAGAATTTGACACTAACACTCCTTTTGACAATGACGGCAATCAAACCAATAATGAATGGCTAGATCTTCAGCCATTAGGAACCGAAGGACAATACTCTAGTCAATACCCAGAAAAGCTTCCGTACCAATTAATACAATTTGCAATTCCTGTTGGTATTGGCTTTAAAGCAAGTTTAAGTGAAAATTTTAGTTTAGCTATTGAATATGGTATTCGAAAAACCTTTACTGACTACCTTGATGATGTAGGAGGAACATATGCAAGTCCACAGTACCTTTTTATGGAAAATGAAAATGCAGCTAATTTATCTGATAGAAGCAATGCACTTCAGAATTATATAGCTAGCAACCCTGGAGCAGATATTACTACTTGGACGGGTAATACGAATAGAAATAGGGCAAATGAAAATATGTGGGATGACTGGTATTATTTTGCAGGGCTTACCCTTTCATACAAGATTTACTCAAAACCAAAAGTTTGTCAATACTAATAGATGATTCAACAAACTGACATCAATAAAGACAATTTACCAAAACACATAGCAATTATTATGGATGGTAATGGTAGATGGGCACAAAAGCAATCAAAAATTAGAATTTTTGGACATAAAGTTGGCGTGAAAGCTGTAAGGGATACAGTCGAAGGAGCTGCTGAGATAGGTCTAAAATATCTTACATTGTATGCATTTTCATCGGAAAATTGGAATAGGCCAAAAAAAGAAATAGATGCATTAATGGAATTACTTGTCAATACAATAAATGACGAAACAAAAACACTAATGCAGAATAACATTAGACTAAAGGCAATTGGCAATTTAAATGACTTACCAATTAAGTGCCTTCAAAATCTTAAATCAACTATTCAAAAAACCGCCAACAATAAAAATATGACATTAGTGCTCGCTCTAAGCTATAGTGCAAAGAAAGAAGTCATACAAGCTGTTAAAGCTATTGTTGAAAAAGTTCAAAAAGGTGAGTTAAAAAATGAAGATATAGACGAAGACATTATTCAGAATCACTTATTTACATATAACATACCTGATCCTGAATTATTAATAAGAACTAGTGGAGAAAAAAGAATTAGTAATTTTTTATTGTGGCAAATAGCTTATTCAGAATTATATTTTACAAATATTCTATGGCCAGACTTCAGAAGAGAAAATCTTTTTGAGGCAATAATAAATTACCAAAAAAGGGAAAGAAGATTTGGTAAAACTAGTGAGCAAATTGGAAAAGAAAATGAATAAAAATAATTTTATAATATCATTTTTTTGTGTCTGCTTAAGTCATTTTTCTATTGCCCAAATTAGCTTATCTGAAATAAATATAGATTATGCAAATCCAAAAGAATATTTCATAGGAGGTATTGATGTAGAAGGAACAAAATTTTTAGATAATAAGACACTTATTCAACTATCAAAATTAGAAGTTGGCTCAAAAATTATGGTTCCAGGCGACGAACTAACTAAAGCAAGTAAAATTTTATGGCAACAAGGTCTATTTTCTAATGTTCAAATAAAAGTCAAATCAATTCAAAGCAATACAATTTTTCTTACATTATTTTTAGAAGAAAGGCCAAGATTATCAAAGTTTAAGTTCAATGGCTTAAAACGTTCAGAGATTGATGCTATCCGAGATAAAATTAAATTAGCTAGAGGAAAAATAATAACAGAGAATGTAATTATTAACACTAAAAATATAATTGCTAATCACTTTAAAGAGAAAGGTTTTTTAAATATAAGTACATCGATTGATCAAGAAGTAGATACAATTACAAAAAATCATGTGATTATTTTATTAAATATAGATAAAGGCAAAAAAGTAAAAATTGGCAAAATCAACTTTGAAGGGAATAGTACATTCTCAAATAAACGTCTAAAACGTTTAATGAAAGATACAAAAGAAAAAAAATTCTTTAGAATTTTTAAAGCATCTAAATTTTTGGAAGAAGCCTATGAAACTGATAAAGAAAATATTATTTTGAAATATAATGAAAAAGGGCTTAGAGATGCTAAAGTTATTAGCGAAAGCACTTCCTATATTGATGAAGAAGAAATATTAAATATTGAAATAAAAATCAATGAAGGCAAAACATACTATTTTGGAGATATTACTTTTGTAGGAAACACCAAATATTCTGACAATGAATTAGCAGCTTTAGTAGGTATTAAAAAAGGTGATATTTTTGATCAAAGTGTACTAGAAACTCGTGTTTTAGGAAGTCCGGATAGTAGAGATGTGCATTCTATTTATTTGGATAACGGCTATTTATTTTCTCAGGTAACACCTATAGAAACTGAAATTAGAAACGATACTATAGATATTGAGATTAGGATTTTTGAAGGTCTTCAAGCAAGAATAAATAGAGTGTCGGTAAGTGGAAATTCAAAAACTAATGATCACGTAATCATTCGTGAAATACGTACAAAGCCAGGCGATTTATTTAGTCGTTCAGATATTATGCGCTCACAAAGAGAAATTGCTACGCTTAACTATTTTGATCCTGAAAAATTAAATATAGATGTTGATCCTAATCAAAAAGACGGAACAGTAGATTTAAATTATATCGTTGAAGAAAAGTCCTCTGATCAAATTGAACTTCAGGGAGGTTATGGTGCGGACAGAATTATCGGAACATTTAGAGTCTCTTTTAATAACTTCTCTGCTAAAAATATATTTAAAAATGGCGCTTGGACTCCTTTGCCATCTGGCGATGGACAACGTCTTAGCCTATCAGCAACATCTAATGGGGTACAATTCCAATCATATAACATATCTTTTACCGAGCCTTGGCTAGGAGGAAAAAAACCAAACTCTTTAACAATTGGCGCATATCATTCTATTACATCAAATGGATTAGAAAGAGAAGACGAAAATAGAGGCGTATTTAAAGTAACTGGCGCGTCTTTTGGACTAGGTAAACGTTTGAAATGGCCTGATGACTTTTTCACTTTATACCAAAATATCAGTCTTAAAAAATATTTAGTTGATCAGTATAGCTTTGGTAATTTTGATGATGGCACCTTTTATAATATGTCTTATTCTTTTGTTTTGGGAAGAAACTCGGTTGATCAACCTACTTTCCCAAGAAAAGGTTCTAATATGAAGTTATCGATTCAGCTAACACCTCCTTATTCCATTTTAGATGGTATTGATAATTATTCAGAATCTGAAATAGAAGATCTAAATACATGGGTAGAATATCACAAATGGAATTTTGGTGCTAATTGGTTTAATAGTCTTGCAGATAAATTAGTACTAAAAACTAATTTAGAATTTGGACTTATTGGAAAGTATAGTAATGATAAAGAATTAACTCAATTTGAACGATTCTACGTTGGTGGTGACGGTCTTAGTGGATATGCTGTAGATGGTAGAGAAGTAATTGCATTAAGGGGATATGAAAACAACTCATTATCTCCAAATAATGGGGCAACTATATACAATAAATATACTTTAGAATTAAGATATGCGTTATCATTAAATCCACAATCGCCTATTTTTGCATTAGCATTTTTAGAAGCCGGGAATACATGGAATATGTTTAATAAATTTAATCCATTTAATATAAAGCGTTCAGCAGGAGTAGGAATACGAATGACTATACCAATGATGGGAATTATGGGAGTAGATTGGGGGTATGGATTTGATGAAATAACAGGAAGTCCGACATCAAGTGGAAGTCAATTCCATTTTTCTATTAATCAGCAATTTTAATATTTTAGCAATAATGAAAAAAATTATATTAACATCAATAATTTATTTAATCTCTGTAAACTTGTATGCTCAAAAATTTGCGTATGTCGATTCAGATTATATTTTAGAACGTATGCCAGAATATGGATCAGCACAAGATCAATTGGATAAGCTATCATTAAATTGGCAGGAAGAAATAGAAGAATTGTATCAGCAAATTGATCAACTTTACAAAAAATACCAGGCAGATAAGGTTTTACTGACTCAAGACATGAAAAATAAAAGAGAAAGTGAAATAATCAATAAAGAAAAAGACGCCAAAGAGCTACAAAGAAAAAGATTTGGTCCAGAAGGGGACTTATATACAAAAAGAAAGGAGTTAGTGCAGCCTATACAAGATAAGGTATATAATGCAATTCAAGACTTCTCTAACGAGAAAAGGTATGACATAATATTTGATAAATCAAGTAATCTAATCATGCTTTTTAGCAATCCTAGCCTTGACAAAAGCAATGATATTTTAAAAATGTTAGGCTATAAATAAAGTTATTAATAATAAATATTTAATCAATGAAAAAAATACTTTTAACAATAGTTGCTTCCTTAGCAGTCATATTAACGACACAATCCCAAAGCAAATTTGGATATCTTAACTCTAATGAATTACTTGCAATGATGCCTGAAAGTTTGTCTATGCAAGAAGAATTGCAAACTTATGCTAAAGGTTTAGAGTCACAATTGACAGCAATGCAAGCTGAATATGAAAAAAAAATAGTAGAGTACCAACAAAATGAAACAACATACACAGATATTATTAAAGAAGATAAAATCAGTGAAATTGAAAGTATACAACAACGAGTTGTAGAATTTCAAAAAAATGCTCAACAATCCTTGAGTGAAAAAGAAGCTGAACTTTTTATTCCTATTAGAGAAAAAGCAATGAAAGCTATTGATGAAGTTGCTGAAGAAGGCAAATTCACATTTATATTTGATTCAGGATCAGGAAGTTTTTTATACGCTGCAGAAAGTGAAAATATAATTAATTTAGTAAAATCTAAATTAGGACTATAAAATATAATTTATTTATTTTTAAAAGCAGTTTTACATGAACTGCTTTTTTTTTTGGTAATTTAGAGAAATGAATAAAGATAATCCCATAGGTGTTTTTGACTCTGGCATTGGTGGCCTGACTGTAGCTAAAGCTATTCGTTCGTATCTTCCTAACGAAAGTTTACTTTATTTTGGGGATACTAAACACTTGCCTTATGGCGAAAAATCAGTGCAATCTATTCAAAAATTCTCTAAAAATATAGCTGTTTTTCTCCAGCAACAGAAATGCAAAATGATTGTTATTGCTTGTAATACAGCATCATCAGTAGCCTATGAAACTATAAAAAACAAATGTAAAGATATTGAAATCGTTAATGTTATTGATCCAATAATAAAACACATTAGCAACTGTGATCATCACCATACAATAGGTATTATTGGGACTAAAGGCACTATAAATTCTGGCATATATCATCAAAAAATAAAGTCAATTAATCAAAATATAAATGTAAAATCATTAGCTACCCCTATTTTGGCAGCTATGATAGAAGGAGGCTTTTTTAAAGACAAAATAAGTCAGACAATTGTTCATAATTATTTAAAAGATCCAGTCCTTAAAGGAATTAATAAGTTGATTTTAGCATGTACACATTACCCGCTGATTCAAGAATTGATAAAAGACTATTATTCAAACGAAATAGAAATCATAGACTCGGCTACGTATGTTGCCAAACATGTAAAAGATATACTTAAAGACAAAAAATTACTAAGTCAACAAATTGCTAGGCATCGCTTTGTTGTATCAGACTATACCAACTCTTTTGAAGAATCTGCGAAAATCTTTTTTGGAGAAGACATAAATTTAGAAGAAGTTAATTCTATTCACTAAACCAAGAGGAGTACATAACATAATTGTTGGCAATACCTTCAATAAGTCGAGCTGTTTGTTCTTGACTAAGGCTTTTTACCTTTTTGGCAGGCACACCAGCGTAAATACTACTACTCTCAACCAATGTTCCTTCTAATACTACAGCTCCAGCAGCAATAATAGAATTGCTTTCAACCACTACACCGTCCATAACGATAGCACCCATACCTATCAAAACATTATTATGAATGGTACATCCGTGAACTAAAGCATTATGACCTATGGATACATTATGGCCAATTTCGGTGGCGTGCTTTTGATAAGTACAATGAATAACAGCCCCGTCTTGAACGTTAACTTTGTCACCCATCTTTATATAATGTACATCGCCTCGAACCACAGCATTAAACCAAATACTACAAGATTCACCCATTACAACATCGCCAACAAGAGTAGCATTTTCTGCCAGATAACAACCCTTTCCAATTACAGGGCTTTTACCATTTAATGTTTTAATAAGAGCCATAATTTTATTTCCAAAGATAAAAGAATCGCGTAACTTTGCGGAAACATTAATTATGACCAAAATACCTACATCATTATACAGTGAAGCAACGCCCAACCCGAGGGTAATGAAATTTACAGCTAACCGTATGTTAGTTGATCAAAACATATATGAATTCAATAACAGAGCCGAGGCGTCAGCCTCCCCTTTGGCTTTAGAATTATTCGGCTTTCCTTTTGTGGAGAGTGTCTTCATCAGTAATAATTTCATTTCTATCACTAAAAAAGACAATGGTATAGAATGGAGTGATATTGTTATGGAAATGCGTGAATTCATAAGGGATTATCTAGTCGATGGAGGAGATGTTATTAACGAAGATGCTTCACCGAAAAAAAACAAGACCATTACTCATAAGGAAGAACTCAAAAGAGAGTTTAGTGACATAGAAAAGAAAATTGCTGATTTATTAGATGAATACGTGAGACCAGCCGTAGAACAAGACGGTGGATTTATCTCGCTCAAAAAATTTGAAAAAGGTATCGTAACCGTATCTTTACAAGGTGCATGCAGTGGGTGTCCTTCATCAAGTATGACATTAAAGTCGGGCATTGAAGGTTTGTTAAAAAGGGAAATGCCAGAAGAAATTGTGGAAGTAATTGCTGACAATGACTAAATCTATAGTCATATCATTGATATTTTCTCCATTTCTATTAATGGGACAAAGTAAGACCGAAAACTTCCATTTTGGCTTACAGTTCAAGCCCATAATTGCAGCAGCCTATTTTGATGCTGGTGATGAATCTGCACAATGGGAAAACTACAATTTTGAGCTATCGCCACGCTTTGGGCAATCCTTAGGAATGATAGTAAGATACCAGTTAAGCTCTACTTTTTCTTCCGAAACAGGCTTGAACCTTGTCAATAGAAGGTATCAATTAAGCGTTGACAATAGTGATATAGGATTGCAAGACTTGAGCAATTTCACCTTACGTTCATATGAATTACCTATTCAGATTTTATCCTATGTCAAAGTTTCTGAAAAGTATTATTTAAATGCTGCCTTTGGCAATTCCTTCAATATTTTTGCTTCTGATGTCATAAGCTTTGGCGAGAAAAATCCTTTTTTCTTCCACAGTACTTCTAGAAGAAAGCGTACTCAATCGGCTTTGATTGCGAATTTAGGAATAGAATACAGAACCCTTGAAAAAGGCATCTTTTATTTGGGATTTAGCTTGCACAGACCTTGGAAAAACACCGCAAGGAGTTATCCCGAATTTGATGATGGCACAAATTCTTTCAACACCCAAGCTCCACTAGAAAAAGACGTTAAATACATAGATATCTCTGGCAATTACCTAACCCTTGACTTACGCTATTTCTTTTCTCAAAAAAAATAGCAAATTCACTTTTGAAGCTGTAAAATTTTTGACAGCATAGAAAGAGAGCGTCTGATATTAATTTTATTTTTTGTAGTTTTATGTTCAAGCTTTAGTTCAAATCAATAACATGCTTAATCTTAACTCTATCCTCACTTTTGTGTTTGTTACGTTTTTTTCTGTTATTTCTTTGGCTCAACCGCTTACCAATGGAATGGGCATCATTACACATTGGACAGGTTTTAGTGGTGAATGGGATGCATTTAGCATATACGAAACAGAAGACAATGCCTCTGCAACATTAGGTCAAAATTGGGCAACAAACTTCAATACACCAGCCGATCAAATAGCACATAACTCTTGGAAAGGAACTAATATGGGTGATGTCTTTGGCATTACCATAGATGTCGATAAAAACGTCTATTTCAGTGCTACTAAAGCCATATCATCTAGTGGATCAACAGGCACATCGGCAGGTGTCGCTGGAGACGGTGGCGTCTATAAAATGGATGCTAATACCTGGATGGTAACACCATTTATTTTTACTGGAAATGGCACTAATGAAATTCCCAATCAAGGCAACGGCTTAGGAAATATAGCTTATGACAAATGGAACAATCAGTTGTTCATTACCAATTTTGAAGATGGTAACATTTACCGCTTTGATATGCAAGGCAATCTACTCTCTACCTTCGACCCTTTTACTGCCAATAGTACCGAGCTAGGCACATTTAGTGGGCATGGGGAAGCATTATGGGGCATTAATGTATATGGCGATACTGATGGAGTAAAGGTTTACTTTTCATTATGGACAGAAGACAATTCACTATCCGACCCTAGTGGTGACAACAATTCGGTCTGGTCAGTTGACTTAGATGCTGCAGGCGATTTTACAGGAAGTGAAAGTCTGTGCTTTGCCTTAGAAGATAACACAGGTAGTTTTATGAATGGGATAGTTGGAGCCTCATATCCCATTTCTGATATTACTTTCAGTAGTGATGGCAAGATGTATGTTTGTGAGAAAGTGCAGGGAGGTTGGGGTGCCTTTGGGGGTTGGAATGACCAATTTACACCAGGCGCACATAGTTCAAGATTATTTGAATACCAAAAAATTGCCGGTGTATGGACACGAACAATTAAATATGCCGTTGGCAATTATAACACTCCTAATGATGCTGATAACACTACTGGAGGTGTCGCTTTAGGTAATAAACAACTATCCAATGGAGAAATAGATTGTGAAAAAATAATTTGGGCATCCGGGGACGCTTTACGATTTAGCGGCTTTAATGATTTGCCAGGACAGGATTATGTTTATGGATTAACTGGTATTCCTGTAGAAGGTAATTCTAATGACCCAAGTAATCCTAATTATGTACAACTAACAAGTATATATATTGATGTAGACTATACTGGAACAGGTAGTAACGGGGGACAAAAAATGTCTTT
>CEVR01051765.1_pt1 | contig 22581 bp, 25 predicted proteins | sample 356541 | NCBI WGS metagenome assembly CEVR01 (sample SAMEA2623734, study PRJEB7988) | marine metagenome | isolation source: saline water (ENVO:00002010), including
TCGGTTTAGGCGGAAATTTAAGGGCAATAATGCAAGCAAATAATCATGCAGGTATAATCGAAGTAGCTAAGCTTAAAAATTTAGTTACAAATTATAAACAACTAGAAGAAAAAGTACTTCTTGATATTTATGAAATCCCAAAGGACAGAATAGATATAGTTCCAATAGCTGCTGAAATTTACTTATTATTTCTAGCTAGTATTGATGCTAAGACTATCGAAAATAGTTTTTGGAGTATATCAGATGGGTTAATTAAGAAAGTTGTTAAAGGGGAATTGTAAAGCCCATCCTTTTTCCTAAAAAGACTGATACATCTGCTTTTAAAATAGCCGTTTCAATTTCTAAATCTATAAAGCCTGGCCTATAGATCATCGATCCCAATTCAACATCATTAGAATCAAATAAATCAACTTCATATATATTATTCTCTAGACAGATTACATCGCCCTTTACAGTCTCGTTAAATGAATCATTTGATAACGAAATTGTACCTGCTATAGAACTGCATGATCCATCATTTATTATTAATTTATCAATCACAATTTTTAGCCCTAACATACCTAGTCCATTGGTCTTGTATTCGGTTTTAGTAGAAAAATCTTCTAGATATAGATTGCCATTAAAAAAGTTTGTTTTTACAACTCCTAAGGTACTGCTATCTTCATTATTAAATGCTACCTTAACACCGGTGAATAAGATGTTGCCATCATAAAAATAGTCACCAAGATCTAGTGGCACAGCATCTTCAGACGCCTTATAGGAAACATCATTTATTCTTCCATTGAAAAGATTTCCTTCAGCAAGAGAATAACTTACCGCAGAAGAGGTATTTAATCTTTTAAGTAAGGTATCTATTGGTATAAAAAACAAAGAAAGACCTAATAAAAGGACAATAACAACAAAGGCAATTAAAAATCTAATCATTAAAACTTACACTCAATATATAGTTATTTTCGTCAACTAATTTTATATCAATAGTATTTAAGTTTAGACCATGCATAAATCTTAACAACTCTAATAGATCATTAGTTGAGAGCATACTTACTTTAAATATATCCCCACTACCTTGATTTAAGTAATTATTTAATTCTAAGTGTGTAGAAAATGTTGTAGTTGAATTAGGATTAATAACTTCATCTCGGTATGCTTTTAGTTGGGCTAATTGTTGTTTTGTAGCATTAAAGTTTTGCACTTTGCTGCGGAGTGCATCTCTGGAATCTGCGAGACCAGAGAGCATTTTCATTTCAATAAAATAGACAGAAAAAATTACAGATAAAGTACCAAGAATTTTTAATAATATTTTTTCTCTATTTGAAAACTTATAATTCATATTTAAATTGTGTAACAACTATATCTTTACTATCTACCCTATCAACGACAGATACAGTTAGATTATTATTCTGTTGATTTTCAATGAATATTTGTTCTTCAGATAAATTTTTAAATATGCATTTAATAAATAAATATTGGCCTTGTTCTTCATTAAAACTGAGCTCAATAATTTGTTCTGTGCTAGCTATATCTAATGTTAATTGAGAGATCTTTGAAGTGAAGGAATTTGTTTTCTCAGTAGGAGTATTAAACTTTGCTTCAACTTGTTCTTCAAGTGAAATAACATCTTCATCTGGGTAAATTGAAACATATAGTTCCGCCAACATGTTATCCATTTCTTTAATTTGGTTCCAATTAGACATGATGTTAAATAAACCAATTAAATTGAGTAAAACAATCAAAGATAATGCTGCATAAATCCATTTTTTAATTGCACTAAAACTAAATATATTTTGAAAATTAAGTAAATCGAATTCATGAAAAGTAATTTTTGTATCATCATCTATTTTTAAATCATTGAAAGATTTAGGGGTTATTTCTAAATTTGTTTGTTCAAGCAAAGAAAATGCTTGTTCAGTTAACTTAATAACATCTTCACCATCTTTATAAAAGATTGATTTATTGAAACTAATGTCAGTATTAAATACTTCTTTAAAAAAAAGTAAATCAGAAGTGAGCTTAATTTTAGTTTCTGCACGTTTAAACTTTTCCTTAAATAAATTTAAGTGATCTTTTTTAATCGTAAAAAAGTTTTGTGAATTTGATGAGCCAAGGACTTTTAAATCAGACCTTTCATCAAAATCAATGACATTGACTGTATTGATAATTGAAGCATGTAAATTCTTTGTATTCTTAAGATTTACATCATGTTTTACGTAAGTTAAGGTCTCATTTGGTAAAACAAATAAAATATCATTATGATCCTTCAACTCATCTAACTTAACTTTCTTGTTTTTGTCTTCGTTAATTAAATGTCCTGATTCTAAGGATTGATCGATAAATAAAAATATCTTCATAATGATGTGCTTCTATGGATATGGTTATTATTTCGCGTTTTTAAACTTATTACACTGTAAAAATGAAAAAATTGTCCTTCTAAATCAAAAGTATAGTTAATTTGGAGGTATTCTGGCTTATATATCAATAGTGAGCTATCAATTCGATCTTCACTGATACCAGAGAGGTTAATAACGTTTGCAAAGCTTTTATAGCCTTGTGGAGGCCTATTAATTATCAGTTTCTCTATATCATTGAAAGATAAGTTTGGAGACATCGATAATAGAACCAAATAATTTTGTTCGTTTAGGCCATTTATATTAAATACCAATTCATTATGTGGAAGCGCACAAATATTTGGATAAATTTGAAGTATTTCATTATCAGTAAGCAACGATAAATTTTTTATTTGGCTTTTGTGTAGATAGGGTTGATCAGGACTTAATGATAAGCCCTCATTAGCAATATAAAATAAATCTTCCGCACCAAAAGGTTCAGGCAGACTATCTGTATCAAGTGAATCATATAAGCGATCTATGAATTCTCTATGTTTATTTCTATCAATTTCACTAACTTTTAAAAAATTCTTAAAATGTTCACCAACTAATTCATTTTTTACATAGATATTTCTAAACGGCTTAACTAATGAATTTAAGTTAAAACATGTAGATAAGTCATTAAGTTCAATTAATAAATCAGGAATCTTAGTGTTAATTATAAAATTGAGCTCACCTTCTGCTAATTCTACATTCCTTAACCTATCTGAATTACTGATAAAAGTATCAATAAGAATTTTTTCTGTATTAATTAATTCAATACGTTTTTCTATTGACAATGAATAGATATTTGTCTTTAAAGTATCGGTATAGATAGTTCTGCTAAGTACTAACACTAAAAAACTAAGAATAAGTATTAGAGCTAATGATGATATTAAAACAAAACCTTTTTTCATTTAAATGTACTAAATACTTGTTGATATTGAGAATTATCAAGTTCATAAGAGAAATAGATATATCTTGGAAAATCTATAATTGAACTATATTGCAAATTTGGCCAGTCAATTTCTGCGTCATCCAATTCTTCACCAAATCGAACTTCTAAATTATTTATGTTTTTTATTAAAATCTTACGTGATGTTTCGACCTGTTCTTTATTAGACAAAGTTGTAATTCTAATCAGTTGATTATCTTCATATAAATAAATGATTCTTCGTAGTTTAGAGACTGACCGTAGATGATCACTTGTACTTAAGGAAACAAAAGTCATAAGGCGATTTGAAGAATTTCCTATGAAAGATAATTCAAGATTACGGCCATTCTGATCTTTCATATTAAATGGCACTGCCTGCATTAGATCTAAACGAATAGTGTTAATGGTATTAATGTGTTCAGAATCCCTTTCAATGTTTGAATCGACTCTTTCTTTAAGAAATACACTATTGGAAAGGAATTCAAAGGACATAATTGATATGATTGATGCTGCCAATAAGGCAACAAGAATTTCAATTAAAGTGAATCCTTTAGTTAATTTCATCGAATAACTTTGAAGGAGAATTTATCAGAATTTTTTTCGAATTCGATCTCAATTTCAACAAGAGCATTGTATCTACTTAGTTGCCTATGGGAAATCGAATCTAGGTCTAGAAGTTCTCTAATCTGGTTATTATCAATCATAGGGTTAGCAACATATATTGTTAGCACATTTGTTTTTAGTTGGTGATCATCAATAAAATTCTGTTTTAGATCCTGTGCTCTTAAATTTTGTTCAATTAACTGACCATAAGCTAGAAAGGTAACCGATATAATCAACAAAGATATTACAACCTCTAGTAAACTAAACCCGCTTCTATAATTAATTAATTTCAATTGACTCATTGTTATTAAGTGTAATTTTTTGTACTGAAATTTGATTCCCAGGAGCAATAACTAAATACATTTCATCCTTTTTAATTTCTTTATTATTACCATTGATATCTTCATAACTTTGGACATACGATGTGTCAAAATCTTCAAATTTAACCCATTCACCCATTTTGTATATATTGATTGAGTCTTTTGTAAAAGAAAAAGTTGAGCCTGTATAAAGACTATTTTCTTGGAGGTGCGTAATTTTGTCCATTAGGCTATATTCAGGTGCTGGTTGTCGCAGTAATAGATAAAATGATGTTGATGCAAGGGAGATTATTGTCAGAACAATAATTATTTCAAGTAAAGTAAAGCCTTTATTCAGTTGAACTGTTGATATCTGCATTTTCCCCTTCTCCACCAGGTTGTCCATCTGCACCATAAGAGATAATGTCAAATTCACCATATCGTCCTGGGTAGATATATACATAATCATTACCCCAAGGATCTTTAGGAAGTTTGTTTATGAAGCCACCAGAAGGATATTTACCAGGTCTTTTAAGATTGCCTGGATTTTCCTTTAAACTCTTTATGCCTTGCTGTTGTGTTGGATAGGATCCTTCACTGATTTTAAACATGAGCACTGCCTGCTCAATTTTTTTAATATCAGTCTTTGCAACTTCTACATAAGCATTATTCAATGTTGGAAATAAGTTAAGGGATACAAGAGAAACTAATAATCCCATAATGACGATGACTATAAGTAACTCTAATAAAGTAAAGCCTTTTTTAAGTAATTTTTTCATATATTGAATATTAAATTATTCATTTGTAATAAAGGCAACATTATTGCCAAAACAATAAGCATTACAAATGCGCCCATTGTTAATATTACAATTGGCTGCAAGAGCGTAAGTAAGACATTTCTTCTTGTTTCAACCTCCTGATCAAGAAAATTTTTAATCTTTTCAAACATTTCACTTATTTGACTCCCCATATCACCAGAACTAAGAAGTTGATGAAATACAGCAGGAAAAATTTTTGATAGTGCAAAGGCTTGGCTGATTGATGTCCCAGCATTAACTTTGCTAACGACTATACTTACTTCATTCTTTAAATACTTATTTTTAAAAGTATCTTTCGCAATATGAAGACTATCAATTGTATTTAAACCTGCTTTTGTCATTAATCTCATTGATGAACAGAATCTAGCAGTTTGATCGAACAATATGATCTGTCCAAATAGTGGCGTCTTAAGAAAAAGTTTTGAGACACTTATTTTAAATTCAGTTGAGAGAAAATTAGATTGCAGCAATAAATAACAACTTGCAAATATTCCTAAGAGGGAAAAAACTAAATAAGGAAATACTGTTGAGAAGTTAAGTAGTACTTGTGTTAAAAGAGGCAATGAAACATTAGAAGAAACAAATTGTTCGACAACTTGTGGCAAAACAAAGGTTAATAGAGCGTATATTACTGCTAATGAGACAAAAAATAAGATACTTGGGTATACAAGTGCACCAGTAACTTGAGATTTAATTTGTGTTTCTTTATCTAAATATTCAGATAGGTCAGAAAAGACCTCAGCAAGTGCAGCTGATGTTTCACCTGCATAAATAGTTGATGTGTATATTTCATCAAATATTCTGGGAAATTTTTTTAAAGAAGAACTTAAGCTATTTCCTTCTGTAACATCTTCCATGATATTAAGTAAAACCTGTGAAAATTTATTATTGGTAGTTTGTAGACTTAGTAATTCAAGTGATTTTTCTAATGGCGTTCCAGCTGAAAGTAATGCTGACATTTGTTTAGTAAAAATAGATAGATCTCTTTTTGAGATTTTAATTTTTGATTTTTTCTGTTCACTTTGAGTAACTGATAAAGGGTTTAAACCCTTACTTTGCAACATTGATATAGCTTCTACTTGATCAGTGGCATTTATATAACCACTAATTTTTTTTTCTTGGCCATTAAAGGCTAAATACTTAAAAGTAGCCATTAGTCTTCTGTAATTCTAAGTAATTCGGATAATGAAGTTTTACCATCTTTCAATACTAATAGTCCATTTTCAAAAAGCTTTTTATTATTTGAATAAGCGTAATCAGCTATTTCATTTTCTGATGCAGATTTATGGATCAAGTCACTTATTTTCTCATCCATTAATATATGTTCACCAACACTTAAACGCCCCTTAAATCCTGTATGCTCACATTCATCACAACCACAACTTTTATAAATAACATCACTAATATTGTATTTTTCAAGAATTTTTAAACTCTTTGGATCATCGTCTATGACCTTACACTTATCACAAAGCCTTCTTACTAATCTTTGTGATAAAACATAGACTAAACTTGATGAAAGTAAATATGGTTCAATTCCCATGTCTCTTAATCTGGTAATAGCATTAACGGCACTATTTGTGTGAACAGTTGATAGAACTAAATGTCCAGTTAAGCTAGCTTGTATAGCTATTTCAGCTGTTTCTTTGTCTCTTATTTCACCAACCATTACAATATCTGGATCTTGTCTAAGAATAGCTCTTAAGCCTTTTGCAAATGTTAAGCCCGTTTTATTATTAACCTGAGTCTGTCCTATTCCATCAAGAGCATATTCAACTGGATCTTCAATAGTAAGAATGTTTTGAGATCTATCTGAGATTTCTTTTAACCCTGCATATAAAGATGTTGTTTTTCCTGAGCCGGTTGGGCCAGTAACGAGAATAATGCCTTCTGTTTTAGAAAGACCTTTTTTAAAGCTATCTAGAGTTTCAGTAGAAAAGCCGAGATCATTTAAATTTATGTGGGTTTTATCTTTTTCAAGTATTCTAAGAACAACACGTTCCCCGAATGATGACGGCAACGTTGACACACGTAAATCAACCTCTCTTTTACCTATTGATATCGAAATTCGCCCATCTTGAGGCAACCTTCTTTCAGATATATCTAATTTGGACATAATTTTTATTCTTGAAATAATCATTTGAGTTATATTTTTTTGATACTGCAATACTTCTCTTAATACTCCATCAACCCTAAATCGTATGCTTAATTTATTTTCAAATGGCTCTAAATGGATATCAGATGATCTAGCTTTTATAGCTTTAGTAATTGTTGCATTAATTAATTTAATAATTGGTCCTTTATTTTTGTCATCTAGAAGATCATCTGATGGAGAAATAGAATTAGCAATATCAGCTAAATCTAGGTTATCAAGCTCCGAAAAATCTAAATCTTCAGTTTTATCTGTGTAGAGCTCTGTTAGTAGACTTTGAAAATCATCATCTGAATAAGTCTTCTTCTCGACACTATCGGCAAACAAATTCTGAATTGAAGATAAAATGATTGGCTTTAATTCACCACAGACATGTAACGTTGAATGATTATTCTCATTAGTGATTGTTACTTTATTTAACTTGCAATAACTATAAGGCAGAGGAAGATTCATTTTACTCAGTATCTTGTTCTTCTTCTTTTAAAATTTGCTGTGCTTTAATTAAATTATATTTTTCTTCCGATAAATCTTTTGTAGTTAACGAATCTCGAAGAATAGTTGGTCTGAGAAAGATCATTAAATTTCTTCTTTGAACTGACTTAGCAGATGATCGAAAAAGTCTACCAAGAAGAGGTATATCTCCTAAAAGAGGGACTTTATTGACTGATTCTTGAATATCCTCACTTATTAACCCACCAAGAACTAATATTTGTCCATTATCGGCTAAAACAGTTGTTTCAATTTCTCTTTTATTTGTAATTAAGTCATTTGAGTTTGGGAGCTGAGCACCAGCAATGCTTGAAACTTCTTGCCTTATAAACAATGCTACAGACCCAGAATCATTGATTTGCGGCTTTATTTCTAATTTCACTCCTATTTCTTCTCTAGCTGTAGTTCTGAATGGTGTAATATTATTAGCACCCAAAGATTCTCCAGTAGTAATAGGAATTTCTTGGCCGACAAGTAAAGATGCCTCCTCATTATCCATAACTACTGCTGACGGTGTAGATAGAATATTGGAGTTTTGATCTTCTCTAAGCAAAGACAATAGTACAGCAAAATTATCCTCTCCATCGGTAAAATTTCCTAAACCCGCAACAAAACCTCTAGTGCTGAGAATAGATGAAGCAGCACCAGTTGAAGAGCCAATATCAGTATTATCATCAGCAGATCCTACAATTGACAATAAATCTGGGTTTGTTGTTGATGGAAATCTTGTTAATGCAATTGGCGTATTTCCTGTAGAATCTCCAGAATATATTGTATCTACACCTAAGGCTCTGGCAGATTCATCAGAAATCTCAACTATAATTGCTTCAACATAAACTTGAGGTCTTCTTATATCTAATTGTTCGACTATCGAGGTTAGAGTTTTAATAGACTGAGGATTGGATCTAATAATTATTGAATTTGTTTCCTCATGAGATGTAATAACAGTTTTATAGTCGACATTCCCTTCTTGATTAAAAGAGCCAGAAACATCAGTAAGAATTTGTAATATATCTTCTGCTTTAGAATAGTTAAGATAAATTACTTTTGTATTTTCATTTAAATTATTATCTAGATCTAACTGCGATAAAACTCTTTTGGCTCGAATTACAATTTCTAATGGGCCGCTAAATATTAATTTATTTGAGCCTTGAAAAGTTGCTACAGCTAACTTATCAAATCGTGTATTAGGGTCTGCCTTTAATGAATTAATAAGTCTTAGTGCTTCAATTGCTGATAAATTTTTTAATTTAAATTCGGAAATACTTGTATCAAGCTCAGAGTCTAAATTTCTTATTATGTCTTTAATTCGTTTTATATTGTCTGCATCATCGGAGATAAGTACTTCTCTATCATTGTTTAAAGCAACAATATAAGATCTAACGCCAACTATTGGCTTGACAGCATTTACTATATCTTTAGCACTAGAAAATCTTAATTTGATTACTTCTGATCCAATTGAGCCCTGAAAATCACCATCTTCCGAGAAGTTCTTTACACCTTCTTGTGAAGGTATAACTCTATAGATGTCTCCATCTTTTAAAACGTTATAACCTTGAACTTCCATTGTGGAAAGGAAGACCTCCCAAATAGAATCTGAATTTAACGGGGCGTCTGAATAAATCGTTATTAAGCCTTTTACTCTAGGATCGAGAATAATGGTTTTATCTGTTAATAATGCTATATCTTGTGCAAAAGTTTTGATATCAGCATCTTTATAAAAAATATTCTGGTCTTGCGCTGTTAGCGTTAGAGACAAAGATACTGCAATTATTAATCTCTTTAAAAACATATTATTCCTGTATTAGATCTATTCTACTCTGATCAAAAGATTTCTCTGAACCTATGATATCAAGAAAAGTATAGTTATTGCCATCAAAAAAATATGCTCTAGATCCGTCTGTATGGGAAAACGTAATTTGTTGAGTTACATTTGACCCCTGCTCTATTAACCTATATTGGTCCTTATCTAAGATTATGATTGTACTATCTGGGTTATTGCCTCTAATTCCTACTATCTCAAAACCTAATGTTAGTTGAGTTGCATTATCGACTGACCCTATGTTTACAGAGGTAGAAATTTTTTCTTCTTTAATAGGACTTGGTAGCTCCTCATCTATATTTGCATTACTAAATGTTAGAAACCCGATGTTGTAATAAAAAAATAAAATCAAAATAAGAAAAAATGAAAATATTATTAATCTAATGATGTCGCTTCTATTCATGAATTAATTTTACTATTAAGTTGGAAAGGTGACAAAAACTGTTGTGCCTTTCCCTATCTTTGACTCAATTTCAGCTTCAGCGTTCATTCTTGAAGCCAATTGTTTTACAAGTGATAGCCCTAACCCAGTACCCTTTGTGTTAGCACGTGCATTTGGTGTTCGATAGAAGCGATTAAATACCTTATTTAGATACTGTTTTTCTATGCCTAAGCCATCGTCTGCAATTGATATTATTAAAGCATTTTTATTTTCAATTGCTTTTAGATCGATATTTCCATTTGATCTTGAATATTTAATCGAGTTATTAATTAGATTTGAAAAAATCGTCGTAAATGAATCTTTATCTACTTTAAGTGAGATATTTTTGTCGATGTGATTAGTAATTTTAATTTTATTCTCGTCTGCTAAAGCTTGCTGTGATTCTAAAATTAAGTCTATTTGATCACTAACATTAAATTTTTTTCTATTTAATACCAGTCCACCAAATTCAATTTTTTCCAATTCTAATAAATCATCCAACATTTCACTCAAGCGCTCTGAATTGTTAAGGATAGAATTTAAAAACTTCTCTGCTAATTTAGGATCTTTTATAGCTCCAGTACTAGATAAAGTCTCAGAATTCGCTCTGATGACAGAAATCGGTGTTTTTATCTCATGCGATATATCTGTAACAAATTGTTTTCGAAGCTCTTCTAATTTTCTAAGAGATGAAATGTCATTTATTACTAATATATACTCATTGGTGGTTTCCATTTTAGTAGCAGAGAGAAGAAAATTTTTATCTTCACCAGACAGCTTTATTGATAATTCGCTCTCAGCAGACAGATTATCTTTGGTTGTTTTTAGTAATTTGTTAATTTTTAGCAGTTTTTTTGATTTTATTTTTTCATTTAGAAAGAACTCATGTTTTCCAAACATTTCTAAAGCGATATCATTAGAAAAGCGTACTTTAAAGTTCTTATTAAAGATAATTACACCCTGATTAACATTATCCAATACATTGCCAAATTCTTTTCGCTGTTCGACGGCCTGTTGGATCTCATTATTTAATCTTATTGAAATATCGTTTACAGCATCTGCTATTGAACCAATTTGTGTATCTTTTTTCCCCAGACTTTCTTTGATTCTCTTACCTTTAAGAGCCTTTTGAGTATTTCTTAATAAGGAATCCAGATTTTTTCTTAAGTCATTCTGGACGTTAAACGATAGGAAGCTTGAAGATGCTATCACTAGAATTAATAAAATGATGAAGGGGTAGATAAAAAAATTAAATATAGAGGTGTAATAATTAAAAGGTAAGGCTACTCTAATTAACCCTTTTGATCTATCGTTTACATCTCTTAAAATTGCAACATAAATGAGTTCATCACCTGTAGTTTCACTTATTCGTGTTGCTGTGCCATATTCATTGAGTAAAGCATTTTTAATCTCTAGACGTGTTTCTGGAGAGTGAATTTCAATATTATTTAGATCTTCACTGGAAAGAAATGAGTCACCTATTACAACCCAATTTTCATCAATAATTGTAACCCTCAGTTTTTCTTGATTGGTGCCCTCAATATCTAGTTTATTTGCAATAGAGTTAAAATTATTTAACGGTAGATCATTTAGTGCAGGTATTAATTTGTCTATTGCCTTTGCTTGAATATATAACGATTCAATTAATTGTCGTTTTGTATTGTTATAAATAAAAGTTGAAAAGATTGTTGATATGAAGAAGATAACAAATGTCAGGAATGTTACTGACAATAAAAAAATTCTAGAAACCCTTATTCGGGAAATAAATGAACGCATTAAGTTAGGTTATTTAGCCTATACCCAACACCTCTTATAGTTTGAATATACTTACCAACTTGGCCAAGTTTCTCTCTGAGTCGCTTTATATGGGTATCAACAGTCCTGGTAGTAACCTCTGAGCTATAACCCCATACATCACCAAGAAGCTGATCCCTAGTTTGAACTCTACCCCTTCTTTGAATTAAATGTTTGAGGAGTTTAAATTCTAATGCGGTAAGAATAACCTCATCATCATTAATTAAAACCTCATGAGCATCAAGATTTAATTTAATTGGTCCAAACTCTAATAAATCGGTGTATTCAATTGGTTCACCATGTTTTTTTAAGATTACTTTAACTCTTAATATTAGTTCTCTAACACTAAAGGGTTTCGTAACGTAATCATCAGCGCCAAGCTCAAATCCCAAAATTCTATCAACTTCTTCTCCTTTAGCAGTGAGCATGATGATAGCTAAATGTTGTAACTCTCTATCACTCTTAATTATTTTGCAAAGCTCAAGACCTGACATGCCTGGCAGCATAAGGTCAAGAATAAGTAAATCAGGTTTTCTCTGATTAAGTTTATTAAGGCATAATTCTGCGTCAGGAAATTGAGAAACTATGAAACCTTCTTGGGTTAGATTGTATGCAAGTGTTTCTCTTATATCTGGCTCATCTTCAACAATATAGATAGATTTTTTTACGCCATTAATCATATTATTTTCTAGAAAGCAATTCCTTAATTCCAACCCTATCAAGTTTTTCTGAAGCGATTCTTGGTAAAGGTTTATCTGTAAATATAAATATCTCAGGGACTTTGTAATTGGCTAAATATTTAGAGAGGAAATCTTTTATTGATTCTGTATCAAGTTCTTCTTCAACATATATATAAGCGCCCACTATTTCTCCGAATTTTTCATCATATATCCCACACACACAGGATTCAATAATTCCATTATATTTGTCTAGTGCATTTTCAACTTCAAGGCATGAAATATTTTCTCCACCTCTGATAATTAATGCTTTTTTTCTATCTACTATAAATATATAACCTTCACTATCGAGGTATCCGAGATCACCGGTCTTAAGCCAGCCATCTTTGATTGTATTATTTGTTTCTTCAGGATTTTTTAAATATCCAATGGTATTTGTTGGGGATTTAAATACCATCTCACCAATTTGACCAGCTTTTAAAAAGTTCCACTTTTCGTCAATTATTTTTATCTCTGTTAAATCAGGCACACATAGACCAGCACTGTTTGGTCGTTCTAGATAATCATTGCCTCTCAATAGCGTTCCTATTGCTGTTGTTTCAGTCATGCCCCATGCAAAGCTTTGAGGAATGTTAAATTTTTTATCAAGATTTACTACCTGTTCTTCTGGTCTTGCAGCACCTCCTGCTGCAATATCAGTTAAAGAACTTAAATCATAATTATCAACTTCTGGATGATTTAGTAAGTCCCAGGATTGTGCTGGCACACCACTTAAATTAGTCACTTTATGTTTTGTAATTAACTCGAGAGCTTCAGTAGCGTCCCATTTACGCATAAGTATTATGTTTCTTTTCGCCAACATTGATAATAAAAACTGAGTAATTAAACCAGTTACATGAAACAAAGGGACATTTAGAAGAATGGATGCATTTTCAACGTCTAAAAGCTCTTCCTGATGAATTAATCCTCTTAGTTCACCAAAGGTATAAAATCCAAAAAGTGCATTAATCACAGATAAATGAGAAAGCATGACTCCTTTAGGCATACCTGTACTTCCAGATGTGTAAAGTATTACATTTACATCTTCTTCAGTAGCATTAAGTTCCGGCCATGAATCATAACTTCCTTCAACTGTAGATGAGAAATTCGTGCATCCATCTATTTGTTCATCGCCAACAATAACTTTTTCAACAGGTAAGTCTTTGATAAATTCGTATCTTTTTGTATCAAGGAAGATAATTTTTACCTCACTATGCTCCACTCCATACTTAAGCTCTTCTTCTCGCCACCATGAATTCAAGGGAACAGAAGTAGCTCCATGAGCAGAAATAGCTAAATGAGCAATAATCCATTCAGAACAATTTTGCATGCATATACCAACTCTATCGCCAGGTTTAATGCCTCGACCTGTAAGGTAATGAGCAAGATTTTTAGCTTTAGCCATTGTCTCTAGATAACTAAGTTGTATTCCTTCATCAAGAAGGACTGGAAAATCTCCATGCAAAAGATGTATTACATCAAATAGATCTCTAAGCGTTTTGGGAGCACTTTTAAAAACATTGTATTCAATGCCATTAACTAATTTACGATTCTCTAGCTCGAATAATGGATTTGCTTTTCTTAGTTCAGCAAAAGCAGCCTTTAGATTGGTTTCTGTTGTTATCTTTGTCTCGGGCATATTAAAAATTTATGGAAAACCTTAAACTAAGATTATGTCAGAAGAAAATTTCTTTGTGAACAAATTCCTCTTTTTCCAAGAGAAAAATCAAAATGATTATTTCTATAACTGCTTGGTATACATATTTGAGCATAATAAGAATGGAGCATTAGGCGTGGTTATGAATAAAATTATTCCAATAAGCGAAGAAAAAATATTTAAGTCATTAAATATAAAAACCTCCAAAGACCAGAAACATATTTTAAATGGTGGTCCTGTTGATATTAATAAATTATTTGTAATCCATAATCAGGCAGACGAAAAAGAATCCCTATGTGTTGAAAAAGGCTTAAATCTAACTTCTAGTATTGATGTACTAAAGTCTATCGGACAGGGTAAATTTAATAATCAATATAGATTAGCCTTAGGTTATTGTGGTTGGGATGCGGGTCAACTTGATTATGAGGTATCAAAAAATAGTTGGTTAATATTAGATATAGATCCTCTAGTTGTATTTGAAAGAGATCCTAAAGATTTAATAAAAGAGATATCAGGGCAAGTTGGCTATGATATTGATAAAATTCAAAACAGTGAAATCATAACTAAACATTAATGAAAATTTTTATATCAATTGCATCGTATCAAGACAAGTTGTTACCTGTGACAATCCATAGTGCCTACTCTGCAGCGAAATATAAAGATAATCTGACATTTGGGGTAGTTGATCAGTGCGACTTTAAATTAGACTTTTCTAAATCTAAATTGTCAAAACAAATTACTTATACTCACCTTGATCCTGAAGCAGCTCGTGGTCCGTGTTGGGCTAGATCTCTGGCTCAGACATTAATGAAAGATGAAGATTATTTTTTGCAGGTTGATTCACATACTTTATTTGAAAAAGACTGGGATGAATATTTATTAAATTACATCAATGCTATAAAAAAAAGCCATGATAAACCTGTAATTTCTGCCTATCCTAGGGGTTTCGAAGTCATCGATTTTGATAAAAAAGTTTTTAAAAAAAATCAAGAGAATGACTCCTCTACACATGTCATGGTTCTTGATGAAGATAAAGTTTTTAAAGATGGCTATTTTTCCATGCAGAAAGGTATGCCAACTAAATCAAAACAAATATATAAAGGATTTTTACTATCTGCAGGTTTCTTATTTTCAACTAAAGAGTTTGTAGAGAATGTTCCATATGATCCGCACTTATATTTTGAAGGAGAAGAAACGAGTTTAGCTTTACGATTATTTACTAGAGGATTTGATATCTTCCATATCCCTAAAATTCCGATATTTCATTGTTATGTTAATGACTCAGATCAATTTACTAGGCCTATGCATTGGAATGAAGAAGAAGATAAAAAAAGAACTATTAAATGGGTAGAGCTACAACAAAAAAGTAAAATACGTATTGAAGAAATTATTAAAGGAAAACTTAAAGGATCCTATGGTCTCGGTTCTGAAAGGGATTTAAATGATTACAGAGATTTTAGTGGTATTGATATAAAGAATAAAAGAATAACAAATCCTAACAATGCATATAGATTTGAAGAACTATTAGAGAAAGACTGGGCTCAAAAGATTATGAAAAAGAAAGGTTTTTTATGGTAAATAGAATAATTTTTTTGTTATTTTTATTGGTACCTCTTACATTAGCACAGGCTGAAATAGTTGATGAAGGTATGACTGTTGAATCTAATGAATCTATGGTTGTTACTCGGCATTTTTTAGCATCTAGAGTCGGAAATGAAATATTAGAAAAAGGCGGCAATGCAATTGATTCCTCAATTGCTATTTCTTTTGCACTATCAGTGGTATTGCCTCAAGCAAGTCCAATTGGTGGCGGTGGTTTCATGATAATTTACGATACAAAAACAGATTCAAATTACGCCCTTGATTATAGAGAAATAGCTCCAAAAGCAGCCACAGAAGATATGTTTATCATTGATGGGAAAGTTGATAGAAAGCTAGCATTAGAATCATATTTAAGCTCAGGTATACCCGGTACTGTCTATGGTCTTTATATAGCTCATCAAAGATTTGGTTCTCTACCATGGAAGATATTATTAGAACCAGCAATTGAGTTAGCTGAGGACGGTTTTGAAGTGACAGCCACTCTTGCAAACTCCTTAGATAAAGAAACAAATAGAAGAAAGTTAAGTAAGACAATTGATGGGCAGGAAATATTTTTTCGTAATGGTGAGCCATTAAAAGAAGGCATGCTTCTTGTTCAGAAGGACTTAGCAAATACCTTAAAGTTAGTGGCTAGATTTGGCCCAGCTGGTTTTTATAAGGGAAGTGTTGCTCAAAAAATTCATTCAGATATGAAAAATAATGATGGATTAATTACTTTAACAGACCTGCAAAACTATAAAGCTAAATTTAGACAACCAATTGAATTTCAGTATAAAGATCTGAAAGTTGTAACTATGCCTCCTCCGTCTTCTGGTGGACTTTTATTGGCGTTAATGTTCAACATGATTGAAAACATTGAATTAGATAAAACTAAACCACATACCGCTGGAAATATTTTAAAAATTAGTGAGATTATGCAAATTGCTTACTCTCTTAGATCTATTCATTTAGCTGATCCAGATTTTTATCCTGTACCAATGGAAGCATTTTTAGATAAAAATATAGCTGAAGAACTGCTTCTTAAAGTTAATAATTCCAAAACAAGTGACTCTAGCCATTATGATCCTCAAAATTTAAAGATTAAAGAAAATACCACACACTATTCTGTTGTAGATAAGTATGGAAATGCTGTTAGCACTACAACGACCCTAAATACCGCTTATGGTTCTGGAGTTGTAATAAAGGGGACTGGATTATTACTAAACAATGAGATGGATGATTTTTCTGCATCCCCTAATCAACCAAACTATTTTGAATTATTGGGCAATGAAGCAAATAAAATTGAACCCATGAAAAGACCTCTAAGTTCCATGACACCCACGATAGTTTTTAAAAATGAAGAGCCTATTTTAGTTACAGGTGCTCAAGGGGGGTCAAGAATAATTACAGCTGTGTTGCAAGTAATTTTAAATTATTATGAATTTGGTCTGAGTCCCGAAGATTCTGTACACCTTTACAGATATCACCATCAATGGAAACCAGAAACACTCATGTATGAAGATTTTGAGGAAGAATTAATGAACGAATTAATTGCCCTTGGCTTTACCTTAAAACAAAGACCACCCAACTATGATTACAGTAACGGTATAACATCATCTATAATGATTGAGAATGATAAATTAATAGGTGTGAGTGATCCTCGATCGGATGACTACATGTCTATAGGAATATCGAGTAAAAAATGAATTTAGATCTATTTAATGAAGAATTAGCTATAAATCTTGCTGTTATTACAGGAATTACAGTAACAGCTATCATCATTGCACGTACATTAGTGTTTAAAGCACTTATGAGTTTTGCTAGTCACAGTCAAACCGAACATGATGATACCTTTATTAAAACGCTTAAGAAGCCACTAACGCTAATTCCTTTAGGTATTGGTTTATATGCTACAGTTCAAGCTTTACCGCTAACAGAAACCTACAATACCTATGCTGACCTTTTAATCAGAAGTTATTTCTATATAGCTATTTTTTGGTCTATTGCAGATACCACTGATCCACTAAGAGACTTTATAGGTGAAAAATATGACTTTTTATCTACAACCTTAAGAGCCTGGATATTTAGAACATTGAAATTAGTATTTTACTTACTTGGAGTAGTTAGTGTACTTGAGCTATGGGGTGTTGATGCTGCATCTATTATTGCAGGTTTAGGTCTATTCTCCGTCGCTTTAGCACTGGGTGCTCAGAATTTCTTTAAAAATTTAATAGGTGGATTGCTTATCATTGGAGAAAAAAGATTCAAACAAGGCGATTGGATAAATATTGAAGGCGTAGCTGAAGGATCAGTTGAAAAAATAGATTTCAGATCCACACTAATACGAAGATTTGATAAGGCACCAATTTATGTTCCTAACTCTGTATTGAGTGATTCAGAGATAATTAACTTTTCTGAGATGCCGTTTAGAAGAATAAGATTTCATGTAGGGTTACTTTACGAGACTACTCCAGAAACTATTATGTCAATTAGAAAAGATATTGAATCTTATATAGAAAAAAACACTAATTTGGTTGATGCAGATCAAGTCCAATCAACAATAAGAGTCACAGATTTTAATGACTCCAGTATTGATGTTCTTGTAAATTGTTTTACAAAGTCTACTCAGTGGCATGATTATTGTGTTGCTAGAGAAGAGCTAATTATGGAGATAATGAGAATTGTTAAAAATAATGGTTCAGACTTTGCTTACCCAACAAGAACAATACATTTAGAAAAAGATTGAACTTTTTCTATTTCTTATAGTCAAAGTTAATATCGACATCCTCACTCGATTAAGGGCATAGAAATATGCCCTTTTTTTATTCAGAAACGTATCGACCGATTGGTATTTCTTCTAAAGGGATTAAATGAATGTTGTATTCTCTTCTTATATCTCTTAAAGGTGTATTAAGAATATCTTCAGAAATATTATGATAATTCCACCTTTTGGTCATTTTCATGCATCTAGAAAAAACTTTCATTTTTACCCGCATTAACCCTAAATATATTTTTAATATACCCCAGTATCCACCATGTTTTGTGACAATATCACCAATAACTTCTTTGTATTCTGGATCTTTATAAAAATCAAAAATCTTTCCCCAGTTAAATTTCATGCCCCAAATTACATATGTATCTAATATAGATTCCTCTTCAATGGATGTGCCTAAGCCAAAAAGTACATGTGTGTAATCATGTTCCTTAAAAACTGAGGCGTTTGGGCTATCTTTTTCGACCAATTCTTTAAAATGTGGATTTATTGAATAAAATTCCAGTAATCCTTCATGAAGAGTTTGCATAGAATCTTGTTTTTGAAAATTTAACATGTAAATAGTATACAAAAACTGGAGCGACTGATGGGATTCGAACCCATACCAAAAGCTTGGAAGGCTTTTGTGCTAGCCATTAACACCACAGTCGCAGAGGCATATATTATAGAGCTTATATATTATTTAAGAAACATTAAGACTTCTGGAGTCTGACAATAAGCTATATCTCTTAAATCGTTAGCTAACATGCCAGATTTTCTTGTATCTAGCCAATAGCTCATAAATTCTGTTCTAGATGCTTCAGATTGCCACACATTAACCCACAAAAAGTTATTTTCATTTATATCTGTTATTCCCGTCCAGACTTTAATCTCCTCACGCTTAAGAGTAGACATGTAGGGTTCAAGATTAGATTCTAAATCTTCATCCTTTAGTGCAGTACATATCGATTTTTCTAATAAAAAAGAGTTATTTAGAAGGTATGAATAATTAGGAGTAAGTTCTTTTAATTCAAATGTTTCCAAAGTGCATCCTTCAATTTCTTCTTTATCATCTAATATTTCAGATAACCTAATCTGATTGAGGCGATCAGAGGTGATAAAGTGGTTACCACTAAATCTATCACTTCTTGATACACAGGTATAAAGATTTACATTAAAGACCTTCTTTTGAAAGAAATAAGAGTCACTAATTATTTCTGTCTCAGTTTGATTAATTTCGTCAGCAGAACATGATATTAAAAATAAGGTTATTGCTAATAACTGACTAAAATGTCTTATCATGATTTAATTATAAGAACTTAAGAGAAAAAGATGAGATTTTTATTACTTTTAACATTAATTATTTTTCAGCTTAATGCTGAAACTCTTATTCATACTTCTGTTTATATAGATGGTGTATCGAATCAATCAAAGACAAATTCAACCATCGTAATTAAAGATGGGAAGATTAAATCCATTTCTAAGGGATACTTGAACCCTGCTGGATATGAATATATAAATCTGAAGTCTTATACCGTCATGCCAGGTTTAATGGATATGCATGTTCATTTTGGTGGGGAGTACCAATCAAAAGCAGAAAGACCAGTTAAAGTAGAAAGAGAAACTGTAGCTATATTAGCTGCAAAACATGCAGTAATAACACTTAATGCAGGTTTTACCACTGTAAGACAAGTAGGTGATAGCGGTTTAGTAGCTATCAGCTTAAGAGACACTATAAATTCTAAACAAGTTGTGGGTCCCAGAATTTTTGCCGCTGGTAAAAGTATAGCTACGACTGGTGGTCATGCCGATCCAACAAATGGTATGAGCGCCGATGAATATGAGTACCCTTCACCTGAGGATGGTGTAATTAATGGTCCTTATGAAGCATTCACTGCCGTAAGACAAAGATATAAAGATGGTGCTGATGGAATTAAATTAACAGTGACTGGTGGTGTCCTTAGCGTAGCTAAATCAGGTGATAATCCACAATTTACAATAGAAGAAATTGAAGCTGTTGTAGAAGCTGCAAAAGATTATGGATTTTGGGTTGCTGTTCATGCGCATGGTCCTGAGGGTATGAAAAGAGCGGTTTTAGCAGGAGTTGATTCAGTTGAGCATGGTACTTTCATGACCGAAGAAGTAATGGATCTCATGATTGAAAGAGGCACGTATTATGTACCTACAATCTCTGCTGGAGAATTTGTTGCAGAAAAATCTAAAATCGACAACTATTTCCCTGAAATTGTCAGACCTAAAGCTGCTACTGTTGGGCCACAGATCGGAGCAACCTTTGGCAAAGCTTATAATAGAGGTGTCAAAATTGCATTTGGTACAGATGTTGGTGTGCAAGCGCATGGTACTAACTGGCAAGAATTTGTCTATATGGTCAAATATGGTATGGAAGAAATGGATGCAATCAAATCAGCAACCATGGAAACAGCAAAATTACTAAGAATCTCAGATGAATTAGGCTCTTTGGAAGAAGGTAAAATCGCAGATATAATTGCTGTTGAAGGTAATCCCTTGGAAGATATTTCAGTCATGGAAAATGTTGTCTTTGTCATGAAAGAAGGCATTATCTATAAAGATATAACCGAATAGAAATTGTTTAGACCAGAAGATAAAGCTATGCAGATTACCTATGCACTAGGAGTGATTCTAGTAATAATATTATCAATTGGAACATTTTTATATTTGTTATATAGGTTTTTAAACTGAGTCTATATATTTATCAAAACTATCTGCATCGACATTGCCGCCAGATATAGTAACTAGAACATTTTTTCCTTTAACATCAATCTTGTTAGAAAGAATAGCTGCAAGACTTACACAACCGCTTGGCTCCCCCCTTACATTAAATTCCTGGTGCAAATACTTCATAGCTTGACAGACTTCTTCATCAGAAACAGCTAATCCTTTTTTACAATTTTGAAGATTTATTGGGAAGGTCAGCTTTCCTGGTATCTCGACTTCTAACGCATCACAAATAGTTGAAATATGATTCTTTATTTCTGTTCTAGTTTTATTTTCTAGTGATATTTGCGTGTCATTACAGGTTAGAGGTTCTACTGGGTAAATTTCTGTATCAGGAAAGTAATGTTTAAATGCTATGCTGGTTCCTGCAACTAAGCCACCGCCAGATGTACATGATAAAACAATATCCGGTTTTATATCATTAGCAAGAAAAAACTCGCATGCCTCTAAACCAAAACTCCCCTGCCCTGCAATAATTTGCTCATTATCAAAAGGTCTTACTAGAGGGTAATCGTTATCTTTTGCAATTTGTTCTGCAATTTCTTCTCTACTTTGCACATGTCTTTCATAGAGCACAACTTCAGCACCATTTCCTTTGGTCTTCTCAATTTTATTTTTTGGCGCATCCTTTGGCATCACAATAATTGCCTTCATATCAAAGATCTGTGCAGCTTTGGATACACCTTGAGCATGGTTTCCGGATGAAAAAGCTACTACACCTTCCACACCCAAACTTTTTAGGTGACTTAGAGCAGATAATGCTCCTCTAATTTTAAATGAACCTGTAAGTTGTTCTACTTCATTCTTAAGGAAAATATTAGCTTCAAATTGTTGATTAAGGTTATCTGATGAAAGAATTGGTGTTTCAACTAAATAGTTAGAAATACGTTCATAACTAGCACGCAAGTCACCAATATTTACCATTAAGATTAATCTCTAAAATCTGAAATACGTGCGCATTTTTCGTATGCACAACTCATCTTTTCCCATCTATGCGTATACTCAACATCGTCCCAAACAAATGTTGTTATATAGGATTTCTTATCGCCCATAAAATTAGGTTTATGAGTGAATTTAGCGCCAATATATTGATCTAGAGAATGATTTAAAATTTCTACACTGACTGCACCATTACTGACTTCATAGGATGAGTAATTGAAATATTTATTGCCATCAGCTGCTGTCCAGTTAACTGACATGTAACCTTCATTTGCAACCATTAAACCATCAACAACTTCCTGTTCTACACCATTAATGAAAGCCTCAATTGCTCGCCATGAACCATCCATATCACCTTCTTTAACTGTATGAGAGTAGGCATTTAAAGATATAAATAAAAATAAAATAAAAAATTTCTTAATCATAATTTACTCCAATTTAATTAAACCATATATTGCTCAGCGTTGCGACCATCGAGAATCTAACT
>CEVR01109265.1_pt1 | contig 22296 bp, 21 predicted proteins | sample 356541 | NCBI WGS metagenome assembly CEVR01 (sample SAMEA2623734, study PRJEB7988) | marine metagenome | isolation source: saline water (ENVO:00002010), including
TAGCCGCCACTCATAGAAAAAACATTTTTATAGCCCATTTTCTGAATGCTTTCTCCGGCTAAAGCCGATCTAAATCCGCCTTGACAATATAAAACTATTTCGGATTCTTTGTTAGGAATAAGTCTTGTAATATCTCTTTCTATAACACCTTTGCCGATATGGATAGAACAAGGAATGTTGCCCTCAACCCATTCACTATCTTCTCTTACATCCACTAGATAAAACTCTTCTGAATTATCTAGTTTATTTTTTACTTGATGCACATCATATTCAGGAATACTTTCTAGTGATTTTTGTACAAGTTCTAGGAAGCTAATATCATGATCTTTCATAGCATTCACTATAGAACTAAAGCATAAAAAAAGAAATATTAAATAGAGTTAGAAAGATGCTTTTTAATACGACCAGGACAGTTTGTTGTTATAGAGCTAAGACCTAGTTCATGATATTTTTCTGCCTCTTTTCCTGAATTGACAGTCCAGACATGAACTTTCTTTTTTTCATTACTCATTTTCTTATAGAAATCTAGATTTAAGAATTTATGGTTTTGAGCTCCCACACCATCAGCCTTTATATCATGCACTGCACTAATAATTTCTTCCTCTTCTATTATTTTAGGGCCTTCGAAATTTATTAATAAATTAGCTGTCAACTTTGGCTCTTTGTATTTTATTTCTTTTATGACTTTGGGATAAAAAGAAATGATACTTATTTTCTTAATCTTTTCTTTGTATTGATAAATTGCTTTAAGTAGATATTCTATTATTTCTGGTCCTGTTTTCACCTCTATAAACAATTCTTTGTCATTAGGAATAAAATTTAATACATCCTCTAATAGGGGTATTCTTTCTTGCTTCCATTTTTTTCCAAACCAAGAACCTGCATCTAGTTTGTTTATTTCTTCATAATTACTTTCTTTAATCAATATTGGGCTTCCAGCAGTCCTTAAACAGTCTTTATCATGATTACAAACGATTTTATTATCTTTTGTAAGACGAATATCAATTTCTACTCCATCAGCATTTTGATCGATTGCAGTTATAACAGAGGAAAGCGTGTTTTCGGGGGCGTCCTCGGACGCACCACGATGAGCTATTATCTTTGTACTTAGTCCCAGCTTAAAGCGCCACCAGTTTGGTATTCTATAACTCTTGTTTCAAAGAAGTTTTTCTCTTTCCTTAAATCCATAATTTCAGACATCCAAGGGAAGGGATTGGTTGCTCCTTCAAACTCTTCGTCTAATCCAATCTGGACTAGTCTTCTATTTGCTATAAATTGAAGATATTCTTCCATCATGTTGGCATTCATTCCCAATATTCCTCTAGGCATCGTATCTTTAGCATATTGAACTTCTAGTTCAGTTCCTTCAAGGATCATCTGTGCTGCTTCTTGGCGCATCTTTTGATCCCAAAGATGAGGATTTTCTATTTTAATTTGGTTAATCATATCTATACCAAAGTTGAGATGCATAGATTCGTCTCTAAGTATGTATTGGAATTGTTCCGCAGTTCCAGTCATCTTATTTCTTCTTCCCATAGAAAGGATTTGCGTGAAGCCACAATAGAAGAAAATACCTTCTAGCACACAGTAAAAAGCAATCAAATTCTTTAGTAACAATTTATCTGCTTCTTCCGATCCTGTCTTGAAACTTGGATCTGATATCTCTTTTGTGTACTTTAGTCCCCAAGAAGCTTTTTTAGCAACACTAGGAATTTCCCTATACATGTTAAATATTTCTCCCTCGTCCATTCCTAACGACTCAATACAATATTGATAGGCATGCGTATGGATAGCCTCTTCGAAGCTTTGTCTTAATATGTATTGCCTACATTCTGGGTTTGTTATCAGTCTATATATTGCTAGAACTAAGTTATTAGCAACAAGAGAGTCCGCAGTTGAAAAGAAACCAAGGTTTCTCATGACAATGGTTCGTTCATCTTCCGTTAGGCCATCTTCAGACTTCCACAGAGCAATATCTGTTGTCATGTTTATTTCTTGTGGCATCCAATGATTTGCGCTCCCATCTAGGTACTTTTGCCACGCCCAGTCATATTTAAACGGAACCAGCTGATTTAGATCTGCTCTACAATTTATCATTGCTTTATCGTCTACTTGAACCCTTCCTGCAAGCACTTCAAGCTCTTCTTCGCCTGCTTTTGTATCTAGGTCTTGTATGGCCTCTTTTGCTTGTTTCGCTCTATCGCCTGACTCTACTGGTGCATAATTCATCTCAGTCTCTTGAGATTGTGGCGGCTCCTCACTGACAGTCTCTGTCACAGGTTGTGCCTTTTGTTGAGGTTTTGGTGCTGTTGATGATTCTTCGTATTCGTCCCAATTTAACATTTTTTTCTCCTTTTCTTACTGACAAGCATCACAGTCTGGGTCTAGAACAGAACAGGCTGAAGGTGCTGTCGTCGCTGGTTGTGGCGCTTCTGGTTGTGCTGTAGCTGATACTGCATTTAATTCACCAGTTGCTATTGTTGATTTTTCAGCTGTCGTAGCTGATCTTGATCTTAAGTAATAAGTTGTTTTCAAGCCTCTAAGCCAGGCCATTCGATACATGATGTCTAGTTTTTTCCCATTTGGTTCATCTATATATAGATTTAATGACTGACTTTGATCTATCCATTTTTGTCTTCTACTTGCCGCATCAATTAACCACCTAGGTTCTATATCAAATGAGGTTGCATAAAGCTTCTTTACATCTTCTGGTATTCTTGAAATTTCTTTTACACTTCCATCATAGTATTTAAGATCATTTATCATTACAGAGTCCCAGAGTCCTAGGCTTTTTAAGGTCTTGACCATTGGTATGTTGGTCACTGTAAATTCTCCTGAAAGGTTAGATTTAACATATAGATTTTGATAAGTAGGCTCAATGGATTGAGAGACGCCAGTTATATTAGCTATAGTGGCAGTTGGTGCTATGGCCATAACATTAGAATTTCTCATCCCTTGTTTTTTAACTGTTTCTCTTAGTTTATCCCAATCCATTGTTGAGCTTTCATCAAGGTCAAGATAATTTTCCCCTCTACTCTCCTTCAGCATATCTATTGAATCTATAGGAAGCACCCCTTGACTCCAAAGTGATCCTTCATAGGATTTATAAGTCCCTCTCTCTTTAGCTAGATCACTTGAAGCTTTTATGGCGTAGTAACTTACCATCTCCATCGACCGGTCAGCAAATTCCACGGCTTCTTCTGAAGCGTAAGGTGTTTTGAGCATATAGAGAGCATCTTGAAAGCCCATGATTCCTATGCCTATAGGTCTATGCTTCATGTTAGAAGTTTCTGCTGCTTTTACAGCGTAATAATTGATGTCAATAACGTTATCTAGCATTCTTATTGCTGTAGTTATTGTTCTTTCTAATTTTTCTCCATCCATCTCTCCATCTTTAATATGATGAGTTAGGTTTACCGATCCAAGGTTACAAACAGCTATTTCATCCTGGCTTGTGTTGAGTGTTATTTCGGTGCACAAGTTTGAGGAATGAACTACTCCTATATGTTGTTGTGGAGAGCGTAGATTGCAGACGTCTTTAAAAGTAATCCAAGGATGGCCAGTTTCGAATACCATAGAAAGCATCTTTTTCCACAGTTCTTTAGCTTCTACTTTTTTATAGAATTCAATTTCCCCTGTCTCTATTTTTGCTTCGTATTCCTCATAACGCTTTTCAAAATCTAGTCCATAAAGATCATGTAGATCAGGAGTATCACTAGGAGTGAATAGAGTCCATTGCTTGTCTTCTGAAACCCTCTTTAGAAACAAGTCAGGTACCCAGTTTGCAGTATTCATGTCGTGTGTCCTTCTTCTATCGTCCCCTGTGTTTTTTCGAAGCTCCACGAATTCTTCTATATCAACATGCCAAGTTTCTAAGTATGAACAAACGGCCCCTTTTCTTTTTCCGCCTTGATTCACAGCAACAGCAGTGTCATTTACTACTTTAAGAAAGGGAACTACGCCTTGAGATTTTCCGTTTGTTCCTTTTATTTGGGATCCTAAACCTCTTACGGGAGTCCAGTCATTCCCTAATCCTCCAGCCCACTTAGATAGCATCGCGTTGTCTTGTATAGCGCCATATATCCCATGCAAGTCATCTGGAACTGTTGTTAGATAGCAAGAAGATAATTGGGAATGCTTGGTACCAGAATTAAAAAGGGTAGGGGTAGAACTCATATAATCAAAGCTAGAAAGAAGGTTGTAGAATTCTATTGCTCTTTCTTCTCTTTGATCTTCTCTGAGCGCAAGCCCCATTGAAACCCTCATAAAGAAAACTTGTGGTAGCTCGTATCTTACTTCGTCGTGATGAATGAAATATCGGTCGTAGAGTGTTTGAAGGCCAAGATAGGTAAAATCGTTATCTCTTGATGAAATTATTGCTTGTCCTAGCTTTTCTACATCCATCTCAAGCAGTTCTGGATTTAATATTTCGTTTTCTACCCCTTTTGCAAGGAAATTTCTTAATGCTTCAGGATAAAGAGACTCCATTTCTTTTTGTGTTGCTTGTTTTTGCATCCCAAGGTATGTAAGTGATTCAGTTCTGATGTTGTCCAGCAAGATTCTCGCCGTAACATAAGTATAGTTTGGTTCTTGCTCAACTAAAGTTCTTGAAGTCATGACCAAAGACGTCCTGGCATCTTCTTCGCTTACTCCATCGTATAAGTTCTTATTTGCCTCTTCTAATATAAGTTGTGGATTTGTATCTTCTAAGCCCTCACATGCTTCTTTGACCATTTCTTCTAACCTGTTCATGTCCAAGTTATCTTCTTCGCCATTCTCAAGGACTATCTTTACTCCTTCTTTATCTTTTGTTTCTTGGGGCTCCTCTTTGTTTCTTAGTTGTTTTCTTTCTTCTCTATATAAAACATATGCTCTAGCTACCTTCTGTTCTCCTGAGCGCATAAGTTCCAACTCCACTTGATCTTGTATTTCTTCGATATGTAGAGTTCCGCCAGATGGCATTCTTCTAGAAAACGTAGCAGTTACGGAATTTGCTAATTGGTTTACTTCATTATGTATCCTGGTAGATGCCGCTGCTGCTCCCCCTTCAACAGCAAGAAAGGCTTTAGTTATGGCAATTGCTATTTTTTCTGCGTCGTATGATACAACTGATCCATTTCTTTTAATTACCCTCATTTGGCCGGGTGCTATGGCTGGCTTTTTTTCTTCTGGTTTTACCTCTTTTTTTTCTGTTTTTTCGGTATTTTGCGTTGTTTGTTCCATTTTTTTCCTTCCTCTATCGTCTTTTGGTTTTTCCTAATAACCCTACATATAGTGTCTTTTTTGATTTCGGAACACAAGATACTGTGTTTTTGCATAAAACACAATACTATAAACATAGAAATTTTCTGTTAATTTCATGTGGATAAGTATTTATAAGCTATATTTTGTATACTCCTGTTAAAAGTTAATGATTTATGCCTAAAAAAATTATATCGATAGACCAAGGAACTACCAGCTCAAGAGCAGTTATCTTTAGTGATAGTGGTGAATTGATAGGTTTTAAACAAAAGGAGTTTTCCCAAATCTTTCCAAGCGATGGTTGGGTAGAGCATAATCCAGAAGAAATTTGGCAATCAGTATTAGAAGTATTAGATCAATCCATAACTAGTTTTAATATAGAAGCTTCTGATATTGCTTCTATAGGAATTACTAACCAAAGAGAGACCGTTGTAATCTGGAATAAAAAAACCGGTAAACCAATCTATAACGCTATCGTTTGGCAAGACAGAAGAACTAGTGATTTTTGTAATTCATTACAAGACAATCAAAAAATGATACAGCAAAGGACTGGATTGACATTAGACCCTTATTTTTCTGCTTCAAAAATAAGATGGGTTCTAAACAACGTTGATGGAGCTAGCGAAAAAGCAGAGAACGGAGAACTGTTATTTGGGACAATAGATAGTTACTTAATATGGAAATTAACAGAAGGTAGAGAGCACAAGACTGATGCAACCAATGCATCAAGAACTATGCTTTACAATATTGAAACCAACCAGTGGGATCAGGATTTACTAGATTTATTTTGTGTTCCCGCAAAAATGCTTCCCCAAGTTTGTGACAACTCTTCTGATTTTGGTCACACAGAATTATTGGGTGGAAAGATAAATATTGGTGGCGTAGCTGGTGATCAACAATCTGCTTTAATTGGACAATGCTGTTTTGACATAGGAGAAGTAAAAAGCACTTATGGCACAGGCTGCTTCATGATGATCAACACCGGAAATGAGGTCCTTAAATCTAACAACAAGCTCTTATCTACTATAGCTTATAGACTTGATGGCAAAACAACATATGCACTTGAAGGTAGTATTTTTGTTGCAGGTTCCGCAATACAATGGCTTAGAGATGGACTGAATTTCTTTGATGACGCAAGTGAGTCTGAAAGTTTGGCTTTGCAAGCAAAAGATAATTCCAAGATTTTTGTTGTGCCAGCATTAACAGGTTTAGGAGCTCCTTATTGGGATTCTGAAGCTAGAGGTGCTATTTTTGGTTTAACTAGAGATACCGGAGTCCCTGAGATAACTAAAGCGGTGTTAGAGTCTGTAGTTTATCAAACTAAAGATTTACTAGAAGCTATGAATAATGACGAGGCTTCCTTTACATCTTTAAAGGTAGATGGAGGCATGGTCGCAAATAATTGGTTTACTCAAGAGCTTTCTAATGTTCTTGGAGTTCAAGTAACTCGACCAAAAATAACTGAGACCACTTCTTTAGGGGCAGCGTACTTGGCTGGACTTAGTGCGGATGTCTTCGATAACTTTTCATCTCTAAAGAAAAATTGGTCTATAGATAAAGAATTTGTTCCTCAGAAAACTACTAATGGCTATTTAAAATGGAAGGAGGCAGTTAAAAAGGTTTTAACTAACTAGCTACTTTAATAGTTCAACCAGCAAAGCTTTTTGGGAATGCAGTCTATTCTCTGCTTGAGTCCAGACTTTACTTCTCTTATCTTCAAGAAGTTCTTCGGATATTTCTTGTCCTCTTATCGCAGGAAGACAGTGCAAAAATATTGCCTTTTCACTAGCTTTGTCCATCACTAATGGGTTTATTTGATATTCTTTAAATAATTGCTCTCTTTTTTCTTTTTCCTTTTCATCACCCATTGAAACCCAGACATCCGTAGTTACCAAAGAGCTATCTTCTATAGCTTCATCCAAAGATTCAGTGAATGTTACATTGGGTAATGTCTGATCTTTAGGTTGAAACTCTTTTGGGCAAGCAACATGGAGCTTAAAGCCAAATAAATTAGCTGCCTCTGCATAGCTATAACAAACATTATTAAAGTCTCCAGACCAACAAACCTTTTCTCCTTCAATTGATCCATTCTCCTCATAATATGTAAGAAGGTCTGTTAGTACTTGGCAGGGGTGAGATAAATCACTTAATCCGTTAATGGTGGAACTAGAAGAAAAAGATTTAAAAGTCTCTTGAGTTTTGTGTTTTAGTGTTCTTAATACTACTCCATCTGCCATGGATCCTATTACTCTAGCGGTGTCTTCTAGGGGTTCACCTCTTCCTAACTGGAGGTCCGATATTGATAGAAAGCTAGCTTTGCCTCCTAATTGATTCATTGCCACCTCAAAGGAAACTCTTGTACGAGTAGAAGACTTTTCAAAAATTAACGCAATGTATTTACCTACAAGCAAATCATTGCTTTTACGTGAACTTTTCAAAGATATAGCATTTTCTATAATCTTTTCTAATTCTTCTTTTGATAGGTCTTCTAGGTTTAAAAAGTTTCTATTCATGGGCTTAGTAAAAGGTTGAGCACTATATAGATTATCGAAGATTAAGGCAATTAATGATATGCTTCGCGGCTTTTAAAAGGATTTAGTAGTTTATGTCTAATTATCAAGTAAAACCTTACAGTAATATTGCCAAAGTGGGCCTTGAGAAATTTGAAGGGACCCAATGTTTTTTAAATGAAGATTCAGTGTCACCTGATGGCATTTTAATACGCAGCACAAATTTGTCTAAAAGTGATTTAAACGATGATCTTAAAGCTATTTCTAGAGCCGGAGCAGGAGTCAACAACATACCTATAGACTTATGTACTGAGAAAGGAGTTGTGGTTTTTAATACTCCAGGAGCTAATGCCAATGCCGTTAAAGAACTTGTTTTAGCAGGATTAATGCTCTCTTCAAGAAATGTATACGCAAGTATTGATTTTGTAAACGGGCTTTCTCATCTTAAAGAAATGAAAAGTCTAGAGCCTTTTTTAGAAGAGAATAAAAAATCTTTTAAAGGAAGTGAGTTGGCTGGCTCTACTCTAGGAGTTATTGGCTTAGGGGCAATAGGGTCTAAAGTCGCAAAAATGGGAGTAGCATTAGACATGAAGGTTGTAGGTTTTGATCCAGCCTTATCTGTCGAGGCTGCATGGAAACTTCCTAGCGAAGTAGTTCCAGCAGAGTCTATGGACTATTTATTTAGTGTTTCTGATTATATTTCAGTACATATTCCTGCTCTAGATAGCACTACGGGCTTAATAAATGAGAGCCTTTTCAAGAAAGCAAAAGATCTGTCCCTATTAAATTTTGCCAGACATGAAGTCGTAAACACCAACGATGTAATAAAATATCTACAAAAGGATAATCTTAAAAATTTCATAACAGATTTTCCTTCTCCCGAATTAATTAAGAGAGCTAATGAGAATAAAGATGTAATACTTTTACCTCATATTGGTGCTAGCACTTCTCAAGCAGAGGAAAACTGTGCAGTTATGGCGGTTAATCAGATTGTTGATTTTTTGGAAACAGGCAATATTAAAAATTCGGTTAATTTTCCTGATGTGCAGCTAGCAAGGACAACAATTAATAGGATAGCCATAACTAATAAAAATGTACCTACCATGATAGGTCAAATAGCGACTGCGCTAGGAGACTTAGATTTAAATATTGCAGACATGACTAATGTCAGTAAAGGAGAAATTGCCTACAATTTGATTGATATTGAAAATAAAATTCATGACAAGGCGATCAAAGAATTAGAAAAAATAGAAAATATTCTTAACGTAAGATTAATCAAATAATATAGATTTAATTAGATCGTTTAACCTATTGTTTTTTAGATAAATATTTGAAAGTAGCGACACTTATGGAGCTATTTTTGGGCCTCTAAACTATAGGGTTACACACATTCAAGATAAGTAAGATAATTGTAGGGTTAAAATGAACATGATTATCTTTGAAAAAAAATAGAATTTTTGAATTAACTATAAGCTATTGATTATATTAGATATTTTATTTTATGTTTAAATTTTGATCAATTTGCTGAAATCCCTTAAATTTTTAGTCCTTTGAGCCAAGTACTGAGTTATCCAAAGAGTTATCCACAGAAATTGTGGATAAAATAATTACTTCAAGTAGTCTATGTACATGGTTAAAATATTTTATGATCTATGAGTGAAATTTCTTCTAGAAAAAAACCAAAAATTGATCAGTCTTGGCTTGACGTAATAGGGGATGAGTTTAAAAAGCCTTACATGGAAAGCCTACGTTCTTTTCTACTTAATGAAAAATCTAAAGGATCTGTAATATTTCCACCTTCTGATCAAATTTTTGAAGCATTATACAAAACTAGTCTTCATGACACTAAAGTAGTAATTATTGGTCAGGATCCTTATCACAATATAGGCCAAGCAAACGGCTTGTCATTTTCAGTTAACCAGGGAATAAAAATTCCTCCCTCTTTATCCAATATTTTTAAAGAATTAAGAGACGATTTGGGATGTGAAATATCTAATAATGGAAATTTACAAAATTGGGCCAAGCAAGGTGTGCTTTTGCTAAATTCTATTTTATCTGTTGAAGAGGGCAAACCCGGATCTCATGCTAATAAAGGATGGGAGATATTTACTGATTGCTTAATTGAAGAACTCAATAAGAGAATTAACCTAGTTTTTATATTGTGGGGCAATTATGCATTAAAAAAGGGGACTAGGATTGACGGTAATAAGCACTTAATTTTAAGGTCCCCTCATCCTTCTCCTCTTTCTTCACATAAAGGATTTTTTGGGTGCAAGCATTTCTCTAAGACTAATAATTATTTAACGAAAAAAGGTAAAATTCCAATAGATTGGAATTTATAATCAAGACCTTTCAAAGGTGATTATTCCGTCTTCGTAGTTTTTATTCATAGAAAGAAGGCATAGGGTGGTATCTAATTCCTGTGCTGTTGATAAAAGAGAGCCTATCTTTTTACCTTCTTCATCAAAGACTTCGGAAGATATTGTTTCATTCTTACCTACACTTTTTGTAAGTAAGCGTGGTAGTTTCTTAGCTCTGTAATGCATTCTTGCAACTATTTCTTGACCTGTATAACAGCCTTTTTCAAAGTCAATTCTATTTGTTTGATGATAACCTAGTTCATGGGGAGTATATTTGTTAGTGTCACCTGATTTTATATTGAAGTCTTCATTTATTATGTTGTCTCTTTCCCACTCGTTAAGGTCATTGGATATCTCGAAATCTTTAAAGCAGGTATAACCTGCATTTAAAAGCAACAAGTGGTATTTTTTCTTTAAATAGTGCATTCTTAAAAATTCTCCCTGTTGCTGAACGTTTAGATTTAAGTCAGTGTCTGGGAAAGTATCCGAAAGGAAATTTTCATTAATGGCAATGAATTTATAGTTATCATTTAATCTCATCTTTAATTTATAGAATGGGGAATATTTTTTTAGTATTTCTTCAGTTTCTTTTAAAACTGCTCTGTCGCCTATGAGAAGAAATGTGTCTTTAGTTTGGGGTTTTTTGATAACAATAAATGAACTTTCTACTCTTCCTTTAATATTACACAAGGCCCCAAGACAGATTTGATGGTCTGTTACTTTATCCATATCAGATGTGATTTGACCCTGAAGTAGATCAAATGCACCTTCACCTATGATTTCAAGTGTGCTCAAATAGCCTAATTCTATTAATTCGTTGGATTTCATTATTAATATTATAGGACATTAGACTTGACTGATTTAAAGAAAAAAATCTTATGGCAATGCAGAAGGGGGCTTTGGGAGCTTGATGCAATTCTTATTCCTTTTGTGGAAATAAATTTTGATGGCCTTGATAATGAAGACAAAGAGCTTTTTAAAAAATTACTTTCGTTCGAGGATATTGAAATATTTGATCTATTAGTCAATAAAAAGGATCCTAAAGACATGACAATAAAGCCATTAATAGATTTAATTTTAACTAGTCATATGAAGACTTTAAAAAAACATAAATGATTTTATTGGCTGACATAGGAGCAACAAATGCACGGTTTTGTGTAACAGCGGACAGTTTTAAGTATCAGAATTCCGATAGTTTCAAAGTAGAGCAATATAGTTCTCTGGAGGAACTTTGTATTGGCTATTTAAACAAATACCAATTAGACACAAAAGTTAAAAAAGCTGTAATCGGAGTAGCGGCACCAATAGCTGGAGATACAGTCACTTTTGTAAACGCACAAATTTCTTTTAGTGTAAAAGCCTTAAAGGAGAATCTTTTTGAAGAGGGCTTAATAGTTGTAAATGATTTAGCTTTACAGGCAAATGCTATTGAAAAAAATATAGAAAGTAATGAATTGTCATTTATAGGATCAGAAAGAAAACAACTCAAAGGACCAAAAATATTGGTTTCTCCAGGCACAGGACTTGGCCTAGCCGGTATAGTTCATGGTGAGATTATTGCTACTGAAGCTGGACATTTAAATATTCCTCTCGACGAAGCAAATCAAAATCTTAAGAAAGTTGTAGATTGTTTTGTTTTAAAAAATGAACGTCTACCAACTTACGAAGATTTTTTATCTGGAAAAGGCATATGCTACTTCTATGAAATTTTATCTCAAGATAATCAATTGAACTTATCCAGTGAAGATATACTTATGAATACCAACTTTGAAGAAAATTCTAGAGAAACCATAGAATTACAACTTCATTTATTTGCTTCCTACCTTAGGTATGTAGCTTTAGTGTGGGGATCTACAGGAGGGGTATATATTTCAGGTTCTATAGCCAATGCATTGATAAAAAGAGAATCATATACGTCTTTTAGAAAAGTCTTTGAAGAGAGCGAAACTATGCACAATTTATTAAAGTTTATACCCTTAGTTTTAGTTAAGGCAGAAGACATTGGCTTTAGAGGAGCCTTAGAGCTTTCGAAAAGACTATAATGCAAACAGAACTTTTTTTAATTAATTCAGTCTATCAAAATAAGTGAAAGAAACAAAAAAGCATAAAACTAACAAAGAAATTGACCTTGCACTTGTTAGACGAGCAAAAAAAGGTGATTACAGGGCATTTGATTTATTGGTTTTAAAATACCAAAGTAGGGTAATAGCTACTGCATATAAGTATGTAAAAGAAAAGCAATTAGCTGAAGATATAGCTCAAGAGGCCTTTATTAAGTCATATAAATCATTAGATTCATTTAGAGAAGAGAGTTCCTTTTATACCTGGGTCTACAGAATAGCAGTAAACACAGCAAAAAATTACATAGTTTCATCTAAAAGGCGTGAAGAGATAATTATGACTGATTTGTCTGAAGATAATAATTATTATCCAGAAAAACCAGATATAGATTCCCCTCAAGACATATTAAACGCAAGTGAATTAAGAGATTTAATCTTTGCAACCTTATCGTCTCTTGGTGAAGAAACAAGAACAGCCCTGTCTTTAAGAGAATTTGATGGATTAAGTTATGAGCAAATTGCAGAAATCTCTAATTGTCCAGTAGGAACAGTAAGATCAAGAATTTTTAGAGGAAGAGAGATGATAGAGGAAAAGGTTAGAAAACATATGGGTAAGAAATTAATTAATGAAAATTTAGAAATATCATGACCATCAGCAAAGGAATAAAAGAAAAAATATCAGCTTTAAGCGATGGTGAATTATCTGATTTTGAGACTCGCAGAGTTTTAGAAGAAATAAAAAATAACCCTGAATTAAGGGAGTACTGGAGAACAATACAAGTCTCTAAAAGTGCTTTTCAGAATGACAGTATTGTTTTCGAAGGATTAGATATTTCCATGGCTGTTAGTAGAGAATTAGGTAAAAGCTTTTCTTCAGATTCAGTTTCAAAGGATTCTTTCTTCTCGCAATCAAAGAATTACATTGGGCTTGCTGTTGCTAGCTGTCTTTTAGTTCTTATTTATAATTTTCAAGAGTTTAATGCTAAATCTGATTCTTATCCTGAATTAGCTTCTAAAAGAATATCTCAAGCAATTGCTAGTCCTGAAGCAATCGAAGTTTTGCAAAATTCTATTTCAGGCTTGAATGCAGAGTTACAAACAATTCAATCCGATACGAGAGGCTCCTTAGAGGCAAATTATTTTCTTCCCTCAACAGGTAAAACTTTTAATGTTAGCTTGTCCCCAATTAACTCCTCACCGGATCTATCTTCTAGAGAAGCTTCAAGGATAGCGTATGTAAGGACCAAAGAAGGAGTTTATATATTTTCGGTCAGTGGCAATATCACAGCTGAAAAAAAATTAGAAATACTTCAAAATGCTAACTTCTTTACTGAAAATTTAAGAAAATAAAGGTACTTTAATGTTTGAATATAAAAATTTCTTGTTTGTTGCGCTTTTCTGCACCTTTGGGTTAGCGCAGGCAAATAATTTACCCAATTTTACGGAATTAGCCGAGGAATCTTCCCCTGCTGTGGTTAATATTACTAGCACTAAGACTGTGACTAATAGAAATTCTTTCGGAGGCGGGTTTGGGGATCCTAGGTATGATGAGTTCTTTGAAAGATTTTTTGGCCAACCTAGACGTCAGGACCCAAGAGAAAATAGTAGGCCAGTAGTTTCTACAGGGTCAGGTTTTATTATCTCAGAAGATGGTTATTTATTAACTAATAATCACGTAGTAGAAGAAGCTGATGAGATAACTGTCAGTTTAGGAGATAGAAGAGAATTTAAAGCAGAAGTTATTGGAGCAGATGTAAGGTCTGATGTTGCTTTGCTTAAGATAGATGCCATTGATCTCCCTACTTTAAAAATTGGAAGCTCTAAGGAATTAAGGGTCGGTGAATGGGTTGTTGCTATTGGTTCCCCTTTCCAACTTCGTTTTTCTGTAACTTCAGGAATAGTTAGTGCCAAAGGACGGAGCATACCTAATGGATCTGATTCAACTTACGTACCTTTTTTGCAGACTGACGTAGCAATTAATCCAGGAAATTCAGGAGGACCTTTATTTAATCTAGAAGGAGAGGTAATAGGCATCAATTCTCAGATTTACACGAGATCGGGAGGTTATATGGGCGTCTCTTTTGCTATACCAATAGATTATGCGATGGATGTTGTAGAGCAATTGAAAGAGAAAGGTTATGTTGCAAGAGGATGGCTAGGAGTTAGTATCCAAGAGGTAACGAGTGAATTAGCTGAAGCTTTAGAAATGGAAATACCTAAAGGAGCATTAATATCTCAGATTATTAAAGATAGCCCAGCAGAGAAGTCTGGTTTAAAGGAAGAAGATGTTATTTTGACATTCAATGGTGAGGAAATATTTTACTCTTCTGATTTGCCTTTAACTGTTGGGGCTATTAAGCCCGACTCTAGAGTAAACGCTACGGTTTTAAGAGATGGCAAGAAGAAGATTATCAGCGTAAGGGTTGGCGAATTACCTAAAGACCCTTCTGTTGCTTTTAATAATACTGATCAGAATATCTTAGGTCTAATTGTAGATAATCAACCAAATAACCCAAATAATTCAATTTCTGGTATTTTAGTAACTGGAGTAGATTCCGAAGGGATTGCTTATTCTTCGGGTATAAGACAAGGTGATATTATCTATTCCTTAGGAAGAGCTAGAATTAACAATGTTGAAGAGTTTAAAGCGGTTCTTGAAGGGTTAGATACTGAAAGAAATACTACAATTGGAATAGCAAGAAACGGAATAAAGAGAATTCTTAGCTTAAATTTGTCAAAATAGTTATCCTTCTAGCCTCCAGAAGCTAAAAGTTATACTTTGATGAATATTAGAAATTTTTCTATCATTGCTCATATCGATCACGGTAAGTCCACTCTTGCAGATAGAATTATTGAACTCTGTGGCGGTTTGAGCTCTAGAGAAATGACATCGCAGGTCTTAGATACCCTGGAACTAGAGAAGGAAAGGGGTATAACTATAAAATCTCAAACAGTGAGTCTTTCTTATAAAGCAGATGATGGTCAAGAATACCAATTTAACTTAATTGATACTCCTGGTCATGTCGATTTTGCATACGAGGTGTCAAGATCTTTATCTGCATGCGAAGGTGCTATATTGTTAGTAGATGCCTCTCAGGGAGTTGAAGCTCAAACATTATCTACATGCTATAACGCGGTTGAAGAAGGTCTAACAATCATCCCTGTACTTAATAAAATAGACTTAGATCAATCTGATCCTGAAAGAATAAAACGCGAGATTGAAGAAATAATAGGTGTCGATGCATCTGATGCCCCTTGTATCAGCGCAAAACTGGGAACAGGAATATCTGAAGTCTTGGAGCAGGTAGTTACATTAATACCACCACCAGAAGTTGATAGTGAATCGGACTTACAAGCTTCGATTATAGATTCTTGGTTTGATAATTATCTGGGAGTAGTGTCTTTAGTTAGAGTTGTAAAAGGGAAGATAAAGAAGGGAGATAATATTGAGATCTTTTCAAGAAAAGAAAAACATAGTGTAGATAAGATTGGTGTTTTTACACCTAAGATTAAAGATCTAGATGAGCTTAGTTCAGGCCAAGTAGGGTTTGTATGCGCAAGCATAAAAGAAATAAGAGGAGCTCCAGTGGGAGATACCATCATTAAAGCCAATTCAGAAACTCCAAGATTGGATGGGTTTAGAGAGGTAAATCCACAAGTTTACGCAGCTTTATTTCCACAAAGCGCCGATGATTTTGAAGCTTTTAGAGAAGCTCTGGAAAAACTATGCCTAAATGACGCTTCTTTGCACTATGAACCAGAACACTCTGAAGCTCTTGGAGCAGGTTTTAGGTGCGGATTTCTAGGCACTTTACATATGGAAATAATCTCAGAGCGATTAAATAGAGAATACGGTATGGACCTTATCGCCACTGCACCAACTGTTGCTTACGAAGTTACTGGTACTGATGGGGAAACCAAAAGGATAGAAAATCCAAGTGCCTTATCTGACAATACTAAAGTTAAGTCCATTCAAGAACCTATAGCTCGAGCAAATATATTAGTTCCAGAAACCTACATTGGCTCAGTCATGAAACTTTGTAATGATAGAAGAGGTAAGCAAATCAGTATGCGTTATGTTGCTGGACAAGCTGAGCTTGTTTATGACTTACCTTTATGCGAAATTGTCGTAGATTTTTTTGATCGTTTAAAATCAGTAAGCAGAGGTTATGCTTCTCTAGATTATTCTCTAGATAGATACGAATTATCGGATGTAATCAAATTAGATATTTTATTAAATGGAGATAAAGTAGATGCCCTTGCTTATATGGCACATAGATCTGTTGCTACCTCAAAAGGTCAACAATTCACAGAAGCATTAAAGGAAGTCATACCCAGACAGCAATTTGATGTTGCTATCCAGGCTGCGATAGGAGGTAAAATAATCTCTAGACAAACCGTAAAGGCATATCGTAAAGACGTTACTGCAAAACTTTACGGAGGAGATGTTACTAGAAAAATGAAATTACAAAAGAAGCAAAAAGCTGGAAAAAAAAGAATGAAGAATATAGGTAGGGTTGAAGTTCCTCAGGATGCCTTTCTTTCAGTCTTAAGGGTTAAAGACTAGTGGATACTGTTTTACTACTTCTTTTGTTTTCTGAGGCTCTAGGTTATGCACTTTGGATAATTTTTACGCAGAAGAAACAGTCTTTTTATAGGAACATAACAAGTACGTTAATGTTTTTAGTTGCACTTGTTATCCTTTACAGAATTTTTGTACTAAATATAGATTTTGGATCAGTTCTGCTATTTGCAACAATATTAGCCTCAATTTCCTGGGTCTTAGGGTCAGCATTATCCATTGATGAATTACGAAAAGAGAGTAAATCTTATTTTTTTATATTATTAGCTATTACTTTCATTAGATCTTTTGCTTATGAGCCTTATCAAATACCAAGTAGATCAATGGTACCTGGATTACAAGTTGGAGATTTTGTGTTGGTGAATAAACATGCTTATGGCTTAAAATTTCCTGGTACAAATTACTTAATCACCAAATTAAAGAAGCCTGAACGAAATGATGTAGCCGTTTTTGTTCCTCCGCACACTCTTTGTGACGCCTCTCCCTTAGATGCAAGGCCCGACCTAGCAAGTTTAACAACTGCACAAAGTCAATTATTTTTAGATCAATTTTCAAAACTACAGAAAAATAGATGCACAACTAATGGAATAAAGTATGTGAAAAGAGTCATCGGTGTTCCGAGAGATGTGGTCGAAATAAAAGGCTACGAAATATGGGTTAATGGAATAAAATTAATGCATGAAGTAATTTCTGATAATGATGGAGAATTTTTGATTAGAGAAACTATAAATGATGAAGTTCACGTTATTAGATCTCTAGGACTAACAGAATATGCCCAGCATAAATGGATAATCCCAGAGGGGAAATATTTAGCTATAGGTGATAATAGAGATAATAGTTTAGATAGTCGTGCATGGGGTTATTTCTCAGAAGAAACTCTAGTTGGAAAGGCAGAGTATATATGGCTTCATTGGAGCTCCTTTTCTAACATCCCTTCTTTTTCTAGAAATCAAAGAATAGATTAGCTCAATGAAAGATTTAATGTCTAAATTGGGTTATAACTTTAAAGATAAATCTCTATTAAAAAAGGCTCTAACCCATAAAAGCCTCTCCTCTCAAAATAATGAAAGACTAGAGTTTCTAGGAGATGCCTTATTAAATTTGCATGTGTCAGAACATTTATACAGTAGGTTTGATAGCCTAGATGAGGGTAAACTCACGCAATTTAAAGCAAAATTAGTTAGCAGAGAAAACTTAACTAAGATTGCAGAAAATTTAGAATTATCTAGATTTATTAGGGCAGGTAAAGGAGAAAAGCTTGTAGACAACTCGATAGTTGGCAATACTCTTGAAGCATTAATAGGGGCAGTTTATTTAGATTCTAGTCTCTCAAGAGTCAATCAAGTACTCAATAACTTGCTAAAAGAGAATTTATTGATATTAGAGGAGAACGCAGATCTAAAAGATCCTAAATCAAAACTCCAAGAATACTTACAAAAAAGGAATCTACAATTACCAATCTATTCCGTTACATTGAAAGGATCAAAAGAAAAAAAAGTAGATTTTAAAGTTTTATGTGCAGTTAAAGATTTAAACATGACCACTACAGGCAGAGGTCAAAGTCGAAAGAAAGCAGAACTTAATTCAGCAGAAAAGATTCTCGATAAATTAAAAGTGTAATGTCACAGACAAAAGATAGATCGGGTTATATTTCTATAGTTGGAAAAACTAATGTAGGGAAATCAACTTTATTAAATGAAATTTTAGGACAAAAGGTATCAATAACCTCTAGAAAGCCACAAACAACCAGACATAGGCTTTTAGGCATAAAGACCATTAAAGATTCACAAATGATCTTTATTGATACACCTGGATTCCATAATGATCACAAACGAGCTTTGAATGAGTATATGAACAAAGTAGCTTCGAGTGCGATGAAGAGTGTGGACGTTCTTGTTTACGTTATAGAAGGTTTGAATTGGACAGAAGAAGATCAAGAGCGAATGAATCAAATTCCGGAAAGTTATGAAACTTCTATTTTAGTGATTAATAAAATAGATAAGATTAATCAAAAGGATGATATGTTGCCATTCATAGGGACCATGTCAGAACTAAATAAGTTTTCTGACATTATTCCCATCTCAGCGTTAAAGAAACAAAATATTCCTGCTCTTATGGATTCTATCTTATCAAAACTTCCTGAAGGAGATCATATTTACCCCGCGGACCAAGTAGCTGATATATCGGAGAGATTTTTGGCTAGTGAAATTATTAGAGAAAAATGCATCACTAGGGTTGGAGATGAGTTGCCATACAGAATAACTGTTTCTATAGAGAAATATAAAGAAGAGGGCAGGATTACTTATATCGACGCCAATTTATATGTTGAAAAGAATAGTCAGAAAGGTATGTTAATAGGTTCATCTGGAAGCAAGCTTAAATCTATAGGCACCGCATCTAGACTAGAACTTGAAGATATTTTGCAAACAAAAGTGATGCTGAATCTTTGGGTGAAAGTGAAGAGGGGGTGGACTGACGATGAGGCCATGTTAAGCACTATGGGGTATGACCTTGGTAAAACGAGTTAATCTAGAACCTGCTTTTGTTATTCATACAAGAGCGTTCAAAGAAACAAGCCTTCTTGTTGATTTATTCACTAAGAACTTAGGAAGAATTAATGTAGTTGCTAAAGGAGCTAGAAGACCTAAAAGTCCTCTAAGGTCGGTTTTAACACCCGCTTCTTTGTTCGCTATATCTTTTAGTGGAAAATCTGAATTAAAGAACCTTAATGCGTGCGAATTATTAAATCATTATTCTATTTCCATGCCTCTTTCTTTTAATTCAATAGTCTACGTGAACGAACTTTTAATTAAAGCTACCGAAAAAGAAGATCCTCATGTAGAAATATTTAACCAATATCAATCATTGTGTGAAGGTCTCTCAGAAAAAAAGGAAAGAATTGAAATAGAAGTTTTATTAAGAAGCTTTGAATTGATATTATTACAAGAACTTGGATATGGAATAGATTTAAGTTTTGAATCAATTAGCGGCAATAAAATTAAACCAAAAGATAAATATATGTTTGATCCAAGTCTTGGATTTAATAAGGTACAGACCGACTCGATAAAATCTAATGGAATTTTTTTAGGTAAAGATATCTTAAATTTCTCTAGTGGAGATTTGACTGAAGAAGATTCTAGATTGGCTTCAAAAAAAATTATGAGATTGGCTTTAGACTACCACCTTGGTAATAAGAGTCTAAATATAAGAAAATACCTATCAAAAGAGTAAAAAATGATTAAAGGAATTGGAATAGATCTAGTAGATAAATCTCGGATTAAGAATATACATTCAAAACATGGAATTCGGTTTGAAAATAAAATACTTTCTTTAAATGAACTTGAAGAGCTAACAGAAAGGAATGCTTCTAGCAAAATATCCTATCTCAGTAATAACTTTGCTTGTAAAGAGGCCTGCTCAAAAGTTTTGGGTAAAGGTTTTTCAAATGGAATACAGTTTAAAGACATAGAGGTACTAAGGAACTCTAGTGGTGGCCCCTACATAAAGCTAAATGGAGAAGCATCAGTTATAGCTAATGATTTAAAAATACATAACATACATGTATCTATAACTGATTCGAAAGAATCATCCATAGCTTTCGTTATAGGAGAATCATTATGAAAATTATCCTTTTAGGACCCCCAGGTGCAGGAAAAGGAACTCAAGCAGAGGTATTATGCAAAAACTTTAATATTCCACATATCTCAACAGGAAATATGTTGAGAGAAGCTGTAGAAGCGGAGACGGATCTTGGCCTTGAAGCTAAAGCTTTAATGGATGCAGGAATTTTAGTTTCTGATGAAGTTATAGTTGGACTTGTGGAAGACAGGATATCAAAAGAAGATTGCAAGAGCGGGTTTTTGTTTGATGGCTTTCCGAGAACCATTCCTCAGGCACAAGCTTTAGTTGATAGGGATATATTTATAGATGCCGTAGTGGTAATACACGTACCCGATGAAGAAATTATTGAGAGAATGTCAGGAAGAAGAATGCATCAAGGATCGGGAAGGAATTACCATATAGTTTATAACCCTCCGAAGATAGACGGTAAAGATGACATAACTGGAGAAGATTTAATTCAAAGGGAAGACGACAAACCTGAAACTGTAAAAGATAGACTTAAGGTTTACGAAAACCAGACTTCTCCTTTAATTAATTTTTATACAGAAATGTCTGAACAAGGAAAATTGGATTATGTCTCAGTTTCAGGGACTGCTTCACCTGAGGAAGTCTCCACCGAAATCTTAAGTTGGCTGTCATAACTTGACTAGAATCTTAGCCATAGATACATCGAGTGATACATGTTCAGTCGCACTTACAGATGGTTTGTCCGTTCATGCTTTTCATGAATTAATGCCAAGACAGCATTCAGAGGAATTATTAGGAGTTATAGAAGACTTATTCAAATCTGCTTCATTGAGTATTGAAAATCTAGATGCTGTAGCTGTCGGTTGCGGTCCAGGTTCTTTTACAGGAATAAGGCTAGCATGTTCAACTGCTCAAGCAATTGCTTATAGCCAGAATATAGATGGCATTGTTGTCTCTAGTATGGAAATTCTAGCTTCCAAGGTAAACAGGACAGAATCTAGAGAAAATATTGTAAGCATTGTTGATGCCAATATGGGCAGGCTTTACATAGGTAAATACAATTATTCTGGAGAATCGTTAAGGAGTTCAGAGCTAAGATCTATAAATGTGGACGCTTTCAATCCTCATGACTATGACGAAAATACTTTTTTTGCAGGAGAAGGTTGTAAGTTAGTTTTAGATTCAATCAAAAGTGTTTCTAATCTAATTAGTTATGAACATCCCTCGGCTCTGGAATTACTTAATATTGCAAAAGATAGACTTACAAATAATGAAACAGTTACTTCTGAAAAAATCCTGCCAGTTTATCTAACAGAAGAAAGCGAATGGAGTAAGTCTTAGTGGATTTTTTGCAAATATTATTACTATCCTTTATACAAGGATTAACTGAGTTTTTACCTATATCTAGTTCTGCGCACTTAATCTTATTCTCGAGTTTCTTTAATTCAAATATTCAGAGTTTAAACTTTGATGTGTCGGTTCATTTAGGAACGCTTTTTGCAGCTTTAGTCTATTTTAAAGAAGAAATTTTAAAAATTATCAACTCTCTCTCAAGACCCAATCAAGAAGGCAGAAAGCTTCTAATAAATCTGACTATAGCAACATTCCCAATACTAGTTTTAGGTTACTTTGTAAGAGATTTGGTTGATATATTCTTAAGATCTCCAGAAGTAATTGCTTACGCAACTATAATTTTTGCTTTTATTCTATATCTTAGCACCAAAGTTAAAAGTCAATATTCAAACTTAGAATCTATAACGCCTAAGCAATCGTTAATAATTGGAATTGCTCAGTGTTTTGCTTTGATTCCTGGCACGTCTAGGTCGGGAATCACTATCTCTGCTGCCTTGGCATTAGGTTTAACTAGCAAAGTAGCTTCAAAATTTAGTTTTTTGCTTGCTATACCCACCATTGGTGCAATCGCTTGTTACCAACTTCTGAGTCTTAAATTTGAT
>CEVR01360111.1_pt1 | contig 22276 bp, 19 predicted proteins | sample 356541 | NCBI WGS metagenome assembly CEVR01 (sample SAMEA2623734, study PRJEB7988) | marine metagenome | isolation source: saline water (ENVO:00002010), including
CTTCTCCTCTAAGAGAAAGTTCTATTATAGGAGGAAGTATGGGATTTGATTTTACTTCTTTTTTACCAAAAGGAAAAATTAAATATGGTTTTGATGTTTATAGTTTTCAAACTAATTTTTTAACTTTTAATTCTGCAAATGCAAAAATAGAACAGAATGAAAATACATCAGAATTTTCAGCGTATATAAATTACCAATATAATGCTGACAAAATTATATTTGAACCTGGTTTCAGATTGCAAAAATATAATCTGGAGACATCTCCTGAACCTAGACTTGGTATAAAATATATTGTTTCTGATATACTGAGATTAAAACTTGCTACAGGTTATTATTCTCAAAATATAATGAGTACAATTTCGGATAGAGATGTTGTTAATCTATTTTATGGATTCATTTCTAGTCCTGTAGATTTACCATTAGATGAAAATGGAGAAGAATATAAAAATAAAATGCAAAAAGCAAGACACATTATAATAGGAGGAGAATATGATATAAACCTAAAAACTGATTTCCAAGTCGAAGGATATGTTAAGGACTTTACTCAACTTACAAATATAAATAGAGAAATGATATCCAATTATGATAATGAATTTATAGTAGAAAGAGGAATTGCTAAAGGAGTAGATTTTTTATTAAAATATAAAAATAAAAGATTCTATTTATGGACAGTATATTCTCTAGGTATAATTCAAAGATACGAACAAGATAATATTTACTTCCCACATTTCGATAGAAGACATAATGTAAACTTGGTAAGTAGTTACATGTTTGGGGGAAACAATAGTTGGAAAGCGGACGCTCGTTGGAATCTAGGATCTGGATTTCCTTTTACTCAAACACAAGGTTTCTATGAGAACATACCTTTTTCTGCAGGAATTAATACAGATTACATAAATCAAAATGGAGATTTAGATGTAATATATGGAGATTTAAATCAAGGGAGATTACCATATTATCATAGATTGGATTTATCCTTATCTAAAACTATAGAATTCTCTAAAAATACAATATTAGAAATTACCGTATCTGTGACTAATGCCTATAACAGAGAAAATATATTCTACTTCAATAGAATAGAACACGAAAGAGTAAATCAACTTCCTATATTACCTAGTGGAGGGATTACTTTAAGATTCTAAATTACATCTCAAAAAAAATAATATTTGTTTATTAATGAAATGCTATTACACAAACTAGTATTTTTATTATTTTTGTATCTTATTTATAAAACAACAAAACATTGAGCAAATCTCCTACAAAATACTTATTTGTAACCGGCGGAGTTACTTCTTCACTAGGAAAAGGAATTATTTCAGCTTCGCTTGGAAAACTACTTACTTCTAGAGGGTATTCTGTAACCATTCAGAAACTAGATCCATACATAAATATAGATCCCGGGACAATGAATCCGTACGAACATGGAGAATGTTTTGTAACGAATGATGGTGCAGAAACTGATTTGGACTTAGGTCATTACGAACGTTTTTTAGACAATGAAACATCTCAAGCAAATAATGTTACGACCGGAAGAATATACCAAACCGTTATAAATAAAGAAAGAAAAGGGGATTATTTGGGAAAAACAGTTCAGATTATACCTCATATCACAGATGAGATAAAAAGAAGAATCAAAATACTTGGAGAAACCGGGAAGTTTGATTTTGTAATAACAGAAATAGGAGGTACCGTTGGAGATATTGAAGCACTTCCGTACGTTGAGGCTGTAAGGCAATTAAAATGGGAGTTGGAAGGCAATGCTCTTTTTATTCATCTTACTTTAGTACCATATTTAGCTGCTGCTGGAGAATTAAAAACAAAACCTACTCAACATTCTGTTAAAACCTTATTAGAATCTGGTATACAACCAGATGTTTTAGTATGTAGAACTGAACACCCTTTAAACTCTGACATTAAGAGAAAGGTAGCTAGATTTTGTAATGTAGAAAGAGATGCGGTGATTGAATCTATGGACGCGTCCACAATTTATGAAGTTCCTCTACTAATGCAAAAAGAAGGACTAGATAAAGTAGTTTTAAGAAAATTAGGACTAGAAGATAATACAGAAGTAAAACTTGAACAATGGTGTGATTTCTTAGAAGGATTACAAAATCCTAAACAAAACATTACTATTGGATTAGTAGGAAAATATGTTGAATTACAAGATGCTTATAAATCGATCTCGGAAGCAATTATTCATGCAGGAGTCAAAAACTCTTGTAAAGTAAAAGTAAACTGGATTCATTCTGAAGAAATAAATGAAAATAATGTTGAAGAGAAACTTACTGGATTAAGTGGAGTTTTAGTTGCACCTGGATTTGGTGACAGAGGAATAGAAGGGAAAATATCTACAATAAAATATGTTAGAGAAAATAACATTCCATTTTTTGGTATTTGTTTGGGAATGCAATCTGCAGTTATTGAATATGCAAGAAATATACTTGGACTTAAAGACGCAAATTCAACTGAAATGAACAAAAACACATCTCACCCTGTGATTGACATAATGGAAGAACAAAAAGAAGTGATTGACAAAGGTGGGACTATGAGGTTAGGATCTTATGATTGTAGTATTTCAACAGAATCTGAAGCTTATAATTCATATAAAAACACAAACATTAGTGAAAGACACAGGCATAGATTTGAGTTTAACAATAAATACAAAACTGATTTTAAAAATTCTGGACTAATAGCCACTGGTATAAATACAAAAAATGATTTAGTAGAAATTGTGGAGATTCCTACTCATCCTTGGTTCGTCGGGGTTCAATTTCATCCGGAATATAAAAGTACAGTATCAAATCCTCACCCATTGTTTATAAGATTTATTAACGCTTGTATCCAACATAAAAAATAAACTGATGAAACAAAATGATAAAAGTTCTTTTACAGGGCTAATTTTGATGGCAGCAATACTTATTATCTTTAATGTATTTGTTTTTGACAATGTAAGCGAACACGATGTAAGTGAAGAGGACACGGAACAATCTGATATTAAACAAAAAATAGAAGATAACAATCCAATTGCAGCATCTCCAGAAATTGATAGTACCGAAGTTCTAATAGAGGAATTTTACACACTTGAAAACGACAACATAAAATTAGAATTTACTAATAAAGGAGGGGAAATTTCTTCTGCAGTAATAAAAGGCTACTATAGTTATCAGGAATATAAAAAGAATCGTGATGATGACACTTATGAATGTAAAGATATTGAGATCTTCAACAATAAGAATTCAAAATTTGAGATTACTGGAGACAGAAACATAATCACAAATGAATTATTCTTTGTAGAAGAAAGCAATAACTCTATATCCTTCAAAAAAAATTATGCAAACAACTCCTACATTAAATATACGTATTCATTAGATGAGAACGAACCTAACTTCGTTGATTTTAGTATTGAATCTGAAGGAATATCAAATCCAGAATTAATTTGGACAATATCTGCTCCAGAAACAGAAAAATCAAAAACTAATCAGGAGCAATATACTGGATTTTATTATCAGGAAGATTATTCTAAAGATGTAGATTACACATGGGATAATGATGCTTTTGAAATTAATGAGTTTAATACAGATATCAGTTGGATTGCTTTTAAACAACAATTTTTTAGTACAATTATACGTGCAAAAAATAACAACTTTAATAATAATACGGAGTTTAAAGTATTAAATAATGAGGAAGACGAATATATAAAGACTATGTCCTTGAGGACACAAATAGAAACTGGAAAAAGTAACTATTCTGTATATTTTGGTCCTAACGATTACAACAAACTAAAAAGTTATGATGTTGGTTATGAAAATATTTTACCACTAGGATTCATGTGGATTGACACTATTGTAAATAAATATGTCATTATCAAACTGTTTAACTTTCTTAAAAATTCTGCAGGAATTGCAAACTTTGGTATCATTATTTTACTTCTCACTTTAATTATTAAATTTTCATTAGCTCCATTTACTTATAAATCATACTTGTCTCAAGCAAAGATGAAAGTACTGAAACCAGAGGTGGATAAAATTAATGAAAAACACAAAGAAAAAGACCCGTTAAAAGCTCAGCAAGAAAGCATGAATCTTTACAGAAAAGCTGGAGTTAATCCTATGGGGGGATGTTTACCAATGTTATTTCAATTTCCTATTTTAATAGCAATGTTCAGGTTCTTCCCTGCCTCTATAGATTTAAGACAAAATGCCTTTTTATGGGCAGATGATTTATCTGCATTCGACTCTATATACAACCTAGGATTTGAAATCCCATTTTATGGAGATCATATAAGTTTGTTTACTCTTTTAATGTGTCTTTCTACACTTATGTACACACATATGAATAGCCAAATGACTGGAAATCAAATGCCTGGAATGAAGTGGATGATGTACCTAATGCCTGTAATGTTCCTAGGATTCTTTAACAATTATGCATCTGCTCTTTCCTATTATTATTTCTTGGCAAATATCTTCACGTTTAGTCAAATGTTTTTTATGAGAAGATTTGTTGATGAAAAAGCAATCCTTGCTCAATTAGAAGCTAACAAAAAGAAACCAAAGAAAAAATCTAAATTTCAGAAGAAATTAGAAGAGATGCAACGAAAACAAGAACAACAATTAAAGAATAGAAAGAAAAAATAATGAGGATTTTTTCTTCCTTTTATCTTTTAATTTTTCTTTTTTCATGTTACACAACTGACATTTCAACACAAAAAAAATCTCTGTGTGATTATAAAACGGAAGACAGCCGGGAAGTAAAAAAAATCATTTCAATAAACAGAGGAGCGTGTTTTGGAACTTGTCCAATTTATTTTATTAGTATCTTCTCTGATCAAAGTGCTATTTATCACGGCAAAAAATTTGTTGAACAAATAGGAGAAATAGAATTCAAATTATCAGAAGAAGAAATTAATTCTATTTTACAAAAAGCAAACAAAATTAATTATTGCCAATTAGAAGATGAGTATTTTGAACACATCTCTGACCTGCCGAGAACATATGTTCAAATATTTGATAAAAAGGTGCTAGATTATTATGGAGCTCCTAAAGAGCTAAAAGAACTTGAAGAATTAATAGATAACATTTGTTTCAGACACATTAAATAATCATACTTAAAAAAACTTCCATTCCTTTTCTTTTGTCTTTATCTAAAATATAGGATATCTTATTATTCAGATAATCATTTGGATTATTACAATGAGGATAGTTATGTTTTTCAATTTCTATTGATGTATCAATTTCTGACAATCCGAATTTCAGAGCAGAATTAAATTCTGAAAGAAAATTTTTATCTATATTTTTATTAGATATCCAGCAAGCAAATACAAAAGGAAGTCCAGTCATTTCTTTCCAAATTTCTGGTAAATCATATACATACTTATATTTTTTATTAGCAGTAAAAGCCCTGTCTCCTATTATTAGTGCAGCGGTTCTATCTTCAATCTGATTCTCAAATCCTTTTTCTGAATTTTGCAATTTAGGAGAAATTTTCCAATATTCTCTACATAGGATTCTCAAAAGTTCCACGGAAGTTTGAGACTGATAATCTAAATAAATTTCTTCTATCAATTCTAAAGAATTATCAGAATACAAACAAACAGTATCAACTTTTCCGTTTGATCCAATACAAAAATCAGATACAATTTTAAATTCAGGATTTTTCTTCAATATCGCAATAGGAACTAGTGCAATATCTACATCATTTTCAGATAATTTTCGTGCGCATTCCGAAGGGAAATCTAATTGTAAATCTATAGAATCATAAATATTAGAATATTTTATTCCATGAATAAAAGGAATTGTATTAAAATACGAAACTGCAGCAACTTTATACTTTACCATAATGATGGAGTTACATCATAAATAATCTTTGGAATAAAATACAAACTGACAGAAAGTTTAACAAGAGTTCCTAGTATCAAACCTGCAATAGCTCCTAGAGCTATTTTTAGCGCTTTATTCACATCTTGATCATCCATTTTAGCTCCTATAAAAGAACCTAAAAATGGACCAATAATTATTCCAATAGGAGGGAATAAGACAATTCCAATAATTAAACCAATTATCGATCCATTAACTGCCTTTTTTGTACCTCCAAACTTTTTGACTCCATAAATCTGAATCCATAAATCGAACAGTGTAACAACAATCACTATTAAAGCCCAAATCCACAAAGTATTTTCATCAATGTTGTAAGAACTAAAAAAATGAAATACTAACAATGCTACATATGAAATTGGAGGACCTGGAATTATCGGAATAAAACAACCAATAATTCCCAATAGAAGTATAAAAACAACCAGACATATAATAAAAATATCCATACATCAAAAGTAAGAATTAACTTATAATATTATATAATAAGTATAATTTTATTCAAATTTCGTAAATTTGCAGACTTATATTCTAAATAAACTAACATGTCGTTAAATGCACTAACAGCAATCTCTCCAATTGATGGAAGATACACATTGAAAACTGAGCAACTTCAAAATTATTTTTCAGAATCTGCTTTAATTAAATACCGAATACTAATTGAAGTAGAATATTTTATTGCCTTATGCGAACTTCCTCTAGATCAGTTACAAGATTTTCCTACAGATAAATTTGAAAATCTAAGAAATTTATACAAAGATTTCTCTATTAATTCTGCTCAAAGAATTAAAGATATTGAAAGTATTACAAACCATGATGTAAAAGCAGTTGAATATTTAATTAAAGAAGAATTTGACAAATTAGGGTTATCAAATTATAAAGAATTTATTCATTTCGGACTTACCTCTCAAGACATCAACAACACAGCAGTACCTCTTTCCATAAAAGATGCATTTACTGAAGTTTTCTACCCAGAACTAAAGAATGTTTTAGAAAAATTAAAAAAAATATCCGAAGATTGGAAAGATGTTCCAATGCTTGCAAGGACACATGGACAGGCCGCTTCACCAACGAAACTAGGAAAAGAAATATATGTATTTGTTGAACGAATTGAGAATCAAATAAAGTTATTAAATAATATTCCGTTTACGGCAAAATTTGGTGGTGCTACAGGAAATTTTAACGCCCATCATGTTTCATACCCTAGTCATGAGTGGAAGCAATTTGCCAACAATTTTACAGAAAATAACTTAGGATTAAAAAGACAACAAACTACTACACAAATTGAACATTATGATAATCTGGGTGCTTTGATGGATTGTATAAAAAGAATAAATACAATCTTAATTGATCTTTCTAGAGATATTTGGACCTATGTTAGTATGGATTACTTTAAACAATCAATAAAGAAAGGAGAGGTTGGTTCTTCTGCAATGCCACATAAAATAAACCCTATAGATTTTGAAAATGCAGAAGGAAACTTAGGGATGGCTAATACGATTTTTGAATTTCTTTCTTCTAAACTTCCAGTATCCAGATTACAAAGAGATTTAACAGACAGTACTGTACTTAGAAACATTGGAGTACCTTTTTCACATAACCTTATTTCATTCTCATCTTTAAATAAGGGGTTAGAAAAACTTGTTTTAAATGAAGAAAAAATAAAAGAGGATTTAGATAATAACTGGGCCGTTTGTGCAGAAGCTATACAGACAATCTTAAGAAGAGAAGCGTATCCTAATCCATATGAAGCGTTAAAAGATTTAACCAGAACAAATTCTGTGATCAATAAAGAAAGTTTGTCAGATTTTATTGATGAATTAGACGTAAAGGATAATATAAAAAAAGAGTTGAGAAAAATCAGTCCTTTTAATTACACAGGAATCTAAAAGGTAACCTTACATTTTTCCAAAAACTCATCCCAATTCCATAGAAAATGAGATAAGTATTTTTTTAGTTCGTTAAATAATACCGGATTTGGTTCATTTTTTCGCTTAAGTAATTCTGATTGACAATCATTTATATTATATTTATCAAAAACGGCTACTGCCATTGATTCTATCGGATTAATCTGTTTTACCAAAATATCTTTAAAGTAAGTTTCATAATTTAAAAACAAATCCATAGAAACCTCTTTGTCATCATCTAAATAAGGAAGTAAATAATCTAATATCTGATTTCTTAACTCTAAAGATTCATTTTCTTCAAATTTTGTAGTAAGTAAATGTAAATTGCCTGTAAAAATAATTAGCCTGAACCATTTTATATCTTTACCAGAAATATTAGGGCTTTTATCAAGATTATTGTTCTTGTTTAAGAAACTTTGAATCTCTGGGAAACCATCATTTACTACTTTGTTTAAAGCGACAGAAAAAATCTTTCCAGTGTCTTCTACTGAGATCTTATCTTTCTTTGATATTCCAAAAAACTTTAACATATCTATCTTGTTTAACTTTTTAAATCAAAACTTTCAGTCGCATTTCTTACAATTTCATCTGCTATTGAAAGACAAGCTGTAGCTGCAGGAGATGGAGCGTTTAACACATGAATATTATTCTGATTCTTAACAATCTTAAAATCATCTATAACCTCTCCATCAAATCCTAGAGCCATTGCTCTAACACCTGACCTTCCTACTTTTATATCACTCATTTTTAAAGAAGGAAGCATTTTATTTAACTCCTTCAAAAATAATCTTTTTGAGAATGACCTTCTATATTCCTTCCAACCAAATTTCCAATGATTTATGAACAATTTCCAAGTACCAGAAAATGTTAATGCATCCAAAGTATCTTTAAAACTAAAATCTGTTTTGCCATAACCTTCCCTTTTAAATGTGAAGACCGCATTCGGACCGCACTCTATACTACCATCTGTCATCCTAGTAAAATGAACTCCTAAAAATGGAAATTCCGGATTTGGAACAGGATAAATAAGATTATTGATTTTATTCTTTGCATGGTCTTCCAATTCATAGTAATCTCCTCTAAATCCAATAATTTTCATGTTTAATTTCATCTTATCTTTTTTAGCAAGTCTATCCGAAAACAAACCTCCACAAAAAATAGAATGAGAAGACGATATTACACCCTTTGATGTTATTAAACTTTCTTCTTTTAGGTCTAACACTTCACACAAATTAAGAATCTTACTTTTAGGATTTATTTCAGTTATTAACTCAGCAAGTTTATTTGTCACTTCTCTATAATCTATAATTCCAGATTCCGGAACATAGAGAGCGGCAATACCTTCAGCAAAAGGCTCTATTGCTTTTATTCTATCTCTTCCAATTATTTCTAATCCAATTAAACCATTTTTCTCACCTCTCTTTTTTAAATCATATAATTTTTCTTCTTCCTCCTTGGTAGTTGCCAACACTATTTTTCCACATATGTCATGTTTGACAGAATATTTTTTTGCAAAATCCACTAATTGTTTCCTACCATCCACACAATTTTTCGCCCTAAATGAACCCGGTGTATAATATAATCCTGAGTGAATTACTCCTGAATTTCTACCTGTTTGATGGAAAGATAACTCCTTTTCTTTTTCTAGTACAATAATATTCAAACTTGGAAAAGAAAGTTGTAATTTATAAGCGGTTGCAATCCCTACAATTCCACCTCCAACTATCGAAATATCAAATCTTAAATTTTTCACAATTTAAAAATATAATTATTAATTTATCTTAAAGATAATTTTTAATGTTAATTATAGACACTACAATCTGTAAATGAATATTCTTCTAACAACTCATTATAACCTTCATATCTACCTTTGATAGACAAAGTATCTGTTAGCAGAATATTCTCTTGATTCTTCTCAGATTCAAAAGAGAAACATAATATACCATCAAGAATAACACTTATGTATGGAGAACTAAATGTAACATCTGTAACTACTCCTTTAATACTAACAACTTGAGACACAAATTCATCTTGAACATTGACAAATTGTTTGCTGTTTTCAAAAGAATATTTAACTGGTACATCATAATAATTAGTAGATGGATTACTAATATAGAGATAAGTAAGAACCCCGACACTTAAACATAAAATAAGTATATACTTGAATTTATCTTTCATTATTTAAAATTAAAAACTCTTGAAATATTAAATCCAAAATGAACTCCACCATTTTCCCACCGTTCCATTGTTTCATTTACAAATCCTCTTTCGAACATTGATGTTGAGTTAGATACAAATAATTGAAATACATGTCCTCCAGTTTCAATGTCACAACCTAATGAAAAGGAGTTAATATAATCTTTATTTTCAAAAGGATGTATCATATTGGTACCACTACTAATAATAGGAATCCATTCGGAATTAATAGAAACACTATTATTTACTTTATATCTCCCACCTAATCCTAACGCAATCATATTATCATTCAAATCAAAAAATGGAGAAACATAATTATAATGTGTTAATGTAGGAGAAATCTGAATTGATAATTTTGAATTCATCTTCCTTGCAATTAGAAGTTGATAACAATAACTAAAGTCATTAGATGATAAGTCTTCCTCTGCAAAAATAGAGGAAAGAGTATCATAAAATACTGATGAATAGACCGAAACAGTAAGTGGGAAATTATTTTTACCTTGATTTATTAACTTTGTTTTTACAGAAAAATCTATAACCTTTTGAGAGGAGCTTCTGGCAAGCCCCAAAGTAATATAATCTTTTAAACCGTAATTAAAACTCATTCTAATATTACCATAATCTAAACCATAAAGGTTCTCAATACCTGAATTTATTGTTCCAAACCTATGCGAAACAATAAAATCAAGTTCCTTTTCTGCGGGCTGTTCGACAGACTGAAGATTTATAATTTTTGTTGTTTTAAATGTTGCATATGTTAAATTTTCTTCTTCAGAGTCTATCAGATCCAATAAGCTGGATTGACAGTAAGTGGAAATAGAAACACAAATAGAGCAAAGTAATAATAAGAATTTTTTCATTTTATTTTGGATGTAAGTTTATATCAACATAAATCTCTACTTTTTCAGATATTTTATCTCTAACTATTTTAGGAATTTTTATGTCAAAATCTGAAATATTAATATAAAATTCTGAAACAAGGTTAATATTTTTTTGTAGCATTCTTATTATTCCTGAAACTACAATTTCTTTATCTAACCCATGAATAGTTAAAGTTCCTGTAGCTTGTACATTTTGTTCTTCCTTATCCCAGTCCACTTTTTCCCAATCGAGAATTTTTCCAACAAAAGTAGATTTTGGAAACTTTTCAGATTCTACATACTTCTCGTTAAAATGTTCCTCCATTAAAGCTTTGTCAAACTTAAAAGAAATCATCTTTAATTGAAAAGCAATATTTCCATTCTCTGTATCTAGTATACAAGAAACATGATTGTTTACTGGATTAATGGTTTCTAATGGAGTAGAAGCATTTAATTGAACTTGCCCATTTCTAGAAATATATTTATCTTGGGAAAAAGAAAATATAGACTTTAAAATAAATAATGAAAGGAAAAAATGTTTCATATTACAAAAATATAAATTATTTCTGTTTAAAATTAATTCTATTAAAAAGAAGTAATCCTATAACAAAAAATATAACAACAACCCAAAGCGCAATCTGTTGAGAATAAAAGTTGGTAATTATTCCGAAAAGTAATGGACCTAAAAATGAAGTAGCCTTTCCTGTTAAGGCAAAAAAACCAAAAAATTCATTTTGTTTTTCCCTTGGAGTCAATTGAGACATCAAAGAACGACTACATGATTGATTTGGGCCAATCATAAGACCAATTAGTACTCCAGCTATCCAAAACATTTGTTTCGGAGAATTAGTCTCTGGAGCTACATAAGCAATTAAAGTAGAGACAATTAAAACCAAAAGAGAAATATTTATTACTTTTTTCACTCCAATCTTATCTTCTAAATAACCGAACACAAAAGAACCAATACCAGCAGAGATATTTAACACAATTCCCAGGATCATTACTTCATCAAAAGTAAAATCTAACGTTTCTACCGCATATATACCTCCTAAAGCAAAAATAGTTACCAAACCATCATTATAAAATAATCTTGCGATTAAAAAATAGGCAGTTTTCTTGTATTTAATTACTTCATTAAAAGTATTTTTTAATGATTTAAAAGAATCTATAATATGTCTTCTTTGTAACTTCTCTCCTTTTCTATCGGTAACAAACAGAAAAGTAGGGATGCTAAATACTAAAAACCAAACACCCACTAAAATGTTTATTCTTTTGATACCCTCAGGATTCAAATCTGGGAATAGATATAATGATAAAAATAAAGCAGACAAACCTCCTACAAATCCTAATCCCCATGCAAAACCTGAAACTTTACCAATATTATCTTGTTGTGTTAAATCTGGCAAATAAGAATTACAAAATACACTTCCCAATTCAAATGATATATTTGCCACAATAAATAGAGATAAAGCAAAATACACATCTCCTACATCTGGAAAATATAAAAGAATAGAAAAGATAGAACAGGTCCAGGTAAATAGAATTAAAAAGAACTTTCTATAACCACCTTTATCAGCCAACGCTCCAAAAACAGGAGAAAGTATAGAAACAACTATTGCGGTAATAGCAATAGAAGAAGACCAAAGTAAAGTTCCAATATGCTCATCAGCAACTATGTATTTTGTAAAAAATGCACCATAAACAAAGGTGACAATTATGGTAGTAAAAGGCTGGTTCGCAAAATCATATAATGACCATGAAACAACCTGTTTTTTATTTTTTAGTTTTGATAAAAACATAAGTTTTAAGAATTCAATAATACAATAATTATTTTGATTAGATATCGATATCAAATTCTATTAAAAAATGTACATTTGCGAAACAAAAATTTATCAATGGACATAGAAGGAATAATAAATGTATCTGGAAAACCAGGATTACATAAAATAGTTTCCCAGGGCAAAAATTCAGTAATTGTTGAAAGCTTAAAGGACCAAAAGAGAATGCCAATTTATTCACATACTCAAGCTAACTCTTTAGAGGAGATTGGAATTTATACATATGATGATACCTTACCCTTATTAGATGTGTTTACAAACATCGCAAAGAATACAAAATGCAATTCTTGTATATCTCATAAGAAATCTAAAGATGAATTAGAATCTTATTTTAGAGAAGTTTTACCTGATTATGATGAAGACAGAGTTTATATTTCCGATATAAAAAAAGTTTTTCAATGGTACAACGCCTTATACGAAGCTGGTTTCGTCAAACTACCAAAGGAAGAAAAAACTAAAAAGAAAACTACAAAAAATAAACAGGAAAATGAATAATATAATTGAAATTCCTAAAAGACCAAAAAGAAAATTTGTTTCTGAAAATTTAGTAATTGATTCATGGGAGAAAATTGAATCTTTATTTGAAGATTTGTTAAATAGAAATATTGAAAACATATTAGAATTAGAAAAATGGATGTCAGACAGATCTGAATTAGCGGCTGTATTAGAAGAAGACATGGCTTGGAGATATATTAAAATGAATATTGATACTACTGACAAAAAACTTGGAGAAAGATTTCATTTCTGGATAAAAGAAATATCTCCTAAGATGGCTCCTTATTCTCACAAACTTAATCTTAAATTAGTAGACAGTCCATTTCTAAATGAATTAGATACTTATAAATATAAAATATATTTAAGAAGTGTTAGAAAATCTATTGAGATTTTTAGAGAAGAAAATATTCCATTGTTTACTCAAATGGAAGCAAAACAACAAGAATACGGAGCTATTGCAGCAAAAATGAGTATCGAAGTTAATGGAGAACAAATTACTATGCAGCAGGCTCAGCAATTATTAAAAGATACAAATAGAGAGAAAAGAGAAGAAATCTATCATAAAATTCAGAAAAGGAGGTTTCAAGATGAAAAAGCACTTGACGATTTATATGATGAATTAATCATTTTAAGACAAAAAATTGCAAAAAACGCAAGCTTTCAGAATTACAGAGATTACATGTTCTCCGCTATGGGTAGGTTTGATTATACTGCAACAGATTGCTATAGTTTTCATGATGCAATTGCTCAAGAAATAGTACCTATAATAAGTTTATTTGAAGAGAAAAGAAAGAAAAAATTAAACTATGTAGAATACAAACCTTGGGACACTTCTGTTGATGTTGATGGCCTTCCGGCTCTAAAACCTTTTAATGGAGAGGAAGAATTAACAAACAAATCCATTGAATGTTTCAATAAATTAAGACCTTATTTTGGAGAATGTATTGCTACAATGAAAGAAATGAAACATTTAGATTTAGAATCAAAAAAGGGAAAAGCTCCAGGTGGTTTTATGTACCCACTTTACGAAATTGGAGTTCCATTTATCTATATGAATTCTGTAGGGTCTCAAAGAGATGTAGTCACGATGGTTCATGAAGGAGGACATGCAGTTCATTCATTTCTGAGTAGAGATTTATCGCTTACTGAATTTAAAAGCACTCCTTCAGAAGTAGCAGAGTTAGCATCTATGAGTATGGAACTTTTCAGCATGGAACATTGGGATGTTTTTTACGAAAACGAGAATGATTTAAAAAGAGCAAAACTTGAACAACTTGAAAAATCATTAGGAACATTACCATGGGTTGCCGCAATCGACAAGTTTCAGCACTGGATCTATACTCATGACCATACTGCAGCAGAAAGAAAAGAAAAATGGCTAGAAATTGATAGGGAATTAGGAAATCAAATAGTAAATTGGGAGGGAGAAGAAAGATCACATGCTATCATGTGGCAAAAACAACTACACTTATATGAAGTTCCCTTTTATTATATTGAATATGGAATGGCTCAATTAGGAGCAATTGCTATGTGGAGAGAATTTATATTAAAAGGTGATAAAGCCTTAAACAACTATATGGAAGCTTTAAAATTAGGATATACAAAGTCTATTGGAGAAATTTATGAAACAGCTGGAATCAAATTCAATTTTTCCGCTTCATATGTTAAGGAATTGGCAGACTTTATTAAAGATGAATTATCTAAAATAAATTAAAGAATTTTATCTTTAAATTTACAATATAAATTGTATAAATGATTCAATTTGTCTCTAACATTTCAAATATTGTAAAAAATTACTTCTGATTCTACTATTTGAGATTGTCTATCTTGCGCTCTATACGATCTAAATCTAGTTTTAAATCATTAATCTGACTTGAATGATTTTTAAAAGCTGAGACATTTTTTTTATCTTCAACTTTTTCATCAGTATCAATTCTTGAGACAGCTGATGCAACAATTCCAGTAGGAACAGCAATAATACCATATCCTAATAACATGATTAAAGATGCAAAAAGTTTACCAAATGCAGTAACTGGAACTGCACTTCCATAACCTACTGTAGTTAATGTTACTATTGCCCAATAAATCGAATTAGGAATATTTTCAAAACCGTCTGTATTATTACCCATAGGCCCTTCAACAAGATACATGATTGTACCTATTACAATTACAAACAATAATACCGTTAAAAGAAAAACAATAATTTTAGGAAGTGATCTTCTAAGTGCTACTAACATTGTTTGTCCACCCCTAATATAGTTGGATAAATGAAGAATTCTAAACAATCTAATTAATCTTACAACCCTAATAATCATTAAAAATTGTAGATTAAAAATAAACAATAGATAAGTTGGAAGTATTGCTAAAATATCTATAATTCCCATAAAGGAAAATATATACTTGAAAGGGTTCTTTATTATCCAAATTCTTAGAAAATACTCAATTGTAAATAAAATTGTGAAAATCCACTCCAGAGTTCTAAGTATACTTCCGTATTTAGAACTAATATCAGCAACACTTTCTAGAGAAACACAAATTACAGAACATACAATAGTTATAAGAAGTAGAACATCAAATAATTTACCTGAGGGGGTTTCAGCTTCAAATATTATTTGATATAATTTATTTTTTAATTTTTTATTCATTATTATAATTCCCTGCAATAATACAGAAATTTATGTTATAATTTTATTAGATGAATCAAACCAAGTAGAATAGTATTCTTGATATTTCTTTTCTATGGAATTTCTTTTAATTTTCATGGTAGGTGTAAGTAATTTGTTTTCTATATTCCATTCTTCATTTAATACTACTATATTCTGAAGTCTTTCATGCGCATCGAGATTAGTATTAACAATTTTTAATATCTTTTCTAAACTTTTAATTAAATCTTCTTTCTGTTTACTTAAACCTATTTCGGACAAAGTAATTAATGCAATTGGTTGTGGCATACCATTTCCTACTACACAAACCTGCTCAATATTCTTATTAGCCGATAATTTCATTTCAATAGGAGATGGAGCAACATATTTTCCTTTAGAAGTTTTAAAAATATCTTTTACTCTTCCTGTAATGGTTAGAAATCCATTCTCATCAATTTCCCCTTCATCTCCAGTATGGAGCCATCCATTTTTGATGGTTTCATTTGTCTGTCCTTCTTCCTTATAATATCCATCCATTAATGCATCATGTTTAATAAGTATCTCATTTCTCTCAGAAAGTTTCACTTCACAATAAGGAAGAGCTTGTCCAACAGAACCAATTTTAATTTTATTCTTGAAACTTACATGGGAATAACATGTGTTTTCAGTCATAGCATAAGCCTCCTGAATAGTTATTCCTAATCTTTCAAACCATTTTATTAAAGCAGCGGGGGTTGGAGCAGCTCCTGTAAAAATATTATTTGCTTTACTCAATCCTAGTCCTTTTTGTATCTTCTTTTTAATTAAAAAAGAAACCAATGGTATAGATAATAGAATGTTCAATTTATTTTGTGGTAATTTAGATAATATTCCCTGCTGGAACTTTGTCCAAATTCTTGGAACTCCAAGAAAAACACTTGGAGAAGCTTCTGCTAAATTTGATGAAAAGGTATCCAAGCTTTCAGCAAAATAAACTTTACCTCCGGTATATATAGATCCCATTTCAACTAAAAGTCTTTCTGCTATATGACATAATGGTAAATAAGAAAAGAATGATTCTTCTTTTAATGGTAAGGCCTGAACAGCATTGGTGGTTGAAAAACTAAAATTAAAAAACTTATGCATTACTCCTTTCGGATCTCCTGTTGTTCCAGAAGTATAAATTATTGTAGCTAACTCCTGGTCTTCTCTAACTATATTTTCTTCAATAGGGTTAATATCTTTTGTTAACTCATTCCATTTTGGATAATCCTCGGAATAGAAAGGATACGTAATACAACTCATCCTCTCAGGGATTCCACTTTTCATTTTTCCAAACCCATCAAGCTTCCCAACAAATAACAATTGAGTCTCGCTATGTAACAATATTTTATTTAATGTCTCTGCACTTAGATTTGGATACAATGGAACCGAAACATGCCCACTCATCATAATTGCTAAATCTGTCATAATCCAATGAGCACAATTTTTAGATAGTATTGCTATTTTACTGTTTCTTTCTAAATTTAATGACTTTATATAAGAAGCCATTTTCCTTACCTCATTCATTGTCTCTTTATAAGTCCAGTTATGTGATACCCCATCAATAGGTTGACTTAAATACACCATATCAGCCTTTTCCACTTCCCACCTATACATCATTTCTAAGGGAGATAAATATTTCATAATTACTTTTTTAGGTGGATAAAATTAAACATTTTTTTTTATTTTACTATGCATGCATAATAATTGTGATTTTACTATGCATGCATAGTATTTTTTATTAGTTTAGTGGCTTAAAATTAAAAAATCATGGAACCAGAAGAAACAATTGACTATAATATAAGAAAGACTTGGTACAACATTACAAAATTGTACAACAGAACTGCTAATGAATATATGGCTAGTATGGCATTAGGGATGATTATTCTCAATATTGATATTATGGAAGGAACACCTTCAACACAGCTAGGGCCAAATATGGGAATGGAGGCTACTTCACTATCCAGATCCTTAAATAAGCTAGAAGAAAGTGCAGTAATTGTAAGAAAACCCGATCCAAATGATAGAAGAAAAACAGTTATACACTTAACTTCTCTTGGTATGGAATGGAGAGAAGTAGCAAAAGAAGTAGTAGTTAATTTTAATAATAAAATTTTCTCTGAATTTAAAAAAGAAGAAATGGAAACCTTCTTTGCAATACTAAAAAAGATAAATAAAATTATAGATGAAACTAAATAGACACATTAATAAGGTAGCGGTGGTTGGCTCTGGGATTATGGGATCGAGAATAGCATGTCATTTTGCAAATATTGGAGTAGAGGTTTTACTCTTAGACATTGTTCCTTTTGACTTAAAAGAAGATCAAAAGCAAGACAAAGTAGTTAGGAACTCTATAGTGAATGATGCATTAAAACACACTCTAAAAAGCAAACCCTCTCCTATTTACAGCAAATCATTTAGCAGTAGAATAAATACTGGAAACTTAGAGGATGATTTAGATAAAATCAGAGAGGTAGACTGGATTATTGAAGTTGTTGTAGAACAACTTTATATTAAAAAACAAGTTTTTGAGAAAATAGAACAATATAGAAAAGAGGGAACTTTAATATCTTCTAATACTTCTGGAATACCAATTGAAAACATGATTGATGGAAGATCAGAAGATTTTCAAAAACATTTCTGTGGGACGCACTTCTTCAATCCTCCAAGATATCTAAAGTTATTGGAAATTATTCCAACTACTAAAACAGATACTGAGGTTACTGACTTCTTAATGAATTATGGAGATAAATTCCTTGGAAAAGACATGGTGCTGTGTAAAGATACTCCAGCATTTATCGCCAACAGAATTGGAGTAGCAAATATCATGTCCCTTTTCCATTTGGTAAAAGAATTGGACTTAACTGTGGAAGAAGTAGATTCATTAAGTGGACCTATTATTGGTCGTCCAAAATCCGCAACTTTCAGAACTTGTGATTTAGTAGGACTGGACACACTTATTCATGTTGCAAATGGTGTGTATGAAAATTGTCCAAATGATGAAATGCGAGGAAATTTTAAATTACCTGATTTTATTAACAAGATGATTGAAAACAACTTGTTAGGTGACAAAACAAAACAAGGGTTCTACAAGAAATCAAAAGACGGAAAAGGGAAAAGAGTAATCGAAGCACTTAACCTCAACACTTTAGAATACGCACCAAAGCAAAGAGTTAAATTTGCAACCATTGCAGCAGCAAAACAAGAAGATGACTTATTAAAACGATTAAAAGTACTCATAAAAGGAAAAGATAAAGCAGGAGAGTTTTACCGTAAATCATTCTATTCTTCCTTTGCTTATGTATCGCACAGAATCCCTGAAATAACGGATGACCTTTACAAAATTGACAGAGCACTTTGTGCCGGTTTTGGTTGGGAAATAGGACCATTTCAGATGTGGGATACTTTAGATGTTGAAAAAACACTTTCTAAAATGGAAGAAAATGGATACAAAGCAGCTGATTGGGTCTATGATATGATTAAATCTGGAAACTCATCCTTCTACTCTACAGAAAACGGAATATTAAATTATTATAATATCCCTAAAAAATCTCAGGAAAAAGTTACTGGAATGGAGAATTTTATTATATTGAATCATATCCGTGACAACAATACCATCTGGAGCAATTCTGGATGTTATCTTACTGATATTGGTGATGGTATTGTAAACTTAGAATGGAGAACAAAAATGAATTCTATTGGGGGCGAAGTATTAGAAGGAATACAGAAATCAATAGAGATTGCAGAAAAAAATCATAAGGGATTAGTTATTGCAAATCAAGGAACAAACTTTTCGGTTGGTGCAAATATTGCAATGATTTTTATGATGGCTATAGAGCAAGAATATGAAGAAATTGATTTTGCGGTTCGTGCATTTCAGAATACTACAGGAAGAATTAGATATTCATCTGTACCAGTTGTTGTTGCTACTCATGGCATGACATTAGGTGGAGGTTGTGAAATTTCTTTACATGCTGATCATGTACAGGCTGCTTCAGAAACCTATATCGGATTAGTAGAAATGGGAGTTGGAGTGATTCCTGGAGGTGGTGGAACCAAAGAAATGGCTAAAAGAGCATCTGAATCATACTTCTCTGGAGATATTCAACTACCAACTATTAAAGAGAGGTATCTAAATATTGGAATGGCAAAAGTTGCAACTTCCGCAGAAGAAGCTCTTGAATTAGATTTACTGATAAGAAATAGAGATAAAGTAACAATAGGAATCAATAACTTAATAACTGATGCAAAATCTTCAGCACTTACTTTAGCAAATCAAGGGTATACAAAGCCTGTAGAAAAGAAAATTAAAGCTTTAGGAAAAGAAGGTTTAGGAATGTTTATTGTAGGTGCACATTCCATGCATGCAGCAGGATATATTACAGAACATGAAAAGTTAATGTCAGAAAAATTAGCCTATGCAATATGTGGAGGAGATTTATCTTCTCCTACTTTAGTTTCCGAACAATATTTATTAGACCTTGAAAGAGAAGCTTTCTTATCACTTTGTGGTGAAAGAAAAACTTTAGAAAGAATTGAACACATGTTAAAGAATGGAAAACCATTAAGAAATTAAGATTATGAATACAGCATATATAGTAGCGGGATATAGATCAGCAGTTGGAAAATCAGGAAAAGGTGTTTTTAAATTTACTCGCCCAGATGATTTAGCAGCAGATGTTATTAAACATTTAGTTACATCAGTACCTGAATTAGATAAAGATAAAATTGATGATGTAATTTGCGGAAACGCAACTCCTGAAGCTGAACAAGGTCTAAATATTGGCAGAATGATTTCCTTAATGGGATTAGATACAATAAAGGTTCCTGGCATGACAGTAAACCGGTATTGTTCTTCAGGATTAGAAACTATTGCCCTTGCAAATGCAAAAATTGAAAGCGGAATGGCAGATTGCATTATCGCAGGAGGAGTTGAGTGTATGTCCCCTATTCCATTTGGAGGTTGGAGAATTATACCAAATTATGATATAGCAAAAAACAATGCTGATTGGTATTGGAATATGGGGCTTACTGCAGAAGCAGTAGCAGCAAAGTGGAATATTAGTAGAAAAGACCAAGATGAATTCGCTTTTAACTCTCATCAAAAAGCTCTAAACGCCATTGAAAAAGGATATTTTAAAAGTGGTATTGTTCCAATCACTGTAAAAGAAACCTATCTAGATGAAAATGAAAAAAGAAAAGAGAGAGAATTTATAGTGGACACTGATGAAGGGCCAAGAAAAGGCGGAAGTGCTGCAGAATTAGCAAAACTAAGACCTGTATTTGCTCAAGAAGGAACCGTAACTGCAGCAAACGCATCACAAACGTCTGATGGAGCTGCTTTTATTTTATTAATGTCAGAAAAAATGGTAAAAGAATTAGACATAATTCCTATAGCCAAACTAATAAGTTATTCAGTAGTTGGAGTAGAACCAAAACACATGGGAATTGGTCCTGTTGAAGCAGTCCCAATGGCATTAGAAAAAGCGGGGTTAATTCTAGAAGACATACAACAAATAGAGTTAAATGAAGCGTTTGCATCTCAATCTTTAGCAGTAATTCGTGAATTAGGATTAAACCCAGATATTGTAAATGTAAATGGAGGAGCAATTGCATTAGGACACCCACTTGGATGTACTGGAGGAAAACTTACCGTACAATTAATAAATGAGATGAAAAGAAGAAAACAAAAATACGGAATGGTTACCATGTGCGTTGGTGCAGGACAAGGTGCTGCCGGAATTTTTGAAATATTATAAAAAAATAATAAATGAAAAATAAGTCTATGATAAAAGGAGGTGAATTTTTAATTAAAGACCAAGAAGCAAAAGATATTTTTATACCAGAAGATTTTTCGGAAAATCAACAAATGATGGCGTCTGCAACAAAAGAGTTTGTAGAAAAAGAATTAGATTCAAACAGAGAACAATTTGAAAAGAAAGATTATAAACTAACTGAAGATTGCATGAAAAAAGCAGGAGAACTAGGACTCTTAGGAATAAGTGTTCCTATAGAATACGGAGGTATGGGTATGCCATTTAATACTTCGGTATTAATTTGCGACCAAATATCTGGAGCAAACGGATCTTTCTCTACAGCATTTGGGGCACATACCGGAATAGGTACTTTACCTATTTTATTATATGGTAACGACTCACAAAGAAAGAAATATTTACCCAAATTATCTTCTGGAGAATGGATAGGTTGTTATTGTTTAACAGAGCCAGGTGCTGGATCAGATGCAAACTCAGGTAAGACCAGAGCGGTACTTACAGAAGATGAAAAACATTACCTAATTACCGGACAAAAAATGTGGATTTCTAATGCGGGTTTTGCAGATGTATTTATCGTTTTTTCAAGAATTGAGGATGACAAAAACATTACTGGATTCATCTTAGAGAAAGGAATGGAAGGTATCACTTTAGGTGAGGAGGAAAATAAACTAGGACT
>CEVR01069063.1_pt1 | contig 22266 bp, 22 predicted proteins | sample 356541 | NCBI WGS metagenome assembly CEVR01 (sample SAMEA2623734, study PRJEB7988) | marine metagenome | isolation source: saline water (ENVO:00002010), including
GACGATGACGATGACGATGATGATGAGGAAGAAGTCAAACCTCGAAAGCGACCTGTTCGAAAGCGACCTGCTCGAAAGCGACCTACCCGCCGCAAGAAGAGTGATGATTGATTTCTTGATGTGGTCTAATGGCTGAGCACGTTGAACATTCCCATCACTCCGTACTCGATGCTTTCAATCCACTTCATAATCGATTGAACTGGTTGCTTCTAGCCGTCCCACTTACGCTATACTTCGAGTATCAACACAATGTGGAAATGACATTCCTTTTCTCAATGATTGCTATTATGCCATTGGCATTCTTGATGGGGCATGCGACCGAAGAAATTGCGTTACGAGCCGGTGAAAATTTAGGAGGTTTGCTCAATGCCACATTCGGTAATGCTGTCGAAATCATCATTGCAGGTCTTGCCATTTGGACTGCAGCTCACCATGCTGATCAGGCAGAAGTCATGATTCAACTGGTTCAAGCGAGTTTGATTGGAAGCATTCTTGGAAATCTATTGCTCGTTCTTGGATTAGCACTTCTCTGGGGAGGTTACAAGCATCAAACACAATCCTTCAATCAAGAAGCACTTTCAATGAATGGAAGTCTTCTACTTCTCGCAGTTCTTGCTTTGATTATTCCTGCTGCAGCACATCATACTGGATCAAGTGCCGTGGATCAAGACATTCTTGATTTGTCGAGATATGCTTCTATCGTCTTATTGTTGATGTACGGATTCTCACTTTTCTTCCAATTCAAAACACACTCACATCTGTTTGATGTTTCTTCTGAAGCAGAAGAAAAGGAAGAGCCTAAGATGACTACAAAGGATGCATGGATTCTTCTCATTCTTGCTACCGTTCTAGTCGGGTGGATGGCTGAAGTTTTGGTTCACAGTGTTGATGCTGCAGCAGAAGGATGGGGCTTACCGACCCTCTTTATCGGTGTTATTCTTTTACCTTTCTTCGGCAATGCTGCTGAACATTTTACGGCTGTATTGGTCGCAGGAAAGGACAAGATGGATCTTTCATTGGCAATCGCCATAGGCTCAAGCGTCCAAATCGCTGTATTCGTTGCACCCTTGATGGTCCTCTTTGCCTGGGTTATGGGCGTTGGTCTTTCACTCGAATTTGGAATTCTTGAAACAGCTGCAACCTTCATGGCGGTTCTCGTTGCCAATTTTATTCTCAATGATGGTAAAACCAACTGGCTTGAGGGAGTTATGTTGCTTGCCTGTTATATCATTCTTGCACTTTCTTTCTTTGAGGTGTGAACATGTTGGAATCATTCAATTCGAGAGGAAAGACAGGTTTCTTCTTCGCCGGTATTGGCGTTATTTTGCTTCTGGTTGGAATGATTGGTTATACAATTACAGGCGAAGTCGAGGATGTCCCTACTCCGAATGCTTCCAATAAGGCTTTTTTTTCAGATGAACCATTACCAGAAAATTTCCTCTCAGGGTTCGTTAGGGCTGAGCTAACCATCACTTGGGATCGAGATGATGTTTGGATTGGTCTAGTAGATGAGGACGAAAAGAAACGATGTGAGGATGTACCAAGTAATTTCTTCACACCAGGACTCGGTTGCGATGGCACCTCAACGAACTTTGTAGCCGGAGATTCTGGAGCAATAGCAAGTGAAGGGTTCACTTGGGAAATGGAATCAGGTACGTACTTTGCTGCATTAGGTGCAAAGGATGGTGCATTACCAGCAGGAACAGAAGTCGTTGTTTCTTACGAAGTCCATCTTGGCCATTCTCTTCTTAGCCTATTGATATCCGTTGGCGGTATTCTATCTGGCGGCGTATTGATTTACTACGGCCGTGAATAATCATTCTATTCCTTCGTAATATGAGTGAACTGCTTCATCTAGTTCGTCTATGATTTTTCTTTCATCAAGAGTTAGTGTAACTCCATCTTTTCGCAAGGCCTGTCCATCAACCCAAACATCGAGACATTCGCCCCCATTGTAAATCAGATTTGCAAGGTGGCGATTATTGGATCTCCCAAGAGGATGCATTCGAATATCATCAATATTCCAAGCGACCCAATCTTGACTACCCTTTGTTGCAATCTTGAAAATATCTTGTGCAGGAAGAAGGGTTGAGTCCCAGTGATCGTGTCGTTGCACTAGGCTTGCAAGGCGAGCTTCATGCAAGAGATTCAATCCATTTCCACTGGATGCGGCCCCATCTGTTCCGATGCGAACATCGACGCCAGCATCTCGATAAGGCGGGAATGAAAGCGTACCTCCACACGCCAATTTCATGTTTGATGAGGGGCAATGGACTGCTGTAACGTTATGTTTAGCCATCATTCGAATCTCGTTTTTCTTCACCCATGATGCATGGGCAAAGATGGTTCCAGGTTGAATAAAATCAATTGAATCAAGGTATTCAATAGGATACAATCCATTCGCTTCCTTACATTCCGCAACCTCTTTTCGTGTTTCACTTACGTGAATATGGAGGCGGCCATTTCTTCGTTCCGCCAACTCACTTGCTTGTTGCAAGGTCTCTTGTGAACAAAGATATACCGAATGTGTAGCAATTGCATATTGAACCAAATCATCGTCTCTATTTTGAGAAAGAAGTTGGTCGAGTTCAGCAAGAGCGGATTTAGCATCATCATGTGATGGCAAGGCTTCATCACTGACTGGGCCGCCGATGAGACCTCGAAGTCCAGCATTTGTTAGTACATCACCAGTGACAGCTGGAAAGAAATACATGTCAGCAGCGAATGTCGAACCAGTACGAATCATCTCGGCAGCAGCAGCACTGGTTCCGATCCTAACATAATCTGGAGTAATACGGGATTCTGTCGGGAAAATAGCTTCACTCAGCCATCGATGTAATGGATAACCATCGCTAAAATCTCGAGCGTTGAGTTGCATGGCAAGATGCGTATGCCAATTTTGTAAAGATCTGGTTAGGACACGATTTGAACCATCAATTTCTTCGAGAACATCTTCATCACCGTTGGATTTCGACCAAGAACCGTCACTATGAAGGAGCATATCTCCAACGACCTTGTTGGCAGCATCATCGTACAGGACGGTGTTGGTATAGCGTACCGTAGTATCATCGCCCATGACGATGCCTGCTTCTGCTTCTTCAAGAGCATAGTGTTTGAATCGGTGGAATTATGACCATACGTTCATGCCCTCGGAGTGCGCCACTGTGGCTTAGTTGGTAGAGCGTCTGATTCGTAATCAGAAGGTCGGGAGTTCGAGTCTCCCCTGTGGCTCCTTATTCATCGTGAACAACCGGAGTAATCTCAAGTTGATATCGTTGAGCACTTATTTCAAGAGCATGGATTCCAGGAAGTGTTCGTCCTGCAATATAATCCAAACAAGCACCTCCTCCTGTTGAAACGTGTCCCATTTTATCGCTTATTCCCCGTCGACTGACGAGTGTTGCTGTATGGCCTCCTCCTATCAGTGCATATCCTTTGGTTTCAGCACAAGCACTGAGCATTTCGATGGTACCGAGAGCAAAATCAGGGAGCTCGAACACACCTGCAGGACCGTTGAGAATAATTGTTCCAGCCTCTTTAATTCGAGTCGATAGGGCGCGAATGGATTGCAAACCAAGATCAAATAATGGAGCATGAACGGGTAAATCTTCAACGTTCAAATCGATTCGATTTCCTTCAACATTGGCTGCCACATCAACAGGAAGGACAATGTTATCAGCATAGGTTGTCAACAGTGATTTAGCAGCATCTACAGTTGGCCCCCAAGCGTCCTTAAGTTCGTTCTTGAGGAATTCAACATTGCCTTCACCGATATCATATCCTGAAAGATAGATAGCGAGATTTGCAACCCCTCCAGTTAACCATACCTCATCAGTGATGTTGTTGTTGAGCATGTTCAATGCCACATCGATACTATCGTCGACCTTAATTCCACCAAGAACGGCTATGCACGGTCTCGCTGGTGTTTCGAGTGCAATATCTAGTTGACGAATTTCATGGGCCATCAATTCACCTGCTACACATGGTAATTGATGAGCGAAACCTACGATACTTGGAGTATTGCGGTGTGCACAAGCAAAAGCATCGTTAACAAACACATCAGCAACACTTGCCAAATCTTGAATCAATGTCGTTTCAGAGAACGATAGTGAATCCCCTTTCGAACCTACTTCTTCTGGATCCATTCGGATGTTGTTCAGCATCAGAATATCCCCGTCCTCCATCGCTTCAATAGCTTTCATTGCCTTCTCGCCGTGGATGTCTTGCACCCATTTGATGGAACGTCCAAGAAGACGCCCTAATTCACGGGCGTGACCTAGAGTACTAGTGAAATCGTTCTTTCCTGGACGAGATTGATGTGCAATAAGGACTGTCTTCGCCTTAGAAAGGCGGTTGATAGTCGGAAGAATTGCGCGGATTCGAGCATCATCGAGAAATGCTTTCGTCGACGGGTCCAATGGGCTATTGATGTCGACACGGACCAAGACGGTCTTGCCATCGACGTTGATGTTGTCCAATGTTAGGACGTTCGCCATTGTTAATCCCACGTGCAGAGAGTTTTTGATTCTGGTTATGATGAGGAACACTTGCTGTTGTTGAGATTCTTGTCATGTCTCCAGATATGTATGCGGGTAAGAAAACGCGCGTGTATAGCAGCGTGGAAGCGCGAAAAGTGATAAGGTAACCAACGTTGTTGAACTCATGGCAAAGCGTTCAAGCGATGATTCATCGCTAGGAGGTGCTCGACAGCGTGCGAGCACTGCGACGTCTGCCTTTGGAGTTTCTAAGCGGGAAAGCCACGATTCATCCTTGTATTACAACAGCCGAATGAATGCAAATCTTGCCTCAAGCCGCGATGTAGGTTCTCCTCAGGAATTGCCGAAACAGTTTGAGAATATCCTTCTCGAACAAGATGCTCGTTCTCTGCCACTTCCAGATAATTGTGTCCAATTGGTTGTCACTTCCCCTCCATATAATGCTTCGAAAGTATACGATGATGATCTCTCCTTGCAGGAATATCTTCAGTTGCTCGAGGAGGTGTTTTCGGAATGTTATCGTGTTCTATCACCAGGTGGGCGAATGGTCGTGAACGTTGCCAATCTTGGACGCAAACCGTACATCCCTCTCTCAACGTACATCAACAACATCATGATCAATCTTGGATTCTTAATGCGCGGAGAAATCATTTGGGATAAATCCGCAAGTGCAGGTTCTTCATGTGCGTGGGGTTCATTCCAAAGCGCTTCGAATCCATGCTTACGAGACATCCATGAGTATCTACTCGTTTTCTCAAAGGGCGATTACAAACTGCCACGTTCGAAGAAAGAACGAGAAAATGGTCGAATTGATACGATTGACAAGCAGGAGTTCATTGACCATACCAAATCGATTTGGAGGTTTGCAACCGAACGGGCAAGTCGAGTCAATCATCCTGCTCCGTTCCCGGTCGAACTTCCACGCCGATGTATAGAATTGTATACGTTTGCAGGCGATGTTGTTCTCGATCCCTTCAATGGTTCAGGAACGACCTGCGTTGCCGCCAAGAAGACTGGAAGGACCTACATCGGCGTTGACCTTTCAACCGAATATTGTCAAATTGCACAAGAGCGCTTGGAACAAATTCCACCGTTTAAATTGAGTCAAACGGAATCGGTGGTTTGATAGTTAACACAAACGTAGTGATTTTCAATAACAACGATGGAGGTTAAGCATGGGCGATTGGGATTCCACGATGTTATCTGGTCCCGAAGGTGAGGACTGGCGTGTACCAGTATCTGAACTTGAATCGCGGCTTGAACGCCTTGCCCAGTCACTTCGAGTCGCAGCACTTCCAGGTGCTCTCATTCAAAATCCAATTGATTTGTATTACTTTGCCGGAGGTCGTCAAGACGGATCATTATTTGTTCCAGCTGAAGGTTCAGAAGTTGATGGACCAGTGTTCTTCGTTCGCCGCTCCCTCAAACGAGCAAGTTTTGAGGCAGGCGGCGATAATGCTCCGTTCCAACTCGAACCGTTCCCAAGACTTCGTGAATTTGCTGATGTACTCAAAGCAAGAGGTGCTTCAGGAGCCCCAGGCTTACAGTTTGGAGAACTTCCATCCTCGTTTGCACAACGGTTTTCCTCCGCACTTTCATCCCTAGGTGAATGCAAGGATGTAACAGGAATCATTCATCGTTTGAGGGAAGTCAAGTCGCCTTGGGAGCAAGAGCAAATGGCTTACGGAGCTGAAGTTCAATACCGAATGTTTGAAGCTGTTTCTCAACTTGGAAGTGAAGGTGTATCCGAACTTGATCTTGTTGCTGCTGCTGAAGCTATCAGTCGTAGTGAAGGATTTGGTGGCCAAGTACAGATGCGCCGATTTCCGTTGGAATGCAACCGAGGCGTCATCGTCTCAGGTCGGGCTGGAGGCATCCCTTCGTTCTTTGATTCTGCAGTAGGCGGCTCTGGACCTCATCCGCTCGCTGGAATGGGATCAGGATTCAACAAGATCAAACCACATGAGCCTGTACTTGTTGATCTTGTTCACGTCCATCGTGGTTACGTTGTGGATATGACAAGAATGTTCTCGCTCGGTTCACTTTCACAAGAATGGCATCAGCGACTTGAAGACATGATTGCTGTCAAAGATACGGTCGTAGGAGTTCTTGACGAAGGGGGTCTATGCAGCCAAGCATGGCAAGAAGGTCAAGCACTTGCACATGAACTCGGCTATGAGGAACATCTCATGGGGATGAAACCCGACCAATCAAAATTCCTTGGTCATTCCGTTGGATTGCAACTCGATGAATCACCAGTTGTAGCGGCAGGGTTCGATCGACCACTTCCAGTTGGAGGAACTATGGCGATTGAACCAAAGTTAGTCTATACAGAAGGAAGTATTGGTTCGGAAGACACTTGGATTCGAGATGAAGAAGGGATGCGTCCAGTTACAGCAGATGGTGCATGGCCTTGGCTTACCGAATGGTAGGAACAAAACGCCTCGGTGTGTTCAAAGAGGTGGAAGGTAAGCGTGCTTTATGCCCGCAAAGCCATATGCTCCAAGTCACATAGGTTCAGTAGCGTCCACCTATACATCAATGCGAATTGCTGGAGCGGTCAAGACCAATCTTGTCACCCTAGTATGCGAGGAATTGGACCGGTTGGTTCCATTGATGGAAGCAGCAACGCTTGACAACGATGCGGAACGAAAAACACTCGATGATGCTCAGCGAACTCGATTGAATTACAACCGCACTCGCGAGTTGATGATCGATAGAATCGAACACGTTGAATCGGTTGGTTCAGCTGCCGTCCAAGGTGGAATCGAACATCTCGAAAAGTTCCTCGCCCGCTTAATGCGACATTCTGAAGAAGCTGCTAGCCGAGATCGCGTATCGACAATCAAACCACGACACCTTGAGATCGCTCTACATTCGATGGGCAAGGGTGCTTCATCAGATGATGAAGAGGAAGAGCAACACGAAGAAGGAGTAGAGGTACGTGGAGGCATCATAACGATGACACACGTCAAATCGATGTCAAGGACACATGCGAAAATGGCCATTACCGACGATGCTGCTGAAGATCTTTTACTGACTTATGGCGACATGGTATCGGAACTTGAAAACGATATTCGCCAACATGCAAATCTTGGTCGCGACCCAATGTATTTCATCGATTCAGTAAATCGATTGAGTGCGTTGATGGCATTTGGATGGATTCGCCGAATGTTGATGAAAGCTGCGGATAATGCCCGAGAACGTGGTTATTCACGAATCGATATAGAACAAATTGTCCACATCGACCCGTTTGAATGAACATGTCGTCCGCATCGATTCTTCTTCTTTCAGCATTGTTTGCAGGAATTGTAGCGACGTTAGTTACCATTGCAATTGAAAAATTAGGAGGTCGAACTGGAGGTGTTTTAGCAACGATTCCAACGACTATCGTTCCAGCAGCGTTAGGCATATACAGTATTTCGGGCGAAACAGAGTTCGCACAATCGATGTCAATTGTTCCACTTGGAATGATGGTCAATGCAATTTTTCTTCTCGTTTGGATTCACGCCCCTCAAAAGTTTGGCTTATCCTTGTTTGGAACCACGATTCTTTCACTGATCGTTTGGACGTTGGTTAGTAGTCTTGGGCTTATTGTTTCAAGCGAATTGCATTCTTCTGGTTTTGATTCATTGACCTATGCTATGGGTGGATTAGGATTGTTGATTATACTCGGAATATGGGCCACATGGACTGCGCGTCCAGCCCCCAAAGGACATCGTTCTGTTCGTCCGACGGTTCTTGTTATTCGTGGATCTGCAGCCGCACTTGCTATCGGAATTGCTGTTTGGTTCTCAGGTCTTTCCTATCCGTTCATATCGGGATTAATCAGTACGTTTCCAGCCATCTTCCTGACTTCGATGATTGCACTGTGGCTTGCTCAAGGACAAGATGTGCCTCAGGGAGCTGCAGGCCCAATGATGCTTGGTGGAGCAAGCGTTGGCGTTTTCGCAGTCATTGCAATCGTATTGTTCCCAATGTTTGGACCAGTGCTTGGCTCCATCATCACTTGGTTAATTTCCATTATCGGCTGGACAATTCCTGCCTATTTCTATCTGCAATGGCGTCAATCATTGACAAGCCTTGACCAACGTTTTGATGCAGGAACATCAACGATTTCTAGTTGAAGTGAATCAACGCCCTTGATTCCTGCAAGATGGCGTCGTAGTGCACGCGCATCGATGAGACAACATGGGCAATGTGGTCTCGATGGTTGATATCGAATCTGAACATCACCGTCTTCGGAGATGTTGATCGCTTGTACATACTTTGATTCGGTCAATGGCTTGTCCATATGGGGGTCTTGCCAGTTTCCCATCGCTTTAACCAAGCGACGCCGAAGTTTTTTCTGCAGGCGATTCATTCTTTCCTCGCCTCATCAATCATCGTTTCTGCATCAGGTAGCCGTAGGTTTTCGAGTTTGCCTTCAGCCTTTTTGAGTTCTTCTTGACATCGCTCAAGCAATTTTGAGCCTTCCTCAAATCGCTGAAGTGTTGCTTCCAAATCCATACCACCTCGTTCCAATTCAGCAACTATAGCTTCCAGTCGTCGTAGCGCATCGGAATAGGTTTCTTCGGTCATGTTTCTTCCTCGTGTTGTCGTATATTGTCAATGTTTGCGTCGGCTTCTCCATCAGCAAACTGGAGTGATATGATCTGTCCCTTGTTTAATCTAGAGACGCTTGAAATGACCTTACCCTTGTCATCAGTACCCATCATATAGCCACGTTCGAGAACTCGTTTTGGGTGTGAAATCTGTAAAGCATTACCAAGTACAGCAAGTTGCTGTTTGTGCTGTTGTAGCGTCGCAGCAGCACGTTGATGGAGGTCATTTCCGAGACGTTCAAGGTAGCGGACTGCTTGTGAGACGCCTTTGCTTGGAGCGAGTTGTAAACGGAGTTTGAGTTGCTGCAATCGTTGACGAACATCGTTGAATTGACGAAGAGATCCTTGCAACATTCTATCTTCACAATCCATGAGATAAGCGAGATGATCGTCGATTAATGGTACACAACATTCCACAGCATGGCTCGGGGTTGAGGCGCGAACATCAGCAACTAGGTCACTGACAAGAATATCCGATTCATGCCCCACCGCCGAGACAACAGGTATTGGCATGGTTGCAATAGAACGGGCAACTGCTTCGAGATTGAATGCCCACAAATCTTCTGGAGAACCGCCGCCCCTTCCAACGATCACAACGTCACATGGAGGAGATGCAAGTGAATTGGCAATGCTCTCTCGACTGAGTTCACGCGCCACAGCAAGGCCGCGAACGATTTCTTCAACAGCCCGCTCGCCTTGAACGGTAACGCCAATAACTGTCGTTCGAATCCCAGGCCAGCGGGATTGAGATAATTGCAACATATCAGCTAATGCTGCCGAATCCTTTCCCGTCACGATGACAAGATGCTTTGGAAACATAGGGAGTGATTTTCTAGGTCGATCAATGACTCCTTCTTGGCGCAATTGAGCTAAGAGTTTCTGTTTCTGTTGCTCAAGGGCCCCTATTTTCTGAATCAGTTCGATTCGCTCAACGACTATCTGCAATTGGCCACGAGCAGGATAGAGGTCAACATTTCCTATCACTAGGACTTCTTGACCGTCCTTGACATCATCCGGAATACGACATCGTCCTTTCCAAATGACCGCATTTATCTGACCACCATCGTCTCGCAGGCTGAAGTAGGTGTGTCCAGAAGGATAGGATTTCCATTGACTGATTTCACCCTTCAAAAGGCAGTGCTGGTTACGATCGTCTGAGCGTAATCGAGCACGTAACGCTTGGACAAACTTGCCAACAGGGATTGGTTCAATCTCGTCCATGCTCTTGCTTAGTGTCCAAGGTTCTTGAAGACAACTCAGGGGTCGTTCATCCGCTGATGAAAGGCTTGACGCTTCTCAACCTCTTCGAATTTCTTCTTGAGTTTACGAACAAGGAATCTTCCTGCGATGAATAAGGCGATTGCATTTACAACGAGAAGGACCCATTCGATTGCTCCCCATTCCTCAAACATCCTTTCACCTCAGAGTGGGGGGCGAACGTCAATGTCGACATCCCCTGATGGGCAACCTATGCAAGCGAGTCTTGCTCGTTCCTTCACCATGTCTTCGTCAAGACCTGGTGGAAGTTCTTCTGGAAGCGGTATATCGCCCCTTAGCAATGTAATCATGCACGTTCCACATGTACCCGATGTACAGTTTGTTGGAATAATAACGCTAGCAGTTTCAGCAAGTTCAGTAAGAGGGACATCTGGTTCGACTACCGCTTGACCAAGTAGTTGGACGCCACGGAAGAATCGAACCACGGCTGGTTGAGTGATGATTTCACCTCAACGGCCTGGCTTGTTTCGAGTCCATTGACCCGTTTGCTTGTTGAAGAACAATCCCGCTTTCTTCATCCACTTGTTGAATTTGGTTGCACCAGCGCCAGTTCGGAGAATGAAGTCTTCACGGTCTTCTTGTGCTTGGATGTAGCCCTTGACTGCAAGAGTTTGATCAATCCAATCGTTGATGTCCATAAGTGCGCCAGTTAAGCCAGCGGATTCGATTTCTGCATTGATGAGGTCAGCCGTTGCGCCTGTGGCCTCAAGATCCTTGCGAAGTTGCTCATTAACATCAGCAAAGCCCATGTTCGCAGGCTTCGGAGGAACTGGATTTCGTGGAGGTTTGTCGACATCGATAGTGATTCGAGAACCATTTTCCAGTTGTGTGTTAACCATATCGCTGAGTGAAGGCGTGAAACTGGTTTCACATTCCCAGCAAATGAGCGCATATTCTTCGCTTCGGTCCATATCTCGTGATTGTCGAGGATCCATCTCGTCACCACATTCCGGACAAGCGTGGAAGATGAGGGCAGGGACATGTTTTCGACGGAAGTCAACGATGTCCTGAGGCGTTCCTTCCAACTCGAGCATTTCATGATCACGAGCAGCTTCAAGACCACGAGTTTCGAGTTGATCTCGAATCTTGACCTTCTGGTCGTCTTTACCTTCATCACCGAGGCTATTCTCAAGTTTTACAATCAATTCAACAGTCTTTCCAAGACGGCTCATGATGAGTTTTTTGTCCTTAAACGCGGTAACCTTTGCGAGTTTGATTCGTTCTTTTTGTTCAGCAAGTTCGCTAAGCACGTCTTTTTGCTTACGCTTGAATCGCATTTCTTCAATACGACTTTCTTGTTTACGATCTGGAGCGAGGACCTTGGCTAGGAAACGCTCCTTACCGTGACTTTGCGGTCCAGCAGAGATTATACTGATAACACCTTCAGCAATGTCTTTCTTTAGACCATAATTATCGACAAGCTTGTCAGAATCGATTTTCTTAAGGTCACCGATTTTGAGCCCTGCATCAGCGAGCATTTGCGCTGTTGACTCGTCGATACCTCGACGAAGTAATGCAAGGTAGGTGTCTTTCTTTGCCATATCATCCCCTCCGACAATGTCAGCCGAGGAGACCTTCCTAAGAAAACCCTCCCCCGCATCTGTTTACTATTATATATCACATCGAGCCTTTTTCAACCTTCTCTGCGAATTCAACCCAATCCTCCATCGACAATTCTTCAGGACGTGCATCCATGATGTCTAAATCTTGGAGTGATTGTATGGCTTCTTTCCATCGCTGAGCATGCCAGCCCTTGATGCGAGAAATACGCCGAGGTGCTCTCTTTAGTGTCGAACGAATCTTCTTTCTTCGTTGGTCGAATGCATGATGAATCATTTGACGGAGCAACCTCTTGTCAACAGAAAATTCTCGCCCATGTGGCCTCATTTCAATGACCTGAGATTGAACAGCGGGTTGTGGGCTAAAGTGGTGAGATGGGACGAGATGGTGTTCTTCAACATCCCAGTCCAATGCGACGGTCAAACCGAGCGATCCAACATCGGCGGGATGATTCATCGATAGGCGTTGGGCGAATTCAAGTTGAACCATTAGAACAACGTGAGTCATCGAACTATTTTTTCCCCTTAGATGGTGGGTCAATTTCTCAATAAGAGGTGATGAAATTTGGTAGGGAATGTTGGCAATAACCTTGGTGATGTCTTTTGGCCATGGGATAGTCAAAGCATCACCATGGTGGAGAATGAGTTGTTTTGAGTTCTGTTCTTCACGAAAGGCTTCATCGAGATGGAGGACTGGTGCATCATCGATTTCGATTGCAGTAACTGTTGCTCCTGTTGCGAGCAGATGCTGTGTAAGTGTTCCAGGTCCAGGTCCGATTTCGAGGATATGATCTTGTTCGTTGATCTCTACAATCTTAATCATACGTTTAAGCATCTCATCATCGATGAGAAAGTGTTGGCCTAAATCCGTATTTGGAGGTTGATAGGCCCGGAGACGATCGACCAATTGACGCGCAGATTTCATGCATTCACCGGGAACAGGTGGTCAATGAGTCGAGGCTGAAGCGTTCGATCTTCAATTTCGGAGAAGAATCGTCGAGCAAGTAGTTCAGCTGAATCGATACCACACTTTTCATTCAATTCAGCCATTGAGGAGAAACCGGCTGAGCCTCGAAGTTCGGCCATTTGCAAGGCTTTCTTGTTGCCAATACCTGCGAGCAATTCGAAGGCGTGTTGCTTGAGTGATAGATTTCCTGCTTTGTTGAAGAAAGCATCAACAAAATGCTTCCCATGTTCTTCAACAAACAATTGGATTATGAGCGGAAAATCCATCTTTGCAGAATTGGACATTTTATCCATTCGTGCTCCACCGAGAATTGATCCTTCAGGCGACCCTTCACCATCGCCACCAACATAGATTCGCATACTTGGTAGAAGCGCTTCATTGGATTCGATTGCGATTCGGCATGGGATGACAGTATCTTCGGTAAATCCTGTGACAACACCTTCACTCATATCGTGCTCAACAACTCGGACCCACGTTGCATCGTAGAGCGGTTGACCGTCACGACGACGCTGCTGAGGTCGTTGTTGTTGGCGATTACCTCGATGATTTCGACGTTGCTGAGGCCGTTGTTGACGTTGGCGAGGTTGTTGCTCAGGTTTCTTCTGAGGTTTGGGGATGTCCTTACGTCCTGTTGCGGGCGGTGGCATGGATGTGTCGACGCTAGGCTTCGACTTGTTGAATTTACGAGGGGTATAATCACGGCCTGGGCGGCTCATGCCAATCACTTCCAGTTATACGGTGTTCATTCAATACCGACGTGTTGTCGAACGAGTTCGATAACAGTGTTAACATCACCATCATCGATGGAGGCACGACGGCTTGCCATAACGGCCTTGATCTCAATTTCGCTAAGCGGCATGAGTTCTGCTATTTTTGCAGCCAACTCAGGATACTTCTCAAAAGCAGGTAATTCAGCAATCGCATCTTTCAAGGTTGCAAAAACTTCGGAATCGGTTGGGTAACCATTGCGGTTGTCGCTTGCAGCCCACTCAGCGTGGAAAAGCGCAGCACGTTGTTCGTAGGTCAAGTCTTTTCGACGCCCTTGAGCACCGAGTAATAAATCTCGAACAGTAGCAAAATCGACGATTTTTTCTTCTTCAGTCATAGTAATCACTCATTCAAGAGGGCGGAGATGTTCTGGGCGGGCAATGACAGTTTTCTGCATATTACCATCCTTGACGGAAACAACCCAAGCAACGCCCTGGCGCTTCTGGATGAATCCTGTACGGCCGTGAAATCGTCGATGAGGCATGCCCATTTGTTGGCTACCGTCCAATACGATTGCAACGCGGTCACCCTCTTCGTAACTGTGCATAATGCGGTTGATGTACGTTCGAGAACGGTCTTTTCGTCGGCGACGAAGAATGCTTCGTGTCCCTACTCGTAGTCCCTTGGATCGCTTCATTTTAATGACCTCCGCGGTTCGAAACTTGCATTACGCTGATTCGAGGCAACTCTGCGACCTACCCACCGCATATAAGCACCGCGATAAAACAAGTCTACTCAATCAGCGTGAATATCTCCGACATCAAGCCACTCGACCGTACATTTTGCTTTGATGAGAGAAGCGATGGAAGGCTGCGTTCGTCCATCATCACCATGAACGGTTTCCTTGACGTAGGTTCCTGACTCACAACGAAGTGTAAATTCAACAGAGATTGATCCCGAGCCATCGATTTGGACCGCAGCGTCTCGTGTCTCGATTACTTTTCGCCTTCGAACGAGATCAGCACGTCGATGTGCAACACGTTCCGGCGTCCGTTGAGCAAGATTTACCCCTTCCAATTTTTCAATGATTGCGAGAATGGTTGACTCATCTGGAAGCGGTAGGGTTTCAACAGGCTCAGGATTCGTAGCAAGAAGATTTGCAATGAGTTCTGCTTTGACTCCCTTTTGTTCACAACTACGTTCAATACAAATCTCGACCAATTCAGCTTTCTTCATATTCTTGAGTTCGGATTCTTCTAGAATTGAAATCTCGACTCGTTCAAGAGGTTTCTCTGGATTGTCTTTTTTGTCCCCTCGGCGCCGATGCTTACGTCGCCCGCGGCCACGTTTCTGAACGTCTTCTTTGGTTAAGTCGAGTGGCGCTGTAAGAATGTCTAGTTCTGGCTGAGTCATCGGCTCAACACGGAATCGAATCGTGTAGGATTTCTCGGCAGGTGTGTCTTTTATCCGAACAACCTCGCTTCGGTTTGATTTTCGAACATCGGTGATTTCGATGGAACCATTGGCTTGTTCGTTTACGATTTTCATTGCGTCTTCGTAATCGATATCCCAACGTTTCGGCTCTTTAATTTCCAACACAAACGGGCGTCCTCTGCCAAGACATCGAACATCGATATCTTCTCGACCCATTCCGTGGAATGCATGTTCTCGTCCTTCGAAAAATTCAATCATTGGATTTCCGATGAGATCTTGAACACTGGATGGATATTGTTGACCAGTATCATTACACTTGGCACAACCTCTTCCTTTACATGCACGACAAGGCCATCGAGTCTGAGGAATTCCACGCTCATGTTTCTTGTAACGCCCGTAAATGTATGCGCTACGGATATCAAGTGTGACTGTAAGAGTAAGCACATCGATTAGAGCAAGAATGTCCGGCTTGTCATTAACGATTTCGACCTTGTTCAATCGTTCACCCAAAAGCGTTGAAATAGATTTCACAAGTGATGGTTTCAACGCATCCGAACCACCAGCAGCGTATTGTTTGCGGATACCTTCCTCATGTTCGATTTGGTCTTTTGGGAACCGCGCTCCAATCTGTAGTTTCTGGACGTTATATCCTTGTAAGGCATCTTCGATTACATCGGTAAGAAGATCCACTTCTTCGAACAAATTCTCACAGAATGGACACAAAGGGATTTCTTCACGGATGTTGATCAGACGTTGGTTACCCTCGCTAATAGAATCACGAATTTGTTGCCCTGAGATTTCATTATTTTGTTGATACGAACGCTTTCCACCAAGTCGACCAAGACATGAATTGCAGGTTCCCATACGAAGCAGGTGCTTCAAACCAGCCGGAGATGGAGCCCGAGGAATCTCTTCAGTGTGTGATTCAAGTTGCTCTGGCTCATCGAGTTGTTCCACCTCTTCTTCTATTTCTTCAACATCATCCCAGAGAGAATAATCGGTCGATCCAAATCCAGAATTAGCATATTCCATCCAATCATCTTCATCATCAGGTGTCGAGTCGTCAACCATTGTTTCACCTACCGCCGGTGGGACAACCCATTCGACCGCAACCTTCCGTTACCCATATCCTTCAAGAAGACACCGATGCTATTCTTCTTCTGAATCATCCTTTGTAAATTGATGAAGAAGACCCAAGGCTGCGGTTGTGAGGATGAGACTTGCAATCAAGGATAGGAAAATCATTGCAGCCGAGAAGATTCCAAAGTTGCTGAAGAGACCCATTGGAGAAAGTGCAATGACGGAGAAGCCAGCGATGTCTGAAGCTGCACTTCCAATCAAGGCAAGGCCACATGCGCCACCTACTGCATGCAAGGCTTGCTTGTGCGACTCACCCTTTTCACGGCTTTCGCGATACCGTTCCGTTACGTGGATACAGTAATCGATACCGACACCGAGTGAGATGGTTGCAATGGTAACGGTGACGATGTTGAGACTTGCTCCAGAAGCCTCCATTAATCCGTATAGCCAAACAACAACAAGAAGAATTGGCCCTAAGGTGACGAGTGCTTGCTTAATTGAACGGAAACCGATCGCAAGGGAAACGAATACGAAGAGTGAACCCAATACGAGGGATGATTGCATCTCATCTTGCATCTCAGTTGATGCCACAAAACGGGTAACTGGGCGGCCCGTTGTCATAACCCAAGTCAATGGTTTCTCTTCCGTCGGTGCAGTTCCAGAGTTTTCATGGGTTCCAGTTGAGAGATTGGTGAATACTTCAAGATCACGCCACAACTTATCCATTGCAGGATCTAGACTTGGGAAGTCTTCGGGTCCTGTAACACCAAAGCGAATCAACATATGTTCGTATTCAGCAGGTTCACCGTTGATATCGAGCCACGGTTTTGAAGGATCTAGCTCAACCTCAGGCATGATGTAGAGGCTTACAATACTCGATGGAATTGAAGGAATTGGGCCGATTCCCGGCACACCTTCAAGGGTTAGGAATCCGTACATGAACGCTAGACAATCACGATCTTCTGTGTCGATGAAGCCAATCTGTGTTGTATTACATCCAACCCCATTTCCTTCCACATCTGGATTCCACCCACGGGCTCGAAACGGTTCATCGTTGAGTACCATCGAACCTTGTGCAGCGAAGACTAATTCATCGAGTGCAAGCAAGTCGATGTTACCATCAGGCGTTTTGGTGATCTTTTCTGGAATTCCTTCTTCAGGCGTGTTCATTCGTTGCCTTAATTCGTCAATACCAGCATATACCCTTGGATCAAGAACGTCGCCTTCAATCAACAACATTGCAGGCTCTCCTTCATCTGAAAACCGCTCATTGACAATATCCACACCCTGAGCAAAGTCAGAGGATTCGTCGAGGAAATCTTCGACCGCGAAATCACCCTCTAGATTGGACATGGCGATACTTGCCGGGACGGTTACAAGCAATGCAAGAACTGCGATAACGATAGAATTCTTGAATCGTCCACTTTGAATTGTTAGGTTGCGAAGCCAGTGTACGGGGACGAGGTGTGTGATGTCTCGTTGTTTAATCGGCTCGCCTTTTCGCTTTTCGAGCCATTCATCGAAACTCATCCGAAGCAATGGAACCCATAGACCAGTCAGTAGGAAGGCTGCAAGAATTCCCATTGCGGCTTCGATTCCAAAACTACGCAAAGCAGCAATATCGGAGAAGAGATTGGCCGAGAATGCAGCCATCGTAGTAATCGATGTTAGAAGGATGGCACGACCAACTCTTGTGAGTGTAATCGTTCCTGATTCTGAAGCACTCTTACCGAGTTTACGTTCCTCTTTGTAGCGATGTAAAGCGTGGAGAGAATCATCGATTCCAAGTGCAAGCACAAGGATTGGCAAGAGGTTTGAAAATTGTGAACGAGAGATAATATTCCATCCAAAGAAACCGGTCAAATTCGAGATGTGGCCAATGAATCCTTGCATCCATAACAAGGCACCACCAAGGGCTACGACGACAATGGCCACATCGCTCAAACGCCGCAAACTAACATACAGCAACCCAAGAATGATTAATCCCATGAGCGCAATGAGTCCAGTTGACGATTGTAATTCACGATTGACTTCAACATTGACACCCTGTCCAACTAGAAGGGTCAACGAGGTTCGGTCATGTGAGCGAAGATGACCTTCAAGATCCATGTAGGACCATTCAACCGAACAACCAACACCCTCTTCCTCTTTCAATTCAAGACAGTGTTCTTCCGAATATTGTGGCGGGTGGAGAACGAGTTGATTATTGTCCAATCTGTAACCACCGATGATCAATCCTTCGTCTGAATTTCGTATTGACTTCTCTTGTTTCGAATCTTTCCAAACAATTTCCCAACCACTTTCTTCAAGTGAAGCTCGATCGAGTTGAACCAATAACCATGATGCAGAACCACTCCATCGTCCATAACCGATCATTTCGTCCTGCCAATTCCCTTCGGAATCGAGTGAACCCCCAATCGGTCCTTGTTGAATCGAAGTAATATCAGAAACAAAACCACGGTCAAGTGAAATCCAACGAAGAAAATCATTGTTGCTTCCTTCTGCCATTCGTGCAGCAGCCATGTCAATGTGGGCTTGTGTGAGGTTTTCATCATCAAAACTTAAGCAATCGAGAGGAAAACAATCGGTCCAGTTTGTTGGCGCTGGAGTAGGAACACCAAGTGGTGAGAGGCCAGGTTGTGTCAGAATGGATGTATTATTCATGAAACCACGGAAAATATCTGCCAATGACATAACGCCCGTAGTTTGATGTCCTGTCACCTCGTTCACAAGCGGTTTGAGCGATTGACCAAGGGGATGGTCTTCAATGAGTCCTGCTTTCAGATCAATTTCCTTGAGGATGGTTAGATTGAGAATTCCCCCCTCAGGTTCGTATATTCCAACCCATGGCTCGCCAGCATCAACAATTTGGTTAGCAGGTGGAATACTGGTGTAATCGGGGGTTCCTCCATCGATTGTCGCTGCAGGCTCCCATGTACTCAAATCCTCAACTTCAGCAGGGTCTCGAACCGAGACAACAAATCCAAGAATAATTTCACTTGTTGGGAATTCGTTATCGATGATGCTTTGGGCCGTAAGTTCTGGAGATTCCATTTCATAGGATTCCATATCGATAGGCTGCAATGCTGTCAAAGCCCCAGGAATCATGAACAGTGTGAGTATAAAGACAGCAATATGCACTCGTTTTCGATGGACAACCATGCCCTTCGAGAATCTCGCAAAACGAGTGTCCATACCCAAAGGGATGGGTTATACTTCATGAATGAATGTATTTCAATCATAAAGAAAAATTTGTTCATTCCTTCCAGTTACCATGGTAATTTTCAGCGTTATCGACTCTCACAAACAAGTCAAGTGCGGACCACGCTAGGCTGTTAAAACCAGATGCCATTCCATCGGGACCGCCCGCCTTAGCAGTCATGAATTCAAACGTATCCGAAGGCGAATGCCATTCTTGCCAGAATGAAATGTCTCCGCCTGGACTGAAGAAATTGAAGGTTGGATAGCCTGCAGAGAAAAATGAACAGTGATCCGAAGAACACGACTCTGCTTTCTGCCACATAATCGGATTTCCTTCTGTTGGCTGGTATGCCAGATTTTCGTCGATTGTTTGCGTGACCCAGTCATACATTCGATCCATGTTCTCATCGCTTGCACCTGCGATACTAATACTCCAATCGTATTTTGTTGGTTCAAATATATCACCAGTCAATGGGTCAATGAGAGGTTCAGTCAACGGTACTATTGGATAGTTGAGTGATACCATGTCGAAGTTCATGTAGGTTCGAACTGAGACATTCTCTGGAAGATTTGCAACGTATGCGAGTGAACCGAGCAATCCTTCTTCTTCGCATGCCCACAATGCAGCGACAACAGTATGATCGAATTCCATTCGAGCTAGCGCTTGGCCGACTTCGAGTGAAACGGTTGAACCTGAGGTGTCATCATTTGCTCCTTCATTTGTTCCACCGCCTGGTGGCGTAAACATGTAAGCGATGTCGAAATGACCTCCGATGACAATGTATTCATCGGGATTGACTCTGCCCCAATTATAACCTACGATGTTCAATTGGTCTGGGTCATCAGGATATTGCGTAATTTCGACATGATCGAAGCCCATGTCCCACATCATTTCCTCAGCTTTTTCTGCGGCTGCTTGGTATGCTGCTCCTCCTTCGTGAAGGGATGCACTTGCACACCAACGGTTGTTGTAATCAGTTGTGAGCATATCGATGGTTTCGTAGGCTCGACGGCCATCGACGAGCATGTACTCTTCACTGTTGGTAAGTGGTAGCGTTGCATTCCATACCTCGTCACCGGACGTGATTGTGAGAACAATCTCATCCCGTTCTGAATCAAGAACAAGGAAGGTGAGGCTTGTTTGTGATGCTTCAAAAGCCATCTCAACATCATCTCGAAGCACACCGTATTCATCCATGAAATAGAATCCTGGGCTTCGATTCATCGTCCATTCGAGGTCGGATGCAACCTCGATTGTGAAGTATTGGCCTCGAAGGACCGATTCAGGTGCTACAACTGTAAGTTCCGATGGTTGGACCGATTCGACTTCTTCTCCAAAACATCCACTAAACATCGCAAGGACGATGGTAGCGGCGAGGAAGATAGGACGCATCGATAGATGGGTTCATGCGCTCGGATATAGCGATTCGCATCTTGAATGAACTACGAATCATTCAGCATCTTCGGTTGGAAGACCTTCAGCCGACCAGCCTCTCGTTCCACCCTCAAGGATTGTAACATTGGTGAAACCGTATTCTGCAAGAACACTTGCTGCGATGGATGCTTGGCCACCACCTGCACACGTGAGGACAATCGATTGATCAGTTGATTGAAACGTCTCCTTGTCATGGAATGCGCTTTGTGGATCTCCCTTGTAGAACAATGTTCCAAGCGAGACATTCTTTGCACCAGGAATGACGCCTTCTCCGAGAGCATTCGCATCTCGAACATCGACGACTGTGACTTCTTCGTTTGCATCCATTTTTTCCTTCAAATCTGCGGGCGTGATGGTCCCGTGGTTGGCTTTTCCTTCGGCTACTCTGTCGCTAAATGACTTGGTCATACAACAACCACTGTTGACTCCTACTTCAATTCATTCACAAGTGCTTCTGCAAGTCGTTCATACTGATCAATCGAATTGTACAATTGTGCTGATATTCTCAAGTAACGTCCTTCAGGAGAAGGCCATGACCAAACTGGAACTTGGATGTTGTATTTTTCAGAGAGAATGTGATGTAGAGGATCTGGTTCGTGCATATTTTCCTTCTCTGGAATTTTTCCTGGAAGTTGGATTGTTGAGATACAGGCGATCATTTCGTCAGGACAGGGAGGTTCAATTCCTAGACGCTCGCAAAGAACATTCCGACCTTGAATCGCAAGGTCATGATTATGTTGCATGATGGCTTTCCACCCACCATCCACTAATTCAGCCATACCCTCTATGACTGCTGGAATACTGCACCATCCAGAGATGTCTTGCGTTCCTGTCCAATCAAATTCATGACGGAATCGTGTTGTATCACCAAGCGGGAATGTATGGCCATGGCTGATGGTCAAAGGCTGAATTTTGGATTGCTTATCCTCGCGAACGTAGAGGAATGCACTTCCTTTAGGGGCGCAAAGCCACTTGTGACAGTTGCTTGTGACATATGATGCGCCAAGTTCTCCTAGATTTAGTGGGATCATTCCAATTCCATGTGCAGCATCAAGAAGTACTTCGACACCTTTTTCTTCAAAAAATTCAGTCAATTCTTCGAACGGCATTCTAAGTCCAGTTGGACTTGTGACCGTATCAATCATTACCAATTTCGTTCGCTCAGAACATGCAGATTTCATCAATTCAATAACCGTTTGAGGACCATCTATTGGAAATGGAATGTCGACCACGACAACATCCGCGCCCCATCTTTTTGCGACAAAATCGATACTATTCCGACATGCCTGATAGGCATGATTTGGGACAAGAATCTCATCCCCTTGTTCGAATTGTAATGATCGTAGAATTGTATTTACTCCCGAGGTTGCATTGGAAACGAAAGCTATGTCTTCAGCGGAACACGATAGAAATTCTCCCAAGGACTGCCTTGATTTGAGAAGTAAATCCGGCATCATTTCTTCAAAGAACCGAACGGGCTCTTGTTCCATTAAGTCCTGCCACT
>CEVR01036071.1_pt1 | contig 22231 bp, 14 predicted proteins | sample 356541 | NCBI WGS metagenome assembly CEVR01 (sample SAMEA2623734, study PRJEB7988) | marine metagenome | isolation source: saline water (ENVO:00002010), including
TTCTAAGAAGTTAGAACTTCTGTTAATTAATAAGGATCTAATTTCCTCTAAAGTATATCCTTCCTGTTTAATGACTCCTCCTACTTTATCAATGATTCCTACTATAACAGCTCCTGCTTGAGCTAGATAATATGCTGCAGCACCCGCCACATTACCCCATCCTTGTACAATTACTCTTTTCCCGTTTACATCTCCTGCATAAATGTTATAATAATGTAGAACAGCTTCTGACACTCCGTATCCCGTAATTAAATCTCCAACTGAATAGTTACCTTCAGGATCTGGTGTTAATTGAGAGTCTGTTACAATTAAAGGAACTCCTTCAGAAAGTTGATTGATAATTTTCATTTTTCCTTCTCCATTTTTTCTGTGGTGTCCAGTTACAATACCCTCTAGTGGAAATAATATGTCATTTTGTTTACAGATTGGAATTACTTCATGAACTTCATCCACATTCATGTCTCCCCCAGTTCCATAATATGTTTTTAGTAAGGGTTTAGCTGCTGCATACCACCTTTCCAAAACTTCTCTTTTCTTAGGGTCTCTTGGATTAAAATTAATTCCAGATTTAGCCCCTCCAATTGGAGGACCAGCAACAGTAAATTTTACTTCCATTGTTTTTGCTAAAGCTAAAACCTCATCTTTTGTTACTCCAATTCTCATTCTGGTTCCCCCTGCTGCAGCTCCTCCTCTAAGAGAATTAATCACTATCCATCCTTCCGCTTCTGTGTGTTCGTCTTTCCATTCAAACACCACTTCTGGTCTCTTCTCTTCAAATTTCTTTAGTAATTCTTCCATCTCCCGTAGTTATAATTTTGTGCAAATGTACTAAATAAAGGGTATAAAATCTTTATTTTAATTATTCTTATTTTATGTAAATATCTCCACCACAATTATCTCTTTCAGCACCTGTAACACTACTTAAGCAATTATTTGTATTCTCTAATCTTAAAACTCCCAGAAATGCAAAAATTATAGCTTCTTTAAAGTTAATTATCTCTGTCTTGGGTAGAATGATGTCTGAAGAAGAATATTTATTTATTCTTTCCATTAAATATTTATTAAATGCACCCCCACCAGTAACCAAAACGGAATTGTTTTTAAGTAACAAACCTATTTGAATAGCGATATGTTCGCAAAATGTACTTAGTTTATCTTCTGTAGTATAATTTTCTCTATTAAAAATAGGATTTATATTTGCTTCTACCCATTCTCTTGCTAGTGATTTAGGAGGTCCTTTTCTGTAATATTCTAATTCATTAAGTTTGTTTAAAACTGAAGGGATGATTTTTCCTTTTCTGGCAATTTCCCCATTATTGTCATAAGTTCTGTTGATTTCTTTGCAAATTTCATTCATTACTATATTTACAGGACAAATATCAAAAGCTATGATATCTTCTTTCTTTTCTGAAATATTTGCAAATCCTCCCAAGTTTAAGCAATATTTGTAATTTGTAAATAGATGCAAATCACCTATAGGAACTAAAGGAGCTCCTTGTCCTCCTAAAGAAATATCCAAACTTCTAAAATTATTTATTGTTGTAATATTTGTGCAATTAGATATAGTGTTTCCATCTCCTATTTGTAGAGTATATCTGTTTTCAGGTTGGTGAAAAATTGTGTGTCCATGTGATGATATATAATCTACTTTTAATGAATTTTCATCTATAAATTTATTGATTAATTCTCCAAGATATTTTCCGTATTCTTTGTCGTACTTTTGTATGTTTTTTTTACTTTCTGAATGAAGCGTACAAAGTTTATCTTTCCAATATTTTGGATATTCTATTGTTTTACAAGATTCCAAAATAAACCCCCATTTCTCCTTTTTTGTGAAAATACATTTTACCAAATCTATTCCATCTAATGAAGTTCCAGACATCAGTCCAATTATATGGTATTCTTTATTCATCTTTAAATTTTTCAAAAATAACTTAAAATTCAGTACTTTTGCGTATTAAAATTTGAAAAATTATAAATAAGAAGATGGATTTTACAATTACGGAAGAACATAAAATGATTAGAGATGCAGCGAGAGATTTTGCGCAAACAGAATTATTACCAGGAGTAATTGAAAGGGATGAAAATCAATCTTTTCCATCGGAACAGATTAAGAAATTAGGGGAGTTAGGATTTTTAGGTATGATGGTCGACCCTAAATATGGAGGGGCGGGAATGGATACGATTTCATATGTTTTGGCAATGGAAGAAATTTCAAAAGTTGATGCTTCTTGTTCGGTAGTAATGTCAGTAAATAACTCATTAGTTTGCTGGGGACTGGAAACTTTCGGAACGGAAGAACAAAAACAAAAATATTTGGTTCCACTTGCTAAAGGAGAGATTATTGGGGCTTTTTGTCTTTCTGAACCAGAAGCAGGCTCAGACGCTACATCTCAAAGAACTACTGCTTTTGATAAAGGAGATCATTATTTACTAAATGGTACTAAAAATTGGATTACTAATGGAGGTACATCTTCTGTTTATTTAGTTATTGCACAAACAGATATAGAAAAAGGGCATAAAGGCATTAATGCCTTTATTGTAGAGAAAGGAATGGATGGATTTGTAGTAGGCCCTAAAGAAAATAAATTAGGAATTAGAGGTTCAGACACACATTCTCTTATGTTTACAGATGTAAAAATTCCTAAGGAAAACAGAATAGGAGAAGATGGGTTTGGATTTAAATTTGCAATGAAAACTCTTTCCGGAGGAAGAGTTGGAATTGCTGCTCAGGCATTAGGAATTGCTTCTGGAGCTTATGAGTTAGCACTTCAGTATTCAAAAGAAAGAAAAGCATTCGGAAAAGAGATTAATCAACATCAAGCAATTGCATTTAAACTTGCGGATATGGCTACTGAAATTGAAGCGGCCAGGTTGTTGTGTCTTAAAGCTGCCTGGCAAAAGGATAATGGATTTAGTTATGATCTGTCTGGAGCAATGGCAAAAGTTTTTGCTTCTGAGATAGCAATGAAAACAACTGTAGAAGCCGTTCAGATTCATGGTGGATATGGTTTTGTAAAAGAATATCATGTAGAACGCTTAATGAGGGATGCAAAAATCACTCAGATATATGAAGGAACCTCTGAAATTCAGAGAATAATTATTTCACGTTCTATATTAAAATAAAAAATTATGAAGAAAACACTTTTTTCTATCTTTTTTTGTGTGATAAGTGTATTCACTTTTTCACAGAATATAGATTTAACATATCAAAAGTTTTTACCGTCAGGTGTAACTCCTTCTGAACTTAGACCTTCTGATATTCCCTCTGAACAAGTTTTAAAACAAATGGGTTTATCTGATGAAGAGATTACTGAAGCTATGAATTTTAAGTACCAAAGAGGTTCATATGCAAATACTGATGTAGATTCTATCTCTGATTTTAATACTAAAATTCAGAAATTTTATAAGAATATGGGAGATGAGGAATTGAATCTTTCTTTTACTTTTCCTAAAGCTAAAATCTATGGACAGGATATCTTTAGATTAAATAGAATTAATTTCTTTCAGAAGGCTACTAATCCAAATGCACCAGATAACTACGAGATAGGTTCTGGTGATCAATTGAGTATTTCTGTTTGGGGAAATTCAGATTATTCAGCTGTCGTAAAGGTAGATGAACAAGGTTATATTAGTCCATCCGGTTTTGGAAGAATATATGTAAAAGGTCTTTCATTTGAAGATGCTAAATCTTTGATAAGAAAGAAGTTAGGGATGTATAATTCAGAAATGGATGTGACATTAGTTTATTCTAGAGTAATATTAGTTAATATTGTGGGTGAAGTTTATAATCCTGGATCATATGCAATTCCGGCAATAAATACTGCTTTTAATGCACTAATGGTTGCAAATGGACCAACTCAGATTGGTTCTGTTCGAAATATTTACATAAAGAGAGATGGAAAGATAATCGATTCATTAGATGTTTATGAGTTTCTTTTCAACCCAGGTCGCCATGAAGATATTTACTTACAAGATGGTGATTATATAGTTGTTTCTGCTGCTTCTGATTTAGTAGAAGTGAAAGGAGAAGTGAATAAGCCTTATACTTATGAAATTAAGAGTTCTGACAATATGAAAGACTTAATTAAATATGCGGGTGGTTTTACTTCTAATGCCTCTAAGAATATTATTACATTAAAAAGTTTTGAGAATGAGAATTTATTGGTTCATGATGTTCATCAGAAAGACCTAAGTACAACACCATTAAAATCAGCTGATGAAATTGTAGTAAATAAAATTCAAAGAAAAACTTCTAATTTTATTACCTTAGAAGGAAGTGTTGGGGTAGAGGGAGATTATGAATATATTGATGGAGAAAAACTTAATGAATTTTTAGAAAGGTCGAATAGTATCAATCAATATTTATTTACAGAAAGAGCATATATTCTAAGAAAAAAGGAAGACGGTAGTAGAAAAAGTATTTCTGTAGAATTACAATCTATTTTAGATGATAATTCGAGTACATCCAATATTACTTTAAAAGAATACGACATTATAAAGGTAATGTCAAAAGATGATTTCCAGGATTCTTATATAATATCTGTTTTCGGATCTGTAAGAAATCCTAAAGAATTAATCTATGGTTCTGGTATAAAATTAAAAGATGTTATTGAACAAACTGGGGGTTTAAATCAAGAGTCTAGTGGTAGTAGGATTGAGGTCTCAAGAGTTATGGAGAAAGAGTCTAATGCATTAACACTTAAAAGAAGTGTGGTATTAGTAGCGGAAATTAATAATGATTTGTCTTTAAGTACGGAACACTCTAATTTTATATTACATGCAAATGATCAGATATTTGTTAGAAAGAATCCAAACTATCGAAGTCCAATTAATGTTGTTATAAGTGGAGAAGTTTTTTATCCAGGAACTTACTCGTTAATATCAGATGCAGATAGAGTTTCTGACTTAATAGAAAGATCGGGAGGTTTGACACAAAATGCTTTTCCAGAAGGAGTTCGTTTATATAGAAAAACTGCAACTTCTCAGAAAGCAGTAGAAGCAACTATTTTCTCTGAAGAGTTTAAGCAAGCTATTTTAGCAGACACAGCTCTTTATAATTTGTATTCTGAAGAATTGTTCAATTCTGAATTAAGTAAGATGTCTTCTGATAAATTAGAATTAGGAAAATTTGAATACAACATTGTTTCATTTGATCTAGGGAAGGCCTTAAGTGTGAATTCTAAACATAATGTTGTATTAATGGAGTCAGATAGTTTGGTTATTCCTAAGTCATCAGATGTAGTGTATGTTACAGGTGCTTTATTTAATTTTGATGAAGGAGGTGGTATTAGTGTGCCGTATTCTGGTATAAAAAGAGCTAATTTTTATGTAAATAATTTTGCAGGAGGATATTCAAAATCAAATGATAAAAATAGGACAGTAGTTGTTTATCCTAATGGTTCTGTAAAGAAATCTATAAATTATGGATTATTTACCATTTCTCCTAAAGTGACTAAAGGATCTACAATAAAATTAATGACAAAAGAGGAGTTGAAAAAAGCAAAAGCTGTTCCTTTAGATTGGAATGAGGCTATAGAAAAAACACTTGTTAAAGTCACAGGAGTTATGTCTTTATATTTACTTATTAATAGAATTCAAGGTTCTTTCTAAATATATTTTATGAATGATAATGAAGCAACTTTAAAGGATGTAATTCTTACATTATTAGATTACAAGAATGAATTGAAGAAAAGATGTATTCTTATACTTTCTGTAATAATTGTATTTATACTTTTTGGTTATGGTTACTCCAGTCTGCAAGGGGAAAAGTATATAGCTACTTTATCGTTTATTGTAGAAGAAAATTCTGAAGGATCAAATCTCTCATCAATATCCGGTATGGCATCTCAATTTGGATTTGATTTAAGAGGAAATTCTCACTCTTCTTTTAGTCAGCAGAATGTTATTGAATTGTTAAAATCCAGAAAGATTATAAGTTCTACATTAAATAAAGATATTATAGTATCGGGTAAAGAAGCTTCCTTTCTTCACCATTATCTTAACCTTAATGATATGATAGAAGATTCGTCAGTAGTTCAGTTTAATGATATATATAAAGATAGTATAACAAATGTGATTTGGACACAAATAACAGACAATAGATTAAATATTTCTTTTCAAAATGACGATGCAAACATCCTAAATCTAAACTTTACTTCTAGCAATAGTACGTTTGCAAAATATTTTGTAGAAACTCTAATAGATGAGATGTCTGATATGTATTCTACTTATCAAACAGAAAAAACAAGATTCTCGTTAGAAGTTTTACAAAATAGAGCAGATTCTGTATTTAAAGAATTAAAGGATTCAGAAACAAAGTTAGCTAGAGTTAAAGATAGGAATATAAGAGTAATAAATTCTTCTGGAAGATTAGAGGAAATTCAGTATATGAGAGAGGTAAAGGTTTTGAATACAATGTATTTGGAATTGGTTAAAAATACTGAGTTGGTTAAAATGAATTTATTAGATGAAACACCAATCATTCAGATTATCGACACACCAAAATTACCACTTTTAAGTATAAATAGATCGACTTTGTTTTGGTGTGTTGTTTTTGCTTTCTTAGGGTTATTTTTGGTTTCTTTCTTTATTATTTTAAGAAAGTTGGTGAAAGATACTTTAAAAGAATAGGGTTAAAGAGATTTTAATAGATGCTCCAGTTTAATTCCTCTAGATCCTTTAATTAAAATTGTCCTATCCTTAAGATTAAACCTGCCTATTTCTTGTAGGAATTCCTGAGTGTTTTTATATGTGTTCCTAGAAGAGATATTTAGAAATTCTTGTCCTATAAAAATAGATTCAATTTTCAAATCTTTCATTTTATCTACTAAAAGACTATGTTCTTCATTAGAATATTCTCCAAGCTCTCTCATCTCCCCTAAGATGCATAATTTTCTCTCTTTCTCTAATTTAGAGAAAGAATCAATGATAGAGTTCATACTTGAAGGGTTTGCGTTATAGGCATCTAGAATGATATAGTTACTATCTGTTTCAACAATCTCAGTTCTGTTGTTTTTTGGATGGTATGCCTCTATAGATTTTTTTAGGTTATCAGCATTAATATTATAGAAATCTCCTATTGCACAAGTTGCTAATATGTTGTAGAATTGAAACTCTCCAATTAGATTTGAATGGATAGATGTATTTCCTATTTGTAGGGATAAGAAAGGAAACATATTTATTATGGAAGATTTAAAATCAGAATTAGAGTTTATTCCATAAGTAATTTTTTTTATACCCTTACTTTTATCTATCAGGATTTCATCATCAGCGTTAACAAACAAAAGCCCTTTATTCTCTTTAATGTATCTATATAACTCTGTTTTTGTTTCGATTACCCCTTCAAAAGAACCAAATCCTTCGAGATGTGCCATTCCTACATTAGTAATAATCCCAGAACTTGGTTGTGCAATCCTGCTTAAATTTTTAATCTCTCCAATTTCACTAGCTCCCATTTCTATAATTGCAATCTCATGTTTATTATTTATTTCTAGGATACTTAATGGTAGTCCAATTTGATTATTTAGATTTCCTTTTGTAGCATAACAATGGTATTGAGAGGAAAGTACGGAGTGAATAAGTTCTTTAGTTGTTGTTTTTCCATTTGTTCCTGTAATTCCAATAACTGGTATATTTAATTTCTTCCTATGATATTTTGCGAGTTCTTGTAAACATTCTTTTACATCCTCAACTAAAATACATCTATCTGTTTTATATTCCTCTTCATCAATAATTGCATACTTACTTCCTTTAATTAAGGCTTCTTCTGCAAATTTATTACCATTAAAACTTTCTCCTTTTAGAGCAAAAAAGATACTATTAGAAATAATGTTTCTACTATCTGTACAAATAGCAGAGCTGTTTTTAAATAGATTATATAGTTCTTGGATGATCATGGTACAAAAAATAAAACCCCAATTAAGGGGTTTTATTCAAGACGTTTTAAAATATTCTTTATTGTTTAGGTTTGCTGTAATCCGTGCCTCTCCTTTGGTTAGATTTAAGATTCGATTTAGATGGTCCAAGTCTATCCATTGCACATCTAAATCCAATACAATCAGATGATTGAGATTGATCTAAGAATCTTCTTGTTCCTGGATTTAACCAGTAAGCTCTATCTTTCCAAGATCCACCTTTATATACTCTTGTTCTATCAGAAATTAATGTAGTGTTTCCATAATTATACATTTCATTCGAATTAGAAGTGAAATCGTCATCTTCATATTTATTGGCTTTTTGATTCCATTTGTCAATTTTTACAACTTCTTCATCTGTTTCAGATCTTTCACTAGTATCATTGTTCCAAGTAGCGTCCATTTGCGATTCGATATCTCCATCTAAGAAATTAATATTGTTTGCTTTTTTATAATTTCTTCTGTAAATATTGTCAGAGGTTGACACTAAAGTATCTTTTATATGACCTAGTTCATTAATAATATATGGGTTCTCTCCTGGGGCAGCATCTTCATTTATTTGATGAGTCTTATAAACATTTCCTCTGAAAGGTCTATGATCTGCAGTTGTAGTTTGTTCTGTAATTGGTCTATATACATCCGCTACCCATTCCGAAACATTTCCGGCCATATTATATAATCCATAATCGTTTGGCCAGTAAGACCTTACAGGAGAAGTGATATCTGCATCATCATTCAAGCTTCCTGCAACTCCCATATTATCCCCTCTTCCTCTTTTAAAGTTCGCCATTATAGTTCCCTGGTTTTGCTTAGTATTATTTCTTAAAGATGATCCATTCCAAGGGTAGATTTTTCTTTGTTCATGATTTTCACCAACATTATTTCCAATGTATCCCAGGGCAGCATGCTCCCATTCTGCTTCCGTTGGTAGTCTGTAGTTTGGAAGTAATACCCCATCTTCCATATTAGTGTATCGACCTTCATCATCATCTTTTAACACCTTTAGGTTTTTAATTTTCCCTTTTTGTTTCTCAGTTACAAAGTTGGCAAGATAGTCTTCAGAACCATGTAAATACCCATCTGTTGTAAAAGGGTATTCAACTCCTTCTCTGTCAGGGTGGGTTATTTCCATAATTAATCCTTCGTTAATCAATATTCTTTCATTAACTCTATCCGTCCTCCAGATACAATAATCATTTGCTTGTTCCCAAGAAACCCCAACAACTGGATATTGTCTGTAGGAAGGATGTCTTAAGTAATTATTTAAAAATATTTCGTTTTCTCCAAGTTTATCCCTCCACACCAGTGTGTCTGGAAGAGCTTTTGTATAAATCTCTGGCCTAGCAGTTCCTGTGAAAAATGGACTGTTTTCGTATACATAATGTTTCTTAATCCACTCAAGATATTCAACATAATCAATATTTCTTACTTCAGTTTCATCAATGTAAAAAGAAGAAACTGTAACTGTTTTAGAAATGTTGTTCCAATCATACATCACATCTTCTTCGACTCTTCCCATTGTAAGTCTTCCTCCTTCAACAAACATTAATCCTGGGCCAGGAGTTTGTTCTTTAAAATCTACAAAATTAAACCCTCCTTGTTTCCTTTCATTGTATTCCCACCCAGTAGTAGATGAGTTGTTAGATGTTCCACAAGAAGAAATGATTGAAATACTTATAATTGCTAAAAATACTGTGTTCTTATTTATCATTTTTTTGTTTTTTTTCTGATGTTTATAACTAAAATTGAGGGCAACTTATTGTGTTGTATAGTTTACTTTTGTTTCTGCATGGCATAAATAAAGTAAAAGATAATTCATGAGCACCCAATGTATTACTATTTCTTAAATTACTTACTGTAATGTCATAACTATATCCAAATTTAAATGCATCTTGTACTAAACCAAACATGAGTATAAAAGAATCAAAATTCTTCACACTATTTCTAGTCCATATCCCACCAACAATTGGTCCTCTATTTACATAGAGACCATAATTAAATTGTTGAAAGTCTTGTTGTTTTTGATATAAAAAGTTTGGAGAAATAGTAGTTATGTTATTTGAATATCTACTTATTGCGAAGTTTCCTCCTATATGTGCAGTATATTTTGTTGGTAAATGACTAACACTTATAAATCCTTGGTCTGGTTGCGTAAGGTGATGAGCAGCAAATCCAAAATACATATTGTCTGTAAAACCCAATATACCAGCTGAAAAGTCAGGGAAACTAACATTGTTTGTATTATTGATAATATCTTCACTAGTATTATAAATAAATCCATAAGTAGGATCAATCATATCTCCAAAAGTAAGGTTATCCCAATTAAGGTTTAACGATCTGTATGAAGCTTCAAATCCAGCTTTTATAGTAAAATCTCTATTTACTTCTAGTAAATAAGAATATAATAAAGAAGCGTGAAGTGTATTTAAATTCCCCGCTCCACTCTTGTCTTGAGCAATAATAACTCCAAGTCCTCCTCCAAGTGCATCAATATGTTGGTCGTAAGAAGCAGAGTAGGTTACGTAAGTTCTTCCTATTCCAGGCCATTGATCTCTGTAATTTAAGGTTGCGGTAGGACATCCATTATTATTAGCTCCTGCAAATGCAGGGTTAAGATATAATGGATTAGAGTAAAACTGACTAAAAGCAGGGTCTTGCGCATCAGCTGTTTTACCTAGTAAAACCACACCAACTATTAGTAGAATTGTTTTAAATATATTGTTCTTCATATATAGTCTTCTTCTTTATTTCAATTTTACAAAGATATGAATTTTATTTATTACTGAAAGAAGTAGGTATAATTTTTCTAATTAATACACGTTTATTCACTTATAAACTAATAAATATATATTTTTGTTTTATGATTTTCAAAAAAATAATCTTTCTATTATTAATAATTAGTTGTACATATAATTTACATGCCCAAACTCATATAGTGTTAGATTGGCATAGTGTAAATAGTTATGGTAAGGAAATTGTTTCATTCGATAGAGCAATTTATTTACAGGAGTTTGAAGGATTACCTTCTTATCAGGAGTTAAATAAATTAAAAGAAAATTATTTCTATGATATTGAACTTTATGATATAGAATATTCAGAAGTTTCTAATTTAGAAAGAAAAAAATTAGAATTATTAGAAATACCAAGTAGTATTAATTTTACTTCAGAAATTGCAAAATCTAATAATACCAATTATAACAGAATTTCTGTATTTCCATATGTGAAATATGGGTCTAGATATAAAAAAATAAAAGAATTTAAATATAGAACAACAAAAAAAAGAACATTACCAATCAGAAAAAAACAATCTGAAAAGATAGAGTCTGTTTTAAATCAAGGAGACTGGTTTAAAATTTCTGTAGAAGAAAATGCAGTCTATAAATTAACTTATTCTGATTTCCAATCACTTGGAGTGAATGTTTCCAATTTAGATGTCAATTCTATTCGATTGTATGGAAACGGAGGAGGAATGCTTCCTAGATTAAATTCTGATTTTAGACATGAAGATTTACAAGAAAATTCAATTGAAATTTTAGATAATAATAATAACGGAATTTTTGAAGATGGAGATTTAGTTTTGTTTTATGGTCAAAGTGTTAATGAATGGATTCCCCATTCAAGTTTCGTTGGTAAATTTCATCATTTTAAACATCTTTATGATGATTATAATTATTATTTCTTAACTATAAATAATTCTGAAAATTCTAAAAGAATTGAGAATTATGTTAGTAGTTTAAACAATGCGGAACAAAAAACCTTTGATGAGTTTAATGAACTGCAATTTCATGAATTAGATTTAATTAATTTTATCCAATCTGGAGAACAATGGTATGGAGAGGAGTTTAATGAGAGCTTAACTCAATCTATCTCCTTTAATGTTCCTAACATAAATAGCAATGTTCCTGTGTATGTAAAGGCGAAAGTTGCTGCAAGAGCTTCTTCTACTCCTAGTTTTACGTTTAGCAGAAATGGCAATCAATTTATGGATGTCTCACTCGGTACAGTAAGTTATGGTTATGCGGACGATTTTGCTACTATTGCTTCTGTAGAAGGTCAGACATATCCTTCTGAAGATAATTTTGATATTGATGTTGCTTTTAATAGAAGCTCTTCCTCTCATAAAGGATGGTTAAATTCCTTAGAGATTTGTACTTTCCGTAAGTTAAAATTTGGTGGTGGTCAAATGAATTTTAGAAAAGTAGTTCGTGATAGTGGAGATGTTCAGTGGACTGCTTTTATAGAAGATGCAACTATAAATCATACTGTTTGGAATGTAACAGATATTACAAATATTAGGAAACACACACTGATTCAAGTTGATTCTGAAACTATAGGTTTTAGTTATAATCATTTTGCCGGTAGTTCTGATGAAAAATTTGTAGTGTTTGATGGTACAGAATATAAGACTCCTAATTTATTAGGTTCTGTCCCAAATCAGAATTTACATGGAGAAACAGATTGTGAGATGTTAATAGTCTGTCATCCAAATTTTACATCTGCAGCACAGAATCTAAAAGATTTCCATTTTAATAAAGATGGTAGTAAATGTAAAATAGTATCTCCTCAAGAAGTGTTTAATGAATTCTCCTCTGGTAAACAGGATGTGAGTTCTATCAGAGATTATTGTAAGTATCTGTATGATTTACCAAATTCTAATTTTAAATACCTATTAATAATGGGAGATGCTTCTTATGACCCAAAAGATAGAGTTATAAATAATACAAATTTTGTTATTACATATCAATCTGAAAATTCGTATAGTCCTTTAAACACTTTTTCTACAGATGATTATTTCGGATATCTAGATGAGAATGAAGGATTACTTCAGAGTGATTTGGTTGATATTGGTATTGGAAGATTGCCTGCAAAAACTCTAACAGAGGCAAATACAATGGTAAATAAGATTATAAACTATTATGATAAATCTACAAGGGGAAGTTGGAGAAATGTGGCTTGTTTCATTGCAGATGATGGAGATGATAGTGATGGAAATATTCATATGAATCAAGCAGATGCATTATGTAATATAATTGATGATAATTATAATAATTATAATTTTGAGAAATTTTATTTAGACATATATAATCAAGAATCTACACCTGTAGGTCCAAGAAGTGAAGATTGTAAAAACGCTATTAATCGAAGGATTGATAAGGGAGTTTTATTAGTAAATTATACCGGTCATGGTGGAGAGCAAGGACTCACTAAAGAAAGAATCATTGAAGTGGATCAAATCTTAGATTGGAAAAATTACAACAAACTTCCTTTGTTTGTTACTGCAACGTGCGAGTTTGGAAGGTTGGACAATCCTGAACTAACCTCTGGTGGGGAGCATATAATTTTAAACCCAAATGGTGGTGGCGTAGCTTTATTAACTACAACAAGATATGTTTATTCTCATTTAAATTATAATTTAAATACTAATTTCATAAACTCATTATTTGAAAAGATAGATGGAGAATATCCAACTTTAGGAGATGTTTTCTTACAAACAAAAGCATTAAGTGGTACTAGTATAAATAGTAATAAATTCACTCTTTTAGGAGATCCTATGATGTGTCTGGCTTATCCTGAATATAGTATTAGTACTACTTCTTTCCCTGATACTATTGCAGCATTGGGGAAGGTGACTTTTAATGGTGAAATAATTTCGGAAGATTCTGTAAAGGTAAGTGATTTTAATGGTGAAGTAGAAATTACCGTCTTTGATAAAGAAACTATTGCACAAACTCAAGGACAACAATCTTCTACACCTATGGATTATAAAAAACAAACTAATATTATTTATAAAGGTAGATCCTCTGTAGTGAGTGGTGAGTTTACATTTAGTTTTATTGTTCCTAAAGATATAGACTATAATTTAGATTATGGTAGAATATCTTATTATGCAACTGAAGAATTAGAAAATCTTGATGCAAGTGGATGGAATGAGAGTTTTCTAGTAGGGGGAGTTTCTTCAGATATTATTGAAGATGATTTAGGTCCTATTATTGAGTTATATATGAATGATAAACAATTTGTTTCTGGAGGAATTACAAATTCTACGCCTACATTTTTAGCTTTAGTAGAAGATTCTTCTGGTATCAATACAGTTGGTAATGGAATTGGTCATGATATTACAATCACATTAGATGGTGATAATTCAAAAAAAATAATATTAAACGATTATTACGAATCAGAAAAAGACAGTTACCAGAAAGGAAAAGTAGAATACAATTTAAATGAGTTAGAATCTGGATTGCATACAATTGATTTTAAAGTATGGGATGTATTTAATAATTCTTCTGAATCTTCTATAGAGTTTTTTGTTTCAGAAAATGAAGATTTTGTGGTACAACATTTACTGAATTATCCGAACCCGTTTAGCACAAACACATCATTTTATTTTGAGCACAATAGACCAAATCAGAATTTAGAAGTTCAGATTCAGATATATACAGTTTCTGGACAACTTGTTAAAACAATTAATTCCTTAGAGATAAATACAGGATTTAGGGTCGGTCCAATATCGTGGGATGGTAGGGATGATTTTATGGATAATATTGGTAGAGGTACATATATATACAAACTAAAGGTCAAAGATGAAAGTGGAGAATTTGTAGAAAAGTTAGAGAAATTAGTAATATTGAAATAAATCTAACGTTACCTACAAATATAAAAAAAACTATATTTGCTAAAATTTAAAAATCAAATGCGAATTTTTTTAATATTGTTGTTGTCTATTCCTTGTGTATTGTCTACAAAAGCACAAATAGATTATGATGAGGTTTTAGGTGGGAATCTAAATACTATTACTACAGCTGTGCCTTTTTTGCTTATTTCACCAGATTCTAGATCTGGTGCAATGGGAGATGTTGGAGTAGCTACTACTCCAGACGCGACATCTATGCATTGGAATCCTGCAAAACTAAGTTTCACTCAAGATGATATTGGAATTTCTGTATCTATTGTTCCATGGTTAAGAGAATTAGTTCCAGATATAAACCTTCAATATATTGGTGGTTATTATAAACTAAATAATACTGATGCAATAGGATACGAATTGAGATATTTTTCTTTGGGAGATATTACTTTTACGGATAATTCTGGGCAGGTTATAGGACAGTATAAGCCAAATGAAATGGCTATTGGTACAGCATATTCAAGGAAATTATCACGAGATTTTGCTATTGCGATTTCTGCAAGATATATTTACTCGAACTTAACAGGTGGACAAACAGCTGGCGGTACTGAAACAGTTGCAGGTCAATCTATATCTTCTGATATCTCTACTTTTTATACAAGACCAACATCTATAGGAGGTAAGAAGTCTGATATTTCTTTAGGTATGAACATTTCTAATATGGGTAATAAGATATCGTATACAGAAACTATTACTAGAGATTTCATTCCGATTAACTTAAGGGTAGGAACAGATATCACCACTGAAATGGATGATTATAATAAGATATCTTTTGCGATTGATTTTAATAAGTTATTAGTACCCTCCCCTCCTTTATATAATGAAGATGGAGAAATAATTGCAGGAAAAGATCCTGATGTTGGAATTGTAACTGGAATATTTCAATCTTTTGGAGATGCACCTGGAGAAATAGATGAAAATGGGATTCCGATACCTGGTAGTAAGTTTAAGGAGGAAATGAGAGAAATCAATGTTTCTGCAGGTATGGAATATTGGTATGCAAACCAATTTGCTTTAAGAGCAGGTTATTTTCATGAACACGATACAAAAGGAGGTAGAAAATATTTAACTTTTGGTTCTGGAGTAAAATATAATGTTTTTGCACTTGATTTTTCTTATTTAATTAGTACTAGTAATATAGGTGGAACAAATCCACTTGCAAATACTATGAGATTTACTTTAGTATTTGATTTAGGAGCAATGGGAAGCTAATGAAGATTAAAGTAGGATTTGGATTTGATGTTCATCAATTAAAAGAAGGTCTAGATTTTTGGTTGGGAGGCATTATTGTACCACATTCAAAAGGAGGTTTAGGGTATTCAGATGCAGATGTTTTAATTCATACAATATGTGATGCTTTATTAGGTGCTGCGAATATGGGAGATATTGGTAAACACTTCCCAGATACGGATGCAGAATATAAAGGAATAGATAGTAAAATTTTATTGAAAGAAGTAGTGAAACTAATTTCAGAGAAAGGATATTCTATTGGTAATATCGATTCTACAATTTGTTTACAGAAACCAAAAATAGGACCATATATACCTGAAATGCAAAAGGTTCTGGCTAAATGTATGAATATAGATGTTGAAGATATTTCTATAAAAGCTACAACAACTGAAAAATTAAGTTTTGTAGGTAGGGAAGAGGGAGTTTCTGCTTATGCAACTGTTTTGATTCAGAAGAATTAGAATCCTATTTTCTGAATTTTATTATCCCTTAAATAAATGAGCATTTCTGCTTCCGCACAAACCACTCCTTTTTTATTTATAGCAACAACAGTGTGCCATTTCTCGTGTTTTCCTTTTTCTTTTAATTCTTCTTCTGCTAACTGAATATCTTCTGTAGTAATATTGAATTCTAGAGTTAGGTGTGTAGTAGCAGGTCGTTTGTATTTGATGTTGGCACTCTTTAACCAGATTTCGATTTTTCGGTTTTTCAATGCAAAAATATTATAATACATAGTAGGGAAGTATGGGTCGAATGCAGAAAATATACTCCCTCCAAAAATGGTTCTATGAAAATTAATATTAAGGATAGATCTCCTAATTTTCACTTTCATATAAGTATAGTCTTCTGATATTTCTTTAAGAATTATTCTATTGAATAATAGGGGTGGAAAAATATTTAAAATGAACTGAAGTGTTTTTCGTCTTAACATAAATTCAAAGGTAATAAAAAAAACCCCATTCAAAAGAATGAGGTTTTAATATAATTAAGGAGTCTTTTTTAATTATTTGATAGGTATTCCGCTACACTTTCGTGAGTTTCTTTCATAGCATCATCTCCTTTACTCCAGTTTGCAGGACATACTTCTCCATTTTCTTCAAAATGTTGTAAAGCATCTACCATTCTAAGTGCTTCATCTACATTTCTTCCTAGAGGAAAATTGTTTACAATTTGGTGTTGTACAATACCATTTTTATCAATTAAGAAAAGCCCTCTGAATGCAATCATTGGTCCGTTTGCATGCATGTTGTCTTCCTCATCAATTTCGTATTCACCAGATAAAACCCCATAATTTGCGGAAATAGTTTTACTTGTATCTGCAACTAAAGGATAAGTAACCCCTTGTATTCCTCCATCATTTTTTTCCATTTGTAACCATCCCCAGTGAGATTGTTCTGTATCTGTTGAACAAGCAACAACCTCTACTCCTCTCTCTGTAAATTCAGATAATTTATTCTGAAATGCAAATAATTCTGTTGGACAAACAAAAGTAAAATCCTTAGGGTAGAAAAAGAATAATACCTGTTTTTCCCCTACAAACTGATCTAATGAATAATCTGACACTATTTGACCACCATTTATTACTGCAGCAGCCTTAAATGATGGAGCTTTTTTACCTACTAGTACTGACATATTTTTTAATTTTTAAATTTATTGCAATATTACAACTTTATTTTATGTGAGCTAATATAAAATTCGCTCTTTCTTCCACACTGTCTTTAGGCACTTTTATAAGTTGGTAATTGTAAAACCTGTAACTAGAAAGTAAAACATTTTCTATTATTTTGGCTTGTTCTATACTCTCTTTTCTCTGTTTGTCATTTACATATATTTTTTCCCAAATAGGGGTGTAGAATACTTTTGTATTATATCTATTTTTTTTAATAGACTCTTCTAAATGTTTAGGAATTTTTAAAGAATCTACTTTCATGTAAGCGTATACATCTACTATTCCTCTGTCAAAAAAGATAAGTGTATTTTTAGAGTTCAGTAATTGAGATTCTCTTAAAGTAAATACTCTTTTTGAAAAAGCAGAAAGGTTTTTCCAAGGTAATACCTCTCCATTAATAGCGAGTTGTTCACTTATAATTTTTCGGGATATTTCATCAATACAATTATATCCTTTTATTTTCAGATGATTTATAATGCTCGTTTTTCCAGTTCCAGGAGCTCCTGTAATTACAAACTTTTTCATTACATATTAAATATTGCACCGATTACAACCGATAAAAAAAATATATGATATTAGTTATTTCCATTTTTTTGCTACTATAATTAATCTGTCAGAATCTGTTGGGATATACTTGTTTAGTTTATAATCTCCAAAGATGTTAATTATTTTTAGTTGTGCAAAGTTAAGCAGTTTGGTAAAATCAGATAGGTTGAATGCTTTTACTTTTTCTGTAAATTCAAAATCATTTCCCTTATCTGTAAACTTTATATTCTTAAGGATGAATCCTTCTTCTAACTTTCTGTTGATGTTAAATGTTATTCCTGATAATGTGTTTTGTTCGGATTCCACCAAATTAGCAATTACTTTTTCTGAATTTAAGAAATCTATTATCAGAATTCCATTATATTTTAAGTTGCTACTGATGGCCTGTATTGCTGAAAAATCTTCTTTTTCAGAGTCAAAATACCCGAAAGAAGTAAAGAGATTAAGAACTACATCAAAATGTTCTTTTTTATAGGTTTTGCGCATATCCCATACATCAAAAAGAATTTTATTATCGGATCTCTGTTTTGCGGCTTTTATACTTTTTACTGAAAGGTCAATGCCGGTTATTTGGTACCCTAAGGAATTTAGAAAAATACTATGCCTTCCACTTCCACAGGCTATATCTAAAATTTGGTTTGTCTTTCTAAAGAATACTTGTAATTTAGATAAAAACTGTTCGGCTTCTTTTTCATCTCTGTTCTGGTATAGAATATGATAATACTTAGAGTTAAACCAATCTGAGAACCAATCCATTAGAATTTTTACTTTTTAAGAATTAGTTTTCTGTCTTCTTTTGCATCACCATTAGATACACGAACAATATAAAATCCATCTCTTATATGTTTTAAATCTAGAGATGTGTGATATTTTTCTAGTTTTTGATGTTGTATTAATCTTCCAGCAAGATCAACAATACTTAACTCAGAATCTTTAATATTGGTTTTTATATTCAACATACCAGAAGATGGGTTAGGGAACATTCTAAAATAAGTACTGTTTTCTTGTTCTTCCACTGATAAAATATTCTGTCCATTTACTTTTACATTATCCATAAAAAATCGGTTCCCATAGTCGTTTATAGCAACAAATCGTGTCATAATAGTATCTCCATTTAATCCCCAACTACTTAAATTTATACTGTCCGTATCCCAACTGCCACAAGTAGGATACCATGCACTTCCTACATATGCTGTTGTTTGTAAATCCGTACCAATTGCTCCATAAATAGAGTCCCATGTAGTTCCACAATCTGTAGAAACCTCTATTCTTAATCCGTCATCATAGCCGGGGGCATATCCAGAGTAAGCATAATCATAAATTAGCCAATTTTCTGCAGTTTTTCCTCCTCCTAATTTAACTTTATTAGAAATTAAATAAGCTTCTTTTCCAGGTTGGTTTATCCAATAATGGTTTACATAAGCAACCGTATTCGGCTGACAATTTATTCCTGTATCTACTACTATAGACTGCCAAGAATAAGAAGAAGGTGGAGTTTGCCAATCTTTCGGAGGAAAAATCCCAGTGTCAAATCCTTCATATAAAGAATTTGAATTACTTATAAGAAATACTCCATCTGTATAAGTAATAAGATTAGGAATAGTCTGCGTACTTGATCCAAATGCATCTGTTACTTTTAAGGTTACATCATATGTTCCAGGATTAGAATAAACAACAACCGGGTCTTCTAAATTAGAAGTACTTGGAGTTCCTCCAGGGAACGACCATTGCCAACTAGCACTACTAAATCGCACAGCAGAATGATCCACAAATTGTACCGTATCGTTTAAACAATTAAGAGTTAATCTATCGGCAGCTATTTGTGCAGAAGGAGGGGAATCTTCATGAAAATCTATCTCGTAAGCCGAGCGATTTGTTCCGTTAAATAATTTACCTTCTCTATAATATGGTATTAACTGAGTAGAAGTAGTACTTTTTGGTAAATTATTATCGTAAACATCCCAGTCAGTCATGTTATTGTTTCGGTAATAAACCACATCTCGTGTACCCAGATATACACCTCCATTACTCCCTCTTTGATGCTCTATATTGGTTGCATTAATATTATCCAATGAAGGAGTAGACCAATTAATCCAACTCTGTCCTCCATCGATAGATTTAAATACTTCATATCCTATTGCATCTTGAACTCCACCATACATAGATGTTCTAGCAATCCAAAGTGTATTCTCATCATAACTGCTAATTGTAATATCGTAAGGTATCCAAGCTTGTCCGTTTATATTTGTTGGGGTTATTTCTATCCAATTTTGCCCAGCATCATTAGTTCTCCATATCTTTTTTGTTCCCCACCAGGATTCCCATGTAGCTACATATATTACATCTGGATTACTCCATGCAACTTCTACAGAAGTTACTTTATCATCAAAATGATAAACAGGACTATAGGTAGATGCATTGTCTTTAGAAATCCAAAGGGTAGTATCTTCTCCAATATAACTCCAATTATAACACCTTGGGTCAAATTCTAGTTGTGAGGATTCTCCAATAATATATGATGCATTAGGTTTCTTCCCTAAAGAAAAAGTGCTAATATCTACCGTTCTATCTCCAGAAAGTATTTTTCCATTATAATCAGTGTAGGCAACTCTAGGTATCCCAAAATTAACAAAGCCTCTGATATTATCTCCTCCATCAGTACAGAGCCAGTCGTTAATATATGTATTCCCATCTTTTAACAGAGTTCCGTTATGATAAGTACCTCCCAACATCACATCTCCATCTTTAAATGCTACTCCAAATCCCCAAAAATCTGTTCCTTCAATACCATATTGTTTTTTATAGATACTATCTCCCGAATCTGCAGAATAAAACACACCACCATCACAAGCAAACCATAAATCGTTTCCGAAATAATTGATATCATGAATATCCGCATGTACATATCCTTTTTTATGAGGAGTACTCCATTTAGATGGGCATGTAAAAGTTACTCCTCCATCTGTAGATATCCAATGATTTACACCTCCTACGTGAATAATGTCAGCATTTGTCGGATTTACCGCTAAAGCCAAATCATAATAATACTGTCCACCATCATCAGATCCATCTGGTTGCCATCCCATCATATTAATGTTTATAGTATCAGGAATTCCAGCAGGCTGGGGTCCACAACATTGAAAAGTCCAATTTTCTCCTTTATCGTTACTAATATAGATTCCGTACAGCCCACTCCCTCCGTTAGCAGAACCTGTTGCAAGCGCTACAATCTTATCAGGTGAAGCAGGACTTACGGCTATTTCTGTTCTTTTTTGTTCATCTCCAGTTCCAGGATTAGGCCATCCGTTTGTAAAGTTGGTAAGTGAATTAGCACCATCATCAGATCTGTAAAAAAGAGTGCTGTCTCCCTCTTGTTTGATGAAATACATAGTGTCAGTAGAATTAGGGTGGAATTCTATTTCTAAGAAATTTCCACTCATTATTTGTGTAAAATTATTTCCTCCATCTATTGATTTAAAAAGACCTTCATCAGAGGCTACAAAAAGCTGCAAATTATTAGTTGGATTTAATTTAATATCTTTAACAGAATGAGAAAGGTTTGTAAATGCAGTATCTCCTATTACACTCCAATTAGTGCCACTATCATGTGATTTATATATTCCACCATTTCCGCTTATATATATAACATCCGGATTTAAGAAATCAATTTCAATAGAATATACTCCATTTAAGGATAAATTACTGGTAATTAGATTCCAATTATCACCTTTATCAGTTGTTTTCCAAGCTCCAGCTGTAGCTGTTCCTGCATATAAAATATTTGGATTACTAATGGATTGTTCAACCGTATAAACATGAGCTGATCCTGGGGCATAACTTCTACTATTAGCATCTTTATCGAAATCCCACGGACCTATACATTTCCATTGGTTTGTACTTTTAGATTTCGATTTAATATTACTTGTGTTTGTGGTTCTACTTAGAGAACGAACCCACCTTTTGTAATACTGAGTATGTTTATTTTTTACTAATCTATTCTCTTTATAATAATTGGTATAGGCATTAATTACTTCACCTTCATCCGGATTGTCAGCATACATCAGTTGAACCCATGTTGGTAGATTTTCAGCATTTGAATTGTACTTCATCTCTACTTGAGCAGTAGAGGAATTTAAAACAAACATCAGCAAAATAAATAGTGTTTTTTTCATATGTATTATGCAATAA
>CEVR01172572.1_pt1 | contig 22180 bp, 13 predicted proteins | sample 356541 | NCBI WGS metagenome assembly CEVR01 (sample SAMEA2623734, study PRJEB7988) | marine metagenome | isolation source: saline water (ENVO:00002010), including
ACTTAACTCAGAATCTTTAATATTGGTTTTTATATTCAACATACCAGTATTGTTTTATTACAAATTAAACGCATTTTTTGTTTCTTCTTGGCAATCTAATTTCTCCCAAGTAAACGTTTCTACTTCAAATTCTTTTTCCCTGCCAGCAATATTAAAACTAACCCTTTTAATTTCTGATTCTCTTCCCATATGTCCATATGCGGCAGTTTCAGAATAAATAGGGTTTTTTAGTTTTAACCTACTAATAATAGAAGATGGTTTTAAATTAAAACATGGCATGTTTTTTACAGTTTGTGCAATTTCTCCATCTGTCAAATCAACTTTAGATGTTCCGTAAGTATCTACAAAAATACCCATTGGTTCCGCAACTCCAATAGCATAACTAACCTGAACTAATATTCTTTCTGCAACTCCTGCAGCTACTAGATTTTTAGCTATATGTCTTGTAGCGTATGCAGCCGATCTATCTACTTTAGATGGATCTTTGCCTGAGAAAGCTCCTCCTCCGTGAGCACCTTTCCCTCCGTAAGTATCTACAATTATCTTTCTTCCTGTAAGTCCAGTATCTCCATGTGGTCCTCCAATTACAAATTTTCCTGTAGGGTTTACATGGTATTTTTCAGTTCCAAATAAATCTTTGTTGTCTTCAGAAAGTTTTTCTTTAATTCTTGGTATGAGGATCTTTCTTACATCATCTTCAATTTTTTTCTGCATGGCTTTTTCTGAATCAAAATCATCATGCTGGGTAGACACTACAATATCTGTAATTCTTTTGGGAGTATGATCGTCATTGTATTCTAAAGTAACTTGTGATTTTGAATCCGGACGCAAATAAGTCATTTCTATTCCCTTTTTTCTAATATCTGCAAGCTCTATTAATATTTTATGAGAAATATCTAAAGCCAAAGGCATTAGGTTTCCTGTTTCATTTGTTGCATAACCAAACATCATTCCTTGGTCTCCAGCTCCTTGTTCTTGGTGTAGACCTTCGCCTTCTAGAACCCCTTGTCTAATGTCTGCAGATTGTTCGTGAATTGCAGAGATTACTCCGCAACTATCTGCATCAAACTGGTATTCAGATTTGACATAACCAATTTTTCTTATTACTTCTCTGGCAACTTTTTGTACATCAACATATCCTTGTGTTTTCACTTCACCACTAAGAACAGTAAGCCCTGTAGTAACTAAAGTTTCACATGCTACTTTTGAGTTTGGGTCTTGTGCTAAAAAGTTGTCTAGTAATGCATCTGAAATTTGATCTGATACTTTGTCTGGGTGTCCTTCCGAAACAGATTCGGATGTAAAAAAATATGACATTTCTTAAATAATTTTAAATTAATAATTATATTTATAAAAAGATGTCGGATTTGGCTGTAGGGCTATTTACATAAAATATACATTTGCTGTTTTAGCATTTTTTTTAGTGGTTGCAATAGGCCAAATCCTTCCACTTTTCGGAGTACAAATATAGAAAAAAATAATAATTTTATATGCAAATTTGGATATTAATTTTTTTTGTTATTTATTTGTCGTTGACTTATCAAGAAAGACGGAGGGATGGGCCCTATGATGTCTTGGCAACCCTGAAAAAGCAGGGTGCCAATTCCCACTCCAAAATAGGAGGCAGATGACAAATCAACACTCATTTTCCGAAATTTTTTTTGTAAAGTCTTGAAATTAAACAAATGAACAAGACGATAAAAGATATATTAAAAGAAAAAATCCTAATTTTAGATGGAGCAATGGGAACCATGATCCAGAGATATTCTTTGAAGGAGGAAGACTTTAGAGGAGATTTTTTTCAGAATAATGTTTTTGATTTAAAAGGTAATAACGATTTACTTTCTATAACGCGTCCACATATTATAAGGGATATACATTCTGAATATTTAAAGGCAGGAGCAGATATAATTGAAACAAATACTTTTAGTGCTACCTCAATAGCTCAGTCCGATTATAATCTAGAATCAGCAGTATATGATATTAATTTTCAATCTGCAAAAATTGCAAAAGAAGTTGCAAAAGAATATTCTACATTAGAAAAACCAAGATTTGTAGCAGGAGCAATTGGACCTACAAACCGGACGTCTTCCATTTCTCCAGATGTGGAAAATCCTGCTTTTCGTCATATTACTTTTGACCAACTAAAAGATGCGTATACAGAACAGGTAAAAGCTCTAATGGATGGTAAAGTAGATGTTTTGTTAGTAGAGACTGTTTTTGACACCTTAAATTGTAAGGCTGCTCTTTATGCGATTTCATCTGTTTTTAAAGATAGAAATCAGGAAATTCCTGTAATGGTTTCCGGGACTATTACAGATGAAAGTGGAAGAACTCTTTCTGGCCAAACTGCAGAAGCTTTTTTAAATTCTATATCTCATATACCCTTATTAAGTGTAGGTTTTAATTGTGCACTTGGGACCGAAGCTATGAGACCTTATGTAAAAGAATTGTCAGATAAATCTTCCTTTTTTATTTGTGCTTTTCCAAATGCAGGATTGCCAAACGAAATGGGAGGATATGATGAAACTGCAAAAATGATGGGTGAGCAGTTAAAAGATTTTATGAATTCCGGATTAGTTAATATTGTGGGAGGGTGTTGTGGAACAACACCTGAACACATTTCAGAATTTGCAAGAATTGCAAAAGAGTGTAAACCTAGAAAATTACCAAGTATAGATAATAAAATGAGATTGAGTGGCTTAGAAGCAGTAACTGTTTCTAAGTTAAGTAATTTTATAAATATTGGAGAACGTACAAATGTGATGGGTTCTGCAAAGTTTAGAAGATTGATAAAAGAAGATAAGTTTGATGAAGCTCTTTCAGTAGCATTACAACAGGTAGAAAGTGGAGCTCAAATTATTGATATCAACATGGATGATGGATTAATTGATGGTGTTGAAGCTATGGTTCATTTTCTAAATTTAATTGCATCTGATCCAGATATATGTAAAGTACCTATAATGATTGACTCCTCAAAATGGGAGATTATTGAAGAGGGATTAAAATGTGTTCAGGGAAAAGGAATTGTAAATTCTATTTCTTTAAAAGAAGGTGAGAAAGAATTTATGAATCAGGCGAACACTATTTTAAGATATGGAGCAGCAGTTGTTGTTATGGCATTTGATGAGGATGGGCAAGCTGTAAATTTTGAAGATAAAATAAGAATTTGTGAAAGAGCCTATCGTATTTTGGTAGATAAAGTTGGTTTTCCAAGTGAGGATATAATATTTGATCCAAATATACTTACTGTAGCTACAGGTATTGATGAACATAATAATTATGCAGTAGATTTTTTTAAGGCTACAAAATGGATAAAAGAGAATCTTCCAAATGCTAAAGTAAGCGGAGGGGTTAGTAATGTTTCTTTTTCTTTTAGAGGAAATAATTTAGTGAGAGAAGCCATGCATTCTGCATTTTTATACCATGCAATAAGAAATGGATTGGACATGGGAATAGTCAACGCAGGGATGATTGAAGTTTATGAAGAAATTCCCAAAGATTTATTAAAGGCAGTAGAAGATGTATTGTTAAATTCCGACAATAATGCTACAGATAGATTACTTACTATTGCAGAAAAATACAAAGGTGGAGGTAAAAAGCTTGAAGAAAATATAGAGTGGAGAAGTTTGCCTGTTGAAAAAAGATTAGAACATGCATTAGTCAAAGGAATTGTTCAGTATATAGAGGTAGACACTGAAGAAGCGAGAAAAAAATCTGAAAGACCATTAGATGTCATTGAGGGTCCTTTAATGGATGGAATGAATATAGTAGGAGAGTTGTTTGGTAGTGGAAAAATGTTTCTTCCTCAGGTTGTAAAATCTGCAAGAGTCATGAAAAAATCTGTTGCGTTTTTAACCCCTTTTATTAAAGAAGAAAAATCAGAAGCTAGTAATTCTGGGAAGATATTACTAGCAACGGTAAAAGGAGATGTACATGATATTGGAAAAAATATTGTAGGAGTAGTGTTGGCATGTAATAATTTCGAGATTATAGATTTAGGTGTGATGGTTCCTGCAGACAAAATATTAGATGAAGCAATAAAGCAGCAAGTAGACATAATTGGTTTAAGTGGTTTAATAACACCTTCTTTAGATGAGATGATACATGTAGCTCAAGAAATGCAAAGAAAAAATTTTAATATTCCTTTAATGATTGGAGGAGCTACAACTTCTCAAGTTCATACTGCGGTGAAATTAATGGATAAATACACTAATAATTTGGTGTTTCATGTATTAGATGCTTCTAAGGCGGTAAGTGCTACTACTAATGTATTAGGAATTGATTCTGAACTTTTTAAACTGGAGAAGAAACAAAAGTATGAAGAGATAAAAGAAAACTATTTAAAGAGAAGGTCTCAAAAACAATTTATAAGTTTGAATGATGCAAGGAACAATGCTTTTGTTATTTCAGAAGAATATGTTCCATCAAAAGCAAATAATTTAGGAGTTTACACTTTTTCTGATATAAATTTAGATGAGGTAATTCCTTATATAGACTGGACCCCTTTCTTTATTTCATGGGAAATGAAAGGAAAATATCCTCAAATTTTAGAATGTACGAAATATGGAGAGCAAGCGAAAAACTTATTAGATGACGCACAAGATATGTTGTCTAAAATTTCTTTTGATAATTGGCTTACTTTAAAATCAAAAATTGGAGTTTGGAATGCAAAAAGAGAGGGTGATGATGTAATAATATCTATAGATGGTAAAACCTTGGAGAGGTTTAATTTTTTAAGACAACAATCTAAAAAGACAAAGAATAACTTGTGCTTGGCTGACTATATATCTGAATCTAAAGAAGATTATATTGGGGCTTTTGTTTGTACAGCAGGTTTGGATATTGAACGTCAATTAAAAATATTCGAATCAGACCTTGACGATTACAACAGTATTTTATTAAAATCTTTGGCAGATAGATTAGCAGAAGCCCTAACAGAATACATGCATCAGAAAGTAAGAAAAGAGATTTGGGGTTATTCTTATACTGAGAATTATTCTAATGATGAATTGATTAAAGAAGAATATAATGGTATTCGTCCGGCACCAGGATATACTGCTTGTCCTGACCACACTGAGAAACAAAAGATATTTAATCTTTTAAATGCTTCAGAAATTGGAGTTAATTTAACCGAAAGTATGGCTATGTATCCTAATGCGACTGTTTCAGGATATTATTTTTCTCATCCAGATAGTAAATATTTTAGTGTAGGAAAAATACAAGACGATCAGATCGCAGATTATGCAAATAGAAAAAAAATTACAAGAAAAGAAGTGGAAAAATGGCTTCGATCTAACATTTAAAAAGATGAAAGTAACAGAACATATTAAACAATCCGAAAACACATTATTCTCATTTGAGATCTTACCACCTTTAAAAGGTAAGAGTATTGATTCTATTTATAATTCATTAGATCCTATTATGGAATTTAACCCTGCTTTTATTGATGTAACTTATCATAGGGAAGAATATGTGTATAAGAAAAGGAAAGATGGGCTTTTAGAAAGAATATCAGTACGAAAAAGGCCAGGAACAGTAGGAATTTGTGCGGCAATAATGAACAAGTATCAGGTAGATACCGTGCCGCATATAATTTGCGGAGGATTTAATAAAGAAGAAACCGAAAACGCTTTGATAGATTTAGATTTTTTAGGAATTGACAATGTTTTAGTATTAAGAGGGGATCCTATAAAATCCGAAACTTATTTTTCTGCAGAAGAAGGAGGTCATAGTTATGCTTCAGAATTGTTAAGTCAGGTAGATAATATGAATAAAGGGATTTATTTAGATGAAGATTTAAAAAGTTCTGTACCTACTAATTTTTGTATTGGAGTCGCGGGTTATCCAGAAAAGCATTTTGAGGCAGCAAATATGAGGTCAGATATTCATTTTTTAAAGAAAAAACTAGAGGCAGGAGCAGATTATATAGTTACTCAAATGTTTTTTGATAATCAGAAGTATTTTGATTTTGTGAAGTTGTGCAGAAAACACGATATCAACATTCCTATTATTCCTGGATTAAAACCTATTTCTACTCAAAAACAACTTTCATTATTACCACAAAGATTTCATTTAAATCTTCCTAACGAATTAGTAGATGAGGTTTTAAAATGTAAAAACAATGATGATGTTCGTCAGGTTGGCGTTGAATGGGCTACACAACAAACAAAGGAGTTGTTAGATTTTGGAGTTCCGTGCATACATTATTATACTATGGGTAAATCAGAGAATGTACAAAAAATAGTTGGGTCTTTTCTGTAATAGTTTTTTTAACAATCTTAATTAAAGTAATTTTTACGTAAGTTTGCTTTAAAATAAAAAGCTGATGAAAAACATAATTTTAACCACATTAATATTAATGTTTGTTGCAATTTTATCTGTTGCGCAAACAGCAATAGATTTTACTGTAGACGATTGTAATGGTACATCTTATAATTTGTATTCGGAGTTGGATGCAGGAAATGTAATTGTATTATGCTGGGTCATGCCTTGTGGACCATGTGCTACAGGAGCTGGTTATGCTCAGGATGCTGCTCAATCTTTTGCTGGTTCTCATCCAGGAATAGTAAAATTCTATTTGGCGGATGATTTTGCCAACTCGGATTGTTCTTATTTAAATGGTTGGGCTGGAAATTACCAACTTTTTCCTGAGGCTTCTTTTTCAAATTCTTTGATTAGTATGAATGATTATGGAGGTCCTGGAATGCCAAAAGTGGTAGTTATTGGTCCAGATAAGCAAGTGTATTATAATGTAAATAATAATCAAATAACAGAAGCTGGGGTCGTAGATGGTATTAATCAAGCTCTATCTGGAACAGTTTCCATCTCAGATAATCCTATAGACAATATTAGTTTCAATTACTTATACACCTATAATAAAATAGAATTAAAACATTCAATATCTACTCCAATTTCTATTAATATATTTAATAATATAGGGGAGTTAGTAAAAACAGATCATATTGAAGACTTAAATTCTATTACAATTGATGTAAAAGATTTAAATAAGGGTTTATATATATTAAAAATAAATTCTGGTAAAAAGAGATCTACATTCCGATTTATAAGATAGTATGAGAATTACACTTTCTTGTATTGTTATTTTAGTTTTATAAAACTTACACAAAAATTATGGGAAATATTAAGAGAAAAAAGTCGGGGTAGCTCCGCTTTTTGCACCACTAATCAATATACTAATACAAACATAAGAAAATTCTTATTGTATATTTGCAGTAATGAATGGAGTAGTAACAAAATCAACAGGGAGTTGGTATCAAGTAAAATCCGAATCCGGACAAATGCTAGAATGCCGATTAAAAGGAAAATTCCGAACACAAGGAATTAAAAGTACCAATCCTGTAGTAGTTGGAGATAAAGTAAAAGTAGAAGAATCTGATCATACTTTTATGATAGTAGAACTATACGAGCGTAAAAATGCTATTATCAGAAAGTCGGTAAATCTTTCTAAAAAAACTCATGTTATAGCTTCAAATATAGATCAGGCAATTTTAATGATTACCATTAATAATCCTGTTACTACCACTACTTTTATTGATAGGTTTCTTCTTTCCGCAAATGCATTTGGTGTAGATGTAATCCTTTTATTCAACAAAACAGATTTGTATTCTGATAAGGAAAAAAAAGAGCATAACGAACTAATATGTATTTATTCTGAAATTGGGTATCGATGCATTTCTGTTTCCGCAATAAAAGATGATTTATCTCAAGTGAAGAGTATTATGAAAGGTAAAATAAACTTAATTTCTGGACATTCTGGAGTTGGTAAATCTACACTTATCAATTCTCTTCAAGCAGGTTTAAACATTAATACCAAGGAAATTTCTGATAGTTATAATCAAGGGCAACATACGACCACTTTTTCCGAATTATACGAACTGGATTTTGGAGCATCTATAATCGACACACCAGGAATTAGAGGTTTTGGTTTGGTAGACATAGAAAAAAATGAAATCGCAAATTATTTTCTTGAGTTCTTGAGATTAAAAGGGGAGTGTAAGTTTCATAATTGTATCCACTTAAACGAACCAAATTGTAAGGTTAAGGATGCAGTTTCACAAAATAAGATTGCAGAAAGTAGGTACTTTAGTTATTTAAGTATGTTAGAAGAGGAGGAAGAAAATTATAGAACAAACGGATATTAAATGCGAGTAGTTGTACAAAGAGTAAGTGAGGCTTCGGTTTTGATAAATCAAGAGATTATTGCATCTATAAAAAAAGGTTTCGTAGTTTTAGTTGGTATAGAAAAGAATGATACTAATGAAGATAGTTTGTGGTTGGCTAATAAAATTTCTCAACTCAGAATCTTCTCAGATAAAGACGAAAAAATGAATCTTTCCATATCTGAAATAGATGGAGAGATTATTATAGTAAGTCAGTTTACTTTACATGCCAAAACCAAAAAAGGAAACAGACCCTCCTACATACATGCCGCAAAACCGGAACAATCTATTCCATTGTACGAGCAATTTAAAAAGGATTTGTCACTAGCAATTGGAAAACAAGTTCAATCAGGTGAGTTTGGAGCAGACATGAAAGTTTCCTTAACTAATGATGGTCCCGTAACCATTCTGATAGACACAAAAAATAAAGAATAAAAAAGGAGCTAAACCTCAGTGTTATACTAGAATATCGAATTCCCTAGAAATTATTTTTTCATACCATCAGGAATTCCATAGAAATGTATTATTTTAATTTTTTCAGATAGAGACATAGTTCCAGGGTTAATACCCATTTTATCTTGAGGTATCTCTACTCCAATTTCTGTGTAATAATCTTCCCAAGTTGGTAAAGTACGATTACTTTCTGGTTGAAGAAAAGTCATGGGTTCTAAATGAAAAACAGAATCTTGGGAAAAAGCTTCATAAATTAATTCAGAGCAGTAATATTTATCATTATTTAAAATAAAAACTTCATCATACTCTACACCAATTTGTTTCTTTGCAAATTGAACTGCTGTTGGAATAGTATGTTTGTATTCATCATCTAATCTGCCTACAATTACCTTCGGATTATTATTGTAATCTGCAGAACGCATCAAAAAACTATCCAGTCGTGTTGTTATTACCCCACCAGGAAGAGCTTCCAATATTCTTATCTGTTCAGTTGGTTCGTTTTCAGGTTTCATACTATTAGAACTTCCTGTTTCTACAACTATACCAATATGTGAAAAGTTCCCATCTTTAAATCCAGGGGTTACTAATTCAATAGCGTCACAAAGTGGTGAAGAGTCTAAATCTTGAAAAAGAATATCACCCAATTCAAGTTGAAATTTAGTATTTTCTTTATTAGTATTGTTTTCGCAAGCGATACAAAATAGAATAAATAATATAATCCAATTTTTCATTTTTCAAACATAAAAAAAGAGGACCTTTATAGTCCTCTTTTTAAATTATTTTGTTTTATTAATCTGCTAAAACAATGATTTTATTATTTTGCATTTCAATCACCCCTCCGTTTATTTCAAATCTTTTACTTTCATTTTTACTATCTGTTACTTCAATAGATCCCTTTGTAAGAGTAGAGATAATAGGAGCATGATTATTTAACACACCAAATTCACCATCTGTTCCTGGGAATTTAACTGAAGTAACTTCTCCTTCAAATAGTTTTTCTTCTGGCGTAATTATTTCTAATAACATCATTTAAATTATTTAGCTTCCGAAAGCATTTTTTCTCCTTTTTCAATTGCTTCTTCAATTGAACCAACTAAGTTAAAGGCAGCTTCAGGATATTGATCTACTTTACCATCTAAAATCATGTTGAACCCTTTAATGGTATCTTGAATATCTACAAGTACACCTTGAAGTCCTGTAAACTGTTCTGCTACATGGAACGGTTGAGATAAGAATCGTTGTACTCTTCTCGCTCTATGTACAGCTAATTTATCTTCATCCGATAACTCATCCATACCAAGAATAGCGATAATATCTTGTAGTTCTTTATATCTCTGTAATATTTCTTTTACATCTTGAGCACATTTATAGTGTTCTTCTCCAACAACATCCTCCGTAAGAATTCTAGAAGTAGAATCTAATGGATCTACTGCAGGATAAATTCCTAACTCAGCAATTTTTCTGGACAGTACAGTTGTAGCATCAAGGTGAGCAAATGTAGTTGCCGGAGCAGGGTCGGTTAAATCATCAGCGGGAACATATACTGCTTGTACAGAGGTAATAGAACCATTTTTAGTAGATGTAATTCTCTCTTGCATTGTACCCATTTCTGTTGCTAATGTAGGTTGGTAACCTACCGCAGAAGGCATTCTTCCTAAAAGTGCTGACACCTCTGAACCAGCTTGAGTAAAACGGAAAATATTGTCTACAAAGAAAAGTACATCTCTTCCTTTGCCATCTCCTTCACCATCTCTAAAATATTCTGCAATTGTAAGTCCAGATAAAGCAACTCTTGCTCTTGCCCCAGGAGGTTCGTTCATTTGTCCAAAAACGAATGTTGCTTTTGACTCTCCCATTTTATCCTTATCTACCTTAGATAAATCCCATCCACCTTCTTCCATAGAATGGATAAAATCTTCTCCATAATTGATAATTCCGGATTCTAACATTTCTCTTAATAAGTCGTTTCCTTCTCTTGTTCTTTCTCCTACTCCAGCAAATACAGAAAGTCCTCCATGACCTTTTGCAATGTTGTTAATTAACTCCTGAATCAGTACTGTTTTTCCTACACCAGCACCACCAAATAAACCAATCTTTCCTCCTTTTGCATATGGCTCAATAAGGTCGATTACTTTAATACCAGTAAATAATACTTCAGTAGATGTAGATAACTCTTCAAATTTAGGAGCGTCTCTATGAATAGGAAGTCCAGAATTTTTATCTAAATCTTCCATTCCATCAATAGCGTCTCCAATAACATTAAATACTCTACCTTTAATATGTTCTCCAGCAGGCATCTTAATAGGAGCTCCAGTTGCAATTACTTCAGTTCCTCTACTAATACCATCTGTAGTTTCCATTGAAATAGATCTAACTGTATCCTCACCAATATGTTGTTGACATTCTAAAATTAATTTAGACCCATTGTCTCTTTTTATTTCTAAAGAATCGTAGATGTTCGGAAGTTTAGTTGAATTATCTTCAAATATAACATCCACTACAGGACCAATAATTTGAGAAACTTTACCAATATTTTTTGACATGTTTTATTTTTTTAGATTTATTGTAAAATAGGTATTTAATTTTCGGATGCAAATCTACTATTTTTTATTTGTTTAAATATATAAAGTCTGTAAATAAATTTATGTTTAATTTTGAATAGTTTTTTAACAAACGCAAAAAGTAAATAAACTAGTGAAAATTTATAATTCTGTAGAGAAGTTTAACCCAGATTTTAAGGTGGTACTTACTTTGGGTACTTTTGATGGAGTTCATATAGGTCATCAGTCAATAATTAATAAACTTAATGAGTATACTGAGAAAAATGGAGGAGAAAGCGTTCTTCTTACTTTTTACCCTCATCCAAGACATGTATTATTTCCTGAAGATCAGAAGTTGAAATTATTGAGCACCATTAAAGAAAGGTGTAAAATGTTAGAGGGTTATGGTCTGAAACATTTTATTATTCAAGAGTTTACATCTAATTTTTCTAGAATTAAATCTGTTAATTTCGTTAGAGACATTTTGGTTAATCAACTTAAAGTTCATAAACTAATAATTGGATATGATCATCATTTTGGAAGAAATAGAGAAGGAAATTTTGAAGAATTATCGAAACTTTCAGACTTATATTCTTATAAAATAGAAAAAGTAGAGCCACAAAAATATAGAGATATTTCAGTAAGCTCTACTAAAATACGGAGTTTAATTACAGAGAGTAATTTTCCAGAAGCAAGGAAATATTTAGGTCGTCATTTTAGTTTTTGTGGTAAGGTAGTGAGTGGAGAAGGAAATGGTAAAAATTTAGGTTTTCCTACGGCAAATTTAGTTGTAGAAAATAAATGGAAATTAATCCCTGAAAATGGCGTGTATGCAGTTATTGTGAGTTATAAATCCGAGACCTTTATAGGAATGATGAACATTGGTTATAATCCTACATTTAATTCGAATATAAAGAGTATAGAAGTTCATGTTCTAGATTTTAAAGAAGATATTTATGGTCAAGAGTTAGAAGTTTCTGTTGTCCAAAAAATCAGAGATGAGAAAAAGTTTTCTTCTGTGGAAGATTTAAGAAAGGTTTTAGAAATAGATGAAAATAAGGTTAGACTTATTTTCAAGAACAATGATTTTATAAAAAAAGGATGATGGCAACCTTAAAACCATCATCCTTCAAAAACCTCACTTATATCAAAACGTAAAATAAGTGAAACGAAAAGTATTTTTTAATACATGATTACTATCAGTAACGCAAAACATACCAAAGAAATTAAAAAAATAAGATTAGAAGTTTCATTACTCATTTTAACACCTATTAATTTTTATTTCTTATAATCAATGTCTCTATCATTTTATTTTAGAATAATTTTTGTCAAAAATGGCTTATTAATTAAGTAAAATGATTACATTAATCTTAAACTTAGTTTAACTAATTATTACGTTTTAAAGGGGACTATTAAGATAATGTTAAATATACCTTTCCGTTTTCCTTTTGAGTGTCCATCCAATTATATCCAAAAATTGTAAGAAATAAAAAACAAAAGGTCTAGAGATTAATCTGTTCATATTATTTAATGATTTCTAATCTTGCAAATTTTAGTAATAATTGTTTCTGTCCTATTCCGTTAAAAAATACAATTGCTTTTTTATTTCCTCCTTCTCCTTCAATATTAATCACCTTACCAGTTCCGAATTTAGAGTGTTTTACAAGCTGTCCATTTTGTAATTCACTTATGTCGCTCTGTTTTATTCTGGAATGATCAGATGAATTTACTTTTACAAACTTTTTAGGAATAGAACTTTTTTTGAAATTAGTTTTAGTTTTTGCAAATATTTTATAAGGTCTCTGTTCTACCTTCTGTGTTTCTGCAAAATTTTTCTTAACAATATATCTTTGATCTAGTTCTGATAAAAATCTGCTAGGTTCTGAATCGATATATTGTCCCCATTTAAATCTGATATTTGAATGAGACAGAAAGAGTCGTTTTTCGGCTCTAGTAATAGCAACATAAAACAACCTTCTTTCTTCTTCTAGTTCTGATTGGCTATTTCCACTCATCATAGATGGAAATAATCCTTCTTCCATTCCTACAACAAAAACGTATGGGAATTCTAATCCTTTTGAGGCATGAATAGTCATCAGTGTAATTTTGTTGTAATCATCTTTTGTCTCCTTGTCAGAGTCTGTTAAAAGAGCTACATCTTTCATAAATTCAGATAGGATAGGTGTTAGTTCTCCATCATAATTTTCAGTAAAATCTTTCATTCCATTTAATAGTTCCTGTATGTTTTCGAACCTATTAACTCCTTCTGGAGTCTTGTCTGAATTTAATAAGGAAAATAGCCCTGAAGATTTTGTAATTATTTCTGCTATCTCGTACGCATTTTTAGTTTCAGATTCTGCAGAAAAACTTTTAATTAATGTAGAGTATTCTAATATCTTATTTTTAGTTCCAGAGTTAATCTTTACATTGTAACTATCAATTTCATTAATAACTTCCCAGATAGAAATCTCATTTTCATTTGCTGTAATAATTAATTTCTGTAGTGTTGTTGCTCCAATTCCTCTGGCAGGATAATTTATAGTTCTTTTTAAAGCTTCCTCATCTTTTGGATTTATTGTCATTCTAAAATAGGATAACAAATCTTTAATTTCTTTTCTTTGATAAAAAGAAAGTCCACCATAAATTTTGTATGGTATCGCCATTTTTCTCAGGGCTTCCTCTAATGCTCTCGATTGTGCGTTAGTTCTGTACAAGATTGCAAAATCTTTATAATTTTCTTCAGATAATAATTGATTTATGGTGTTGGAAACAAGCCTCCCCTCATCATTATCAGTTGCTGATTCGCAAATAATTATTTCCTCTCCGTTTTTATTATGAGTCCAAACATCTTTTTCAATTTGTTTTTCGTTATGTCTTATTAATGAGTTTGCAGTCTCAACTATGTTTTTTGTTGACCTATAATTTTGTTCTAATTTATATAATTTATAATCGGGATAATCAATTTTAAAGTTTAGTATATTTTGAATGTTTGCACCTCTAAAAGCATAAATAGATTGTGCGTCATCTCCAACTACGCAGATGTTTTCGTTAAGCGCAGCTAATTTCTTTATTATTAAATATTGTATATGGTTTGTGTCCTGATACTCATCAACTAAAATATATTGAAATTTTTTTTGGTATTTGTACATTACTTCCGGAAATTCTTCTAGTAATTTGTATGTTTTTATTAGTAGGTCATCAAAATCCATAGCTCCAGACTTAAAGCATCTTTGTGAATACAGATGATAAATTCTTCCAAACTCTGTTCGTTTAGCTTTTAAGTCTGTTTGTGTAAGTTCTGGATGGTTTTTATATCCTTCCGGAGTTATAAAGTTATTTTTTAAAGATGATATTCTGTTCTGAATAGTACCTAACTTATAAACTTCTTTATCAAGATTTAAATCTTTAATAATACTTCTGATTAAACTTTTGGAGTCCGCAGTATCGTATATAGTAAAGTTTTGTGGGTATTGTATTTTTTCTGCTTCAATCCTTAAAATTCTTGAAAATACTGAATGAAAGGTCCCCATCCATAAACTTTTAGATTTTTCTCCTCCAACAATTTTATCTATTCTTACTTTCATTTCCTTAGAAGCTTTGTTCGTAAAGGTAAGTGCGAGTATATTAAATGGATTAACTCCATTTTTTAATAGGTGTACAATTTTGTATGTAAGAACACGAGTTTTTCCCGATCCCGCTCCGGCAATAACCATACTAGATCCATTTGTTTGGATAACTGCTTTTCTTTGATCGGGATTTAATTCTTGTAAATAATCTTCCATTATCTCGTTTTAAGGAATTTCAAATTTAAGGATTTCGTTAGATAGAAGGTCTTAAAATAATAAAGTTTTTGTATGTTTGTAAATTAACAAAATCAGATAGATGAGTGTGAATTTTCATAAAAATGTTAATAAATTAGAGAAACTTTATAGAAAGTTTCTTTCATTTTTATCTATTGTTTCTATCTATTTTCTTTTGATTTTAGTCCCTTTAGAGCCAATCATTGCTGCTAATTCTGCTGTGGGTCCTAACGGAGATAATATTTATACTTCTGACACTACTATTTCAGAAAATTACATAAACAATACTATTTGTAATTTAAGTTTGGTTTCTTTAACTGATGTACAATGCTTTGGAGCAAATGATGCAATAGTAACTGTACAAGTAGATAGTGGTGGAGGAATTTATCATTATTATCTAGAAATGTATAATTCTAATTTTCCTTTAAATGGCGGTTGGCAATCAGTCGGTCAAGTTCCAGCTCCTGGACAATATACAACTGTTACTAATGTTGCATTTACAAGTTTACCAGCAGATACTTTTAGAGTTATTCTAGAAGACACAGTAAATCAATGTTTTGATACCATAGGATATCCTCTTAGTACTATTATAGTAAATGAGCCATCACCAATAATAAATTCTGTAACAGTCCAATCAACAACAACTCCTCTTGTACCAGATGGAGCTATAAGTATTTCTCCTTCTGGTGGTAGTTTTCCTTATACTTTTAGTTGGCAAGGTCCTAATGGATATAGTTCTACTATTCAGAATTTAACAAATTTATTTTCTGGAATATATCATTTACAGATTACAGATTCTGTAGGTTGTATTTATTATGACACAATAACTCTAAATGCAAATCAGGCTTGTGGATTAGGATCATTTAGTTCTATTCCTCCCGTTTGTTTTGGAGATGCAAATGGGCAAATTCTAGTTAATTCTGTTTTTGGAATTGCTCCTTTTATTTATCAATTAGAGCTGCAGGATTCTTTAACTATGAATTGGAATACAGTGATTTCCATAACTCTTACAGATACATTTTACACATTTACAAATCTGTACGCTGGTGTTTACAGATATACAATAATAGATGCTAGTGGTTGTGTATCATTCTCACCTCCAATAAATGTTCAAGATCCTACACAGATAAATTCTAATAACAGTGTTATGTTTACTACTAATTCTACAAGTTGTAATGGAGAAATCATAACCAATATAAATGGTGGAGTTGCTCCGATATCTCATTTTTGGTCGGGCCCATCAGGATTTACATCTAACTTACCCGTTATCAATAATTTGTGTGTAGGGACTTATTGTGATAGTATTGTAGATGCGAATGGGTGTAATGTTTTAATATGTGATGTAGTAGATTTTGAACCTGCATGTATTCCAGAAGTGGAAGTATCAAACATCTTCTGTGATTTGGATAGTAGTGGACTCGCTATTGTTACAAAAACAAACAATTCCTATCCATTATTCGCATGGTTAAACTCTTTTGGAGACACATTAAGTATGGATACGTTCGCGTTTAATCTTCCAGAAGGAAACTATACTTTTAATGCATTTAACCTTGGAGTCCCAAATGCTTGTCCTGATACAACAATTAGTTTTTCTATACTTACTCCTCAAATAGATGTATACTCTATTTATGGAGATACTATTTGTGCTGGTACAACTACATCATTTAGTTTGCAAACTTCTAATACAGACTCTTCATATGTTTATAGAGTATTAATAGGATCTGATATATTTTCTACAGGCGATACATCACAATTGTACCCTTCGGGATGGTATAATTATTCTGTAGAAATCGATACAGGAGATGGATTTATTTCTTGTTTTTCTAATCAATACATTCAGATTGTAGAAAATGATTTGAGTATTGATTCTGTAAATATTGTAGATGAGGTTTGTGCAACTTCGTTAGGAAGTATAGAGGTGTTTGCTTCTTCTAATTTTACTCCTCTCAATTATAGTTTGGATACAGTATTTCAATTCTCCAATCTGTTTTCTGGTTTAAGTTCAAATTATTTTTACATGTTGGTTTCTGATGGTTTAAATTGTTCCGTTTCTTTGGATTCTATTAATGTAAGTTTGACATCTGATCTAGTTTTAGAAGTAGACTCTTCTTTAGAAACTTGCCGATTAAATGATGGTTGGATTTCTATTATTGCTCAAAATGGGTTTGGTGGATATCAATATACAATAGATGATGGAGTAAATTTTTCAAATATTATTTATTCAGATACTATTTTAATTGATTCTTTATCTGAAGGGAATTATCATTTAATTATAAGAGATGACTCTCTCTGTGTGAACAATTATGGCAATATCTATATAGGAAAAACTCCTAATCCTAAAATAGATTCGATAGTCATGCGAAATGAAAGTTGTTGTGGTTTTGATGGACAAATTTCTGTGTTCTCAACTCCAGTAAATTCTATAAGTTCATATACTATTGATACTTTCATTACAAGCCAGATAACAAATGTGTTTGATTCGCTTACTAGAGGAGATTATTTAATTCATATTGAAGACACCAATACTTGTATAGATAGTGTTGAAATTACTTTAGAAGCAGATTCCACTCCGAATATAAATTTAACAGTAGGAGTTACAGATGTAGTTTGTAATGGAGATTCGAATGGTACTTTTAAGGTATATTATCCGAATAATTGTTATTCTTACGAGCTACATAGATATACATTCTTTACTCCTCAGGTAATATTAGATACTGGAGATTATTTTAACAACCTTATCTCTGGGTTTTATGGGGTAATTGCTACTTCCAACTCTGGAACATGTGTCGATTCTTCTGCAGTAAAATTTATTGATGAGCCATCTGAAATCTCATTTGACCCTCCAGTAGTAGATGATGTTAGATGTATAATTGGAGATTCTTGTAATGGATCAATATATTTATCAAATACTCCATCAGGAGGAACTGCTCCTTACTATTATTATTTAAAAGATTTAGAAAATAATATACCACTAGGAGTTTTATCTTCTTCTGATACATTATATTCGTTATGTAATGCAGTTTATGAAATTCAAGTAGTTGATGGTAATGCTTGTGTCATTACTGATACTATAATTATAGAGGATTCCTCATTAAGAATAGATTCTTTTAGCGTTCAACCAATTAGTTGTTATAATGGTAGTAATGCTGACGTAGAAGTTTTTGTACAGGGTGGTGTTCCTAATTATTCATATTTATGGTCTACATCAGATTCTACAAAAGTAATTGATAGTTTGAGTAGTGACTGGTATTATATTGTAGTTTCTGATTCTGTTTCATGCTCTACTGCTGATAGTATTTTTATAGAACATCCAGATACATTACAATTTGATATTCTTGCCAAAAAATCAGAAACTTGTATGGGAGTTTCAAGTGATGGAGAGATTTATTTAGAAATAATAGGGGGAACACCTCCTTTTAACCATATGTGGACTTCTTTTTCAGGCTTCTCTGGCAATTCAGGAGCAGGTTTTGGAGATACAATTTTTAATCTGACTTACGATACAATTTTTATTGATGTTACAGATGCTAATTTTTGTAGTGCATCCCCGGTTTGGGTTACTCAAAGTGTAACAATTGTAGATGCTTTAAATGCTAATAACCCTTTATCATTCGATTCTATATATTATTCTTCCAGCTCTATTTGTTTTGAAGCTCACACAGGTTTTATAAATATAGATTTGGATGGAGGAGATGATCCTTTACAGTATTCTATTGATAGTATGCTGTCTTGGTCTTTATTAGATTCTTTTTCTAATTTAAATGCAGGTAAATACAATATTTATGTAATGGATTCTTATGGATGTTTGGATAGTGCAATTGTAAATATTAATCAATATGATGAGATTATAATTCAGCATGATTCTATACGTAATATTAGTTGTTTTGAAGGAAATGATGGTCATCTTTCAGTCTCAGTAATTGGTGGCGTTGCTCCTTATAACTATTTATGGCTTCCTACATTAGAAACAACAAATTCAATTTCTGATTTATATGCAGTACCTCATATTATTAGCATTACGGATTCCGTTTTATGTACGAAAATAGACACTATAGACTTAGTCGAACTTACAGAACCAATTCAAACACAATCCTCAATTGTAGATATTGCTAGTTGTTTTAATGGAAGTGACGGAGTTTTGACCACAACAACTATTGGTGGTATGCCTAATTATAGTTATGTTTGGTTAGATATGAATTCAGATACTGTTTCAGTTTTACAAAATGCAACTGAATTATCTGCAGGAAATTATCTGGTTTATGTTTCGGATAGTTTTAATTGTGGTCCGGCTATAGATACCGTTGTCATGAAAGAATCATCTGAAATTATAGTGGATGTGGTAAATGTAATAGATAATATTTGTTTTAGAGACAGATTAGGTGAGTTTACCTTTTCTGTATTTGGAGGGATACCTGCTTATACTGTTTATGTTTCTGATGAGGAAAATAATCTGTACTCTACTTTAGGAAACACTATTTCTAGTTTACCCTCTTCTGATTATTCTGTTTGGGTTGTGGATGAAAACAATTGTCATTCAGACACCTTATATTCTGTAAAATTAGGAGAACCTGGTGAAATTCAGATTCATAATACTATTTCAAATTTAACTTGTTTTCAGTCGAATGATGGAATTATGGATTTAAATATTTTAAGTGGTACAGCTCCTTATTATTATGAAATTGAATTGGATAACACAATATTGCAACAGGGTCAAGTAAATCAGTTAACATCTTTTACGTTGTATGATTTAGAATCGGAAAGTTATGTTGTTTCAGTTACAGATTTTAATAGTTGTTTTCAAGATACTATTTTTGTTGTGACCGAACCCGATCAGATCATTGCTGACTTTTTGCCTGTTTCTGATTTTGGTAGAGAATCGTTCCAATTTCAGGCGGAAAATACATCATTAGGAGGTCATTTGTATTATTGGAATTTTGATAACGATTCTACAAAAGTAACAACTTATCTTCAAGATATACAGATGTTGTTTTCTCAGCAAGGAGAGTACCATGTTATGATGGTTGCTTATGATAGTATATTAGGAAATAGTTGTAACGATACAATTATAAAAGTTATTGATGTAGAAGGGTATGATGTGTATAATGTCTTTACTCCAAATAATGATGGGGTAAATGATGTTTTTCATTTTAACGAATGGATGTTAAATGGAATTTATGTAGAAATTTTTAATCGTTGGGGGCAAAAAGTATATCACTGGGATGATGTGAATGAAGGTTGGTATGGAGTAGGATATAATGGTAGAAATGTAGAAGAGGGAGTTTATTTTTATAGAATGGAAGCTACGGGAATTGATGGGTCTCATTTTGAGGAAAATGGTAGCGTTACTTTGATACGATAAATGAACTAATAATATAAATCTACACATTATATATATAAAGATAAATATTTTGTAAATTTGTAAAAAATTAAATTATGAGAAAATCACTTATTTTATTTCTGTTATTTTGGAGTACTATCTCGTTTTCACAACAATCAGATTGGAAAATTTACACAGAAATTGATGGAGTAAAGATTGAAACAAGAACTATTGAGTGTTATGGTAATGAGATACTTACCTTCAGAATTTCTAACGCTAATAATTACTCTGTTTCTATTATGTGGCATGAAGAAGTTTGGGTAGATGGAGTGTGTAAACAAACAGGAAAATCTATTGAGGACAAAAGAGAATTATATCTTGTTGCTAATGAGGTAATAAGTGGTTCTTGTGATTTTAAAAAGAGTTTTTATATAGGTTCAAAAATAAATAGAGGATCAAGAGTGATGTCTTTAACTCATTTTGATTTAAATAATATAATAGTTTCCAAAAAATAGATGGTAAAAATTAAGATATGAGAAAATTATACAGTTTTTTAATAGCGTTTTTAGTTAGTGGAAGTATTTTTGCACAATGTACTGTGTTTGGTGTAAATTATATTTGGCCAGACACAACAAATATAAATGGATGTTTTCAATTAGGGGACACTTTAGTGATTGATGCCTATACTACACAACAAGCTACTCTGCTAGATAATGACTTTGAGTTAGGTACTTTTGGAACTGGATGGCAAACAGGTCTTTCAGCAAATGTAATATTAAATGACCCTACACATTGTGCTTGGCCTCCTCCCGCGAATCCTATTCCTAATAATGCTTATGTTTGGATGGGAAATGCTGCTGCACACCCACGGAATTTAACTTCTGTTGATTTTGACTTGTCTCAATGTCAGAATTTGGAGTTTGATATGAAGTATGCTACACAATCTCAACCAGGCCCTTGCGAGGGACCAGACTTATATTGTGAAGGTGTTAGAATCCAATATTCAACTGATGGAGGTTTAACTTGGTTTAATTGGGATAATACACTTGAGCAAGCGTGGACTCCTCCAGGTTCTGGTCAGGCTAATGCTTTAACAGGGAATTGTGCTACTCATCCTGTTTATGCTTATAATAGTACAGGTTATTGGGACCCGGACACAAATAATGTAGGAGGATCTGCTGCGAGTCCCTATGTAAATTGGTTTCATGTTAATTTACCATTACCTCCTGCTGCCCAAACTACATCTACTAGAATTAGATGGATTCAATTATCTTCTTCTTCCAATGCATTCGACCATTGGGGATTAGATAATGTGAAGATTGGATGTCAGGCTTATTCTCCAGCACATTTTACATGGTCTGGAGGTGCCGCTGTAGATACTATTCCACCTAATTTACCTTATGGTGGTCAGCATTTATTAATTCCTGATCAGTTAGGAACATATAATTATGTAGTGACAATGGTAGATAGTACACCTATGACTATGAATGGCCAACCAGGCCCTGATATTTGTCATGATACAGTGCAGTTTGTTGGTTTAGCGTCTTTTAATTATCATATTAATCATGTTAGTTGTTATGGAGATACAGATGGTGTTATTACCTTAGAACAATTAAACAATTCTACATCTATTTATAGTTTCTATATTGATGGTATCTTAAATACAAATCCACAACCTTACGATACTGTTTTTAGTAATCTTGGTGCTGGTACTTACGGAATATCAATTTCAGATAATGGGAATTGTGAAATAGTAGATTCTATTACTGTAAACGCTCCTAACTTCCCACTACAACTTACATCCGGAACAGATTCCTTGTATTTGTGTTTTGGAGATAGTAGTGGTTCTGCTAATGCTTCTACATCTGGTGGTACCCCTGCATATTC
>CEVR01172887.1_pt1 | contig 22110 bp, 17 predicted proteins | sample 356541 | NCBI WGS metagenome assembly CEVR01 (sample SAMEA2623734, study PRJEB7988) | marine metagenome | isolation source: saline water (ENVO:00002010), including
CGATACATCTGGTGCATCAGGACCATTAAGTACTTGAAAACAGTTATCAAATAAAGCTTGAGCTTTATCATCAGCTAAACGAATTAATTCAACAGAAGCAAGATTATCGCCAGCGGTTGCCCTTGCCCATACTACACCAGTCGTAATTCTGTTTACTGCTCCGGGCTCTAAAGTAAAAGGACCTGCAGACTGAACGAAACGTCTGTCGGCAGGATCATTACCTGAATTTTTCTCAGTCCACCCTTCAGGCTCTTCCCAATCCGCGGTAGTTATCAATCCATCTGTACCCCAGCCATAAGGATCTGTATCTCCGGGGAACATAAACTTAGCAGGGGTGGAACCTCCACGACCAGTACCACCATATGTGATTTCCAAACCATCTTTCCACTTACCTACTAGATAGTTATAAATATGCTGTCCATTTTCAGGGTTTCCTGTGACAGTAAAATCATTATTATAATATACAAATCGTGACATAATTGATTGCTCTCCAGGCTCATCAATTATACTGTCTCTATCATTATCAATTCCATCATCTATATCTGCAAGAGGACCTTGAAAAAAGTCTACACCAATTGCTGGTGGAGTTGTACCATAACCAGTAGCACCCTCATCATTATCGTCACCATTATAACAATATCCAAATCCGCGAGCTACATCACAACCTACGTAATCATCATCATATTTTCCTAAATCAGGATCAACCCACTGTCCAAAATATGCATCGTTTAATTGAATAGTAGCTTTATTAATGATTTTATAATTATAGAAAGTCATATTATTAATCTCATCATTCGTTGCAAAAGCAAAAGCTTGAGCACGTATTTCTAAACCAATTGGATCAGCACCGGTTTCAGAATGAATATTGCCTTTGTCATTAAAAATCCAATATAATGTTTGATCGCCATATATTAGATCATCATCGTTACAATCTAAATTTCCATCGATATCATATCTAGGATAATCACCATCTGCAGGATTATATTCACCATCGTCATTATTATCGTAGTAAGGAGCCAAAAATTGATAATCTCCGTCTATACCATTACCAGGCCAATTAGCTATACTCAAAGGAATTGTATAATCAGGATATGCTGAATTATCATTGTACCAAGCAATAAATTCATCTACTTCTTGACGTGTTATAGCAAAATGTTTATCATAATCCTCACATGTTTGAGAACTAATATCACCATTTTCATCCAAAGGACCAGTCCAAAAGTCATTACCTGTTTGACGATATGTCATTGCAGCAGCTTTTAATTGCTCTCCGGCATCAATACCTGCTATCCAAAGTGCACCTGCAAACATAGAATGCTTATTGCTATTTTTTGGAATTTCATATCTGGCATCACTCAAGTTCCACCACATATCGCCACCACCCATTATGGTAGTTCTAACATTATTAATATTTAAATCTGTCATAGCCTGAGAAGGCGTACAATCAGCTGCTACTCTTGCTAAGCTTGATTGCGAGTTAGAACTATATGTTACAACATTTTCTTTTGCAATTAATGAAAATGAAGATATGCTGGCTAAAATGACTAATACTATTTTGTTCATGTCTATACTATTTATCTTAGACTAAAAGTTAATTTCAATTCCTAAACGAGCCATTCTAGGCAAGTTATAATTTGATGGATTATTAATCTTCATCATATACATATCTCTAAATGATTGTGGATCATTTTGAGCGTTAATATCTGTTTGAGCGGATGCATCTGATAGATAACCATCATCATCAGGATTTCCAGTTGCACGATAAACTGATCTAACATTTTTAGTATTTAATAAGTTTTGCACTTGTAAATAAATATTAAATCCTAATTTTCTTTTATTATCTAATTGACCAACATCCAATGTGAATTTCTTATTAACTTTTGTATTGATTCTTACCGTCCAAGGGTTACGAGATCCGTTCAAACTTCCTTCTAATGTTGAACGTTGATTAATTCCAAATGCACCATCTTGGGTTATATTTGATTGTCTTGAGTATGGTGTACCTGAACCGGCAATTACAATAAAGTTTGCGCCTGTATTAGCAAATATTTGTTTGTTGAACCATACCGGACCATTATAGTCCTTTCCACTATCAAACCTGTAGTCCATGCTTAAGTTAAAAGCATGTCGCTGATCATAACTTAGTGGAATTGTTGTTCTTAAATTGGGTTGGCCAGTATTAACTAAACTATATCCTGAAGTGGCGGAAGATCCTGTACCATTAGCAAATTGTAATGTGTAGTTTGCCGACATAGAAACATTTCCACTTCTTCTAAGTTCATACAAAGCAGAAAAACCTTTTACAGTACTAAAATCAATATTTCCATATGTAAGGTAGGAAACAGGATAAGAGTAATTTGTCTTAACAACCTGAATCATGTCTCTTAATTCCCTGTAAAATGCAGAAAGTGTTAGAGATGAATTTAAATTTAATGTTTGAGCGAAACCTAATTCAAAATCAACAGTTTTCTCAGATTTTAAATTAGGATTATTAACAAATGCGTTAACAGTCTCTTCTAAGTATAAATAACTAATCGGATTTAATCTATTTCCTGTAGGTGGTCTTTGTGTCAAAACATCGTAATGAGCAAAGAATTGTGCCTCATCTGAAATAGGAAAAGAGAAAGATATTCTTGGAGAAAAATCTGTTTGAGGCTCATAATCTTTGAACACCGGAATACTATCCTCTGAATTTACTAAATATGGTGTGATCTGCCCAGTAGTTGAAGCTTGGGCTAATACTTTAGGATCATTAATAGCTTCTCCATTTTGGTCAAACCAATCTTGGCCATTTCTATATCCAACTACCTCAGTAGGATTATCTAAATCGTTAACATAAACTACATAGTCATCTCCAATACCTACAGGTCTAACATAATCACCACCTAAAAGATCTACATTAGAATTTGCTGTATATGTGCTATATAAACAATATTCATCGGCTAATACAGATTGATTAGCATCATATCTATCTACACGTAACCCAATACTAAAAATTAAATCGTCAAAAGCAAACTTATCTTGAATATATCCCGCAGTATATATAGGTTCAAAAGCACCTATATTTCTAGAATAATCATTGTTGTCATTTCTTTCAGAAAAGAAATCATCAATGGATGCAGCTGAATTTAGTTCATCACCTTTATAATCATATCCATAATAAGAAATCAATCCATTTTCGTTAAGTTCATCTGCACTAAACATATCAATGGACAATTGATTAGGATCAAAGGAATCGATATCAATAAACTCGTCATCAGATAAGTTAAACTTTTCTCTAAGGTTAGCATCAAATCTAGATTGTGCATCTATATTAACTAATCTATCGTAATAAACCTCGTCATAAGTTCCTAATGGGTTAAATTGAGGATTAGCTAAATCTAATTCTAAAATATGGAAATTTGTAAGTTGTCTTGCTAAACCCCAAAGAGAGTTTGGAGCAACGAACCAGCTTCTATCTGTTCTTTTCTCATATTCGAAACCAAATTGTATAGCGTGATCTTTAATGTCAGCAGATCCATTTGCACGAACAGAAAATTGCTCTAATTGTTGCTTTCCATAAGACCCATACTGATCGCCATAATTGTAATATAAAGAATAAACATTTCTAGGTCCTTGACCATTTAAAAGTCCTAATTCTCCTAAATCATTTGCAGTTCTAATAACACCTCTATTACCGCTTCCACCAAAGGACAAACTTTGCAATTCATTTTCCCTGAACATATCATAATACTGTTGAGTATACGCAGCTAAATCAGGATTAGAAGAATTACTTCCATCAAAAGTCATTAATGTATCTATAAATCCTCGATGTATAAAACCACTCACTCCACTTGCAGTATCCTCTCCGAAGGTAAAAAATCTATCCTTATATGTATTGAACTTTCCAACGTGGCCATATCTAAATAAATCTTTACCGTGGTTGGGATTTCTTCTTTCAAAATCATTTTTTGTGTAGTCTACAGTAATGTTATAGTATGCATTTTTAATATTTGAAGCAGACTCTTCGTCGCCTTCTTGAGCTCCAAAACGCTGAGTAAATCTTGCATATGTTCTCCAAGTATTTCTTTCCTCTTCCGAATTATTGTGCCAATTAAGCAAAGAATAAGTATAAACAAAGGGGTGATCTACAGAATGACTTACCGCACCGCCTAATGTTAAATTAGTTTTTAGTGTTGGCTTAAAATCTAACTTTCCTGAAAGATTGAACCCGCTAGAGTTTGTATTCATCTTGGCTTGAACATTTTCGAAATCATCTGCTCTTAAAAAAGTTGCATTACTTAATAACCCAATAGAAGAAGATTGTTGATTAGGAACAGCAACAAATAAATTATTTTTCAAATCATCTAAACGATTGTCTTTAATTTTCCAAACACCTACAGCTGAGGGACTATTATCATCAATGTTTCTAAATTCACCAGCTAGAAAATAACCTAAAATAGCTCTACCCTTAGATCCATCTGACTTAATTTCTTTATAAATAGGTCCCGATAAACCAAAACCAAGTAGGCCATAATTATAATCATCAAACATATGGGATGCAACTACTTCTGCACCTCCAAACAATTGATTAGATGGCCCCTTTGATGTTACACTTATAATACCACCAGTTGCGTCTCCATACATAGCAGATAGGCCACTAGACATAACAGTAATTTGTTCAATTGCACTTTGAGGTAAAGCTAGACTTCCTCTTACCTTAACACCGTCAACATAATAATCTGTAGCTTCAGATCTAGAACCCCTAACATTGACAGATGATCCTTCATCAGACTGGTATACTCCTGCTGCTGTTGCTGCTACAGAAGTTACACTTCTAGTGGGCATAGAACGTATTTCCTCACTAGTCACTGTTTTGCCGCCTAAATTATCAGGATCTAGTAAAGGTTTTTCATCTTTAATTACAACTTCTTCAATATCAATACCCTCTGATAATTGAACATCTCTAAATGTTATTTTATTTGAAGAAACCACGATACCTTCTAAAGTTACTTGTCCGTATCCAACAAATGATACGATTAAGTCATATGTGCCCGGATCTAATGGTTTAATTGTATAATTTCCATCAAAGTCAGTTGTGACACCAGCAATTTGATTACCATTTCTTTTAGCAACGACATTAGCAAATGGGACGGTTTCACCGGTATTTTTGTCTGTAATTTTTCCTTCTAAAGAACCCGATTGAGCAAATACAGATGAGCTAATCAAAATTAAGCTTATCAGAAGCAAGTATAATTTATTGAACATAGTTTTATAAAATTCTATTCATATTCTGCTTTACAAAAGTTTGTAAATATAGAAATTAAATGAAGATTATCTCAATGATAAGTTAAAAAATTTGTAGAATTACAAAATGAAATAAAAGCCGCTAAGTATGTGTAAATATTTTATTATTTTTTCAATAATTTTTATTGCTTTTTCCTGTGGAGATGAAACTAATCAAATACCAAACGTTCCTGTCAACTTTAGCATTCAAGCATCTGAACTTGGAGGGGTAGGAAGCGCAATATATACCCAAGATATTTATGGTGTTAGAGGCATAATCATTTATCATAAAAATAACAATGAGTATATAGCATTTGAAAGAACATGTACGTTTAGACCTACAAATGATTGCTCCGTAGTTCAATTAAACGACGAACTAAATCCAAGTTTTATGCTAGATAGCTGTTGTGAATCAAGCTTCTTACTAGACGATGGAACACCTTTTAGCGGACCTGCTCTTTTGCCACTTAAACAGTACAGCACTAGTTATGATGGCACATACATATACATTACAAATTAATTGAGTAAAAATCGCTTAATTATATCCTGTTCATTATTGGAGTTTAATTTTAATAAGTACGCGCCTTTTTCTAATTTGTCTAAATTCAATCGAAGGGTATTTTCCAATACTTGCACATTAATTAATTTACGACCTTGCATATCATAAATCTCTAAGTAACTGTAGGAATCTAGATCGCCACCAATAAAAACATCTATAAAATTAGTTGCAGGATTCGGAAAAATTGAAAGTTCAACATCAATTAAATCAGCAATATTAGTTGTGCTGAAAAAAATCTCATTCGAATTATATTTACAGCCCCATTGATCAACTAAAACCAAACTATAACTACCTTCTTGATCTGCAATTAATAAATGTGAACTTTGATCTAAAATTTGTTCTCCATCTAAAAACCACTGATACTCAAAGATTGAAGACTCCAAAAAACTAATGGTATCGAAACTTAAAACTAACTCTGGCGTAAAATCATCACAAACAACGATAGTTTGATCTTCTGAAGCAGCAGAGCAACCATATTCATTAGTTGACAACAAATAATAATAGCCTGAATTTTCCGGAACATATGAAATATTGTTAGCATTTGGTATAGGGCTTTGAACATAATACCATTGATAATTCACATTCGAAGAATCTGAATCTAATGTCAAAGTAATATTTTCTTCATCAAATGAAAAACTAGGTTGAATTGGCGAGTCATATACATAGATTGTGTCAATAACGTCAGCAAACGGCAATGGTTGAATTTCTAAAATTGTATACTCAACAACTAAATCACCATTTGTTACAGTTGAAGAACTTGAATAGCCGTTAAAACTAACTGAACCCAAATTATCATCAGATGTAAACGGACCATCTTGATCCCAGACCTGAATAGAATAATTTTGATTTGCTAGAGGAATATTATCTAATTCCCATGAAACTGGAAAAGAATTATCAACTTGAATACTAGACGAATAAATTTGATTACCATTCTCATCAAATAAATAAAAATATGGATCAGGATCTGTAAAAATATCTTCAGCATCTTGTCCCCATCCTGATGCATTACTAACTTGTACTGAGGTCAAAAAGTATAGAGATTCAGATGAATTGTGTGCTGTATAATGCACCTCATAAACACCTGCTTCTGTAAATAGCTGAGATGTTGGATTTTCTAAGTTAGAAACATTTCCATTACCAAAGTCCCATGAGTACACAGCTAAATTTGGATTATTATTAATGAAATCAACGGTTAATGGAGCACATCCAGAAAAGTTAGTCATTGCAAATCCACTATTTGCGGAAATATTTGGCAATATAGTTAATGGAAGACTAAAGCTAATTTCTTCAGGTCCAACCACCCAAGAAAGCTCATGAGTTGCTACAACAGTGACATCAACATTAAAATCACCATACTCTAATGGTATACCGTAAAGATTTACGCAACCATACTGAGTGATAGTTGGATTATAATGACAATTATCAAATGAATTATTGCACTCCCAAGATAATCCAATTGGTAAAGATATCGATGTAATATGATAATCTTCAAAAACAATTAAATTTTCGCCAAAACCTTCGATTTCAACAATTGTATCTAAGGGAAGTACAAAAGTCAAATCTTGATTATAGTTTTGATTTACATATCCAGTAGCTAGAGTATCAGGTGATAAACCATAATTAGCTGATACAGGCACAAAGTTTTCATCAGGAACACATTGTCCATTTAAATCTAAACTAATTAATAAAATAAAAAGAAAAATTAAATTAAATTTATACATATCATAATCTTGTTAGCTAACAAGATTATGATATATTTTTATAATTTGCAAGTTTAATACCTATAATAATTTGGTTTATATGGTCCTTTAATTGGAACTCCAATATAGTCAGCTTGATCTTTCGTAAGATTATCAAGCTCCACACCTATCTTTGATAAGTGAAGTCGAGCAACTTTTTCATCCAAATGCTTAGGTAATGTATAAACTTTTTTCTCGTATTTATCTATATGATTCCAAAGTTCTATTTGCGCAATAACCTGATTTGTGAATGAAGCAGACATTACAAATGAGGGGTGTCCTGTTGCGCAACCTAAATTGATTAAACGACCTTCAGCTAATAAAATTACATCATGATTATCGACAGTATACTTATCTACTTGGGGCTTGATAGTATCCTTAGTGTGTCCAAAATTATCATTTAGCCATGCAACATCAATTTCATTATCAAAGTGACCAATATTACATACAATTGCTTTATCCTTCATTAACTTAAAATGTTCTGCTTTAACAACATCTTTATTTCCGGTAGCTGTAACAATAATATCTGACTCTGGAACAGCATCAAGCATTTTCTTAACTTCAAAACCTTCCATTGCGGCCTGTAGAGCGCAAATAGGATCTATTTCTGAAACTATAACTCTTGCACCTGCACCTCTTAAAGATTCTGCTGAACCTTTACCAACATCACCAAATCCGGCAACAACAGCAACTTTTCCTGCAATCATCACATCAGTTGCTCTGCGAATACCATCTACAAGTGACTCTCTACAACCGTACTTATTATCAAATTTAGACTTTGTCACAGAGTCATTAATGTTTATAGCTGGAGTGTATAAAGTACCATTCCTTTGCCTATCAAATAATCTAAGTACTCCAGTAGTTGTTTCTTCTGAAAGGCCATTAATGCCATCTGCTAACTCAGGAAATTTATCAAATACCATATTAGTTAGATCACCACCATCATCAAGGATCATATTCAAAGGTTTTTTATCTTTAAATGCAAATAAAGTCTGCTCTATACACCAATCAAATTCAGCTTCATTCATACCTTTCCAAGCAAACACAGGAATTTTAGCAGCTGCGATAGCTGCGGCAGCATGGTCTTGAGTAGAAAAAATATTACATGAAGACCAACTAACTTCAGCTCCTAATTCAATCAAAGTTTCTATTAAAACTGCGGTTTGTATAGTCATATGTAAACAACCAGCAATTCGAGCACCTTTGAGTGGTTTTTGTTTACTAAATTCGTCCCTTAACGACATCAATCCTGGCATTTCTGCTTCTGCTAATTTAATTTCTTTTCTACCCCAATCAGCTAGAGTAATATCTTTAACTTTATATGCTAAATTTTCCACTTTTGTGTTCATTTGATAAATTTTAGGGTACAAAAATACAAAATTAACTCCTTATTTTAAGCTATATTGCTGGTCCAATGTCAGATTTTTTATTTCAAAAAAAAACAAAAAAATTTCAATTGGTTATTGAATCTATTGATACATTATGTAAGATTGAAAAATCATCGTTAAAAAATTCAATAAAAAATAAACGAAAAAAAGAAATAAAAGCAAAGGAAAAACTAATTAAAAAACTTTTTCCTGATGAGCAATTATCATATAGTAAATTTGGAGCTCCTCAGCTATCAAATGGCAATGCAATATCTTTATCCCACTCAAAAGAATTATTTGCAGTAATTACAGCAGAAAAAGTTGCCTCGGTAGATATTGAACCTATTGATAAAAAAGCATTTCGCCTCAAAAATAAATTTCTTGATAATGTAGAATTAAATTTCATAAAACATCACGAAACAGCAACCTTATTATGGTGCGCAAAAGAATGTTTATATAAACTTCATCAAAGAGGAAATATTAATTTTAAACAAGACTTAAAAATTTGTCAACTTTCAAATAATCACATAGAATGTTCATTACTAAATAAAACATACTTTTTAAAATATAAAAAAATTAATAAACATTGGCTAGTGTATTATTTTGATTAGTTACATTTGCAGGAATGGATATTTATAATTTAATAACCTCCAATAAAAAAAATGGCCAAAAATTATTTGCTGTTTTAGTCGATCCAGACAAACAAAACACAAATCAATTAAATAAACTTATCGACAAGGCTGTAAAATCTAAAGTTGATTTAATTTTTGTTGGCGGTAGCTTGTTAACAAATGGAAGCTTCGCAGCCTGCATAACTAAAATTAAATCTTCGTGCTCCATTCCAGTAGTAATATTTCCAGGTAATTCTATGCAGATAAATAAAGACGCAGATGGAATTTTATTTTTGTCTTTAATTTCTGGTAGAAACGCTGATATGTTAATTGGTAATCAAGTTATTTCTGCTCCTATTCTTAAAAACTCCAATTTAGAAATTTTGCCAACAGGCTACATACTCATAGATAGCGGAAAACCTACAACCGTTTCATACATGAGCAATACAACACCCATTCCTCACGACAAAAAAGATGTTGCCCTTTGCACAGCAATGGCAGGAGAAATGTTAGGGCTAAAACTAATTTTTATGGATGGAGGAAGTGGAGCCACTAATCCAATTTCAGAATCAATGATTAATTTAGTCAGTAAAGGAATAAATATACCACTAATTATAGGAGGAGGTATTAATAGTGTAGAAAAAGCTTTAGCCAATTGCAAAGCAGGTGCAGACATAATAGTAGTTGGCAATAGTATAGAAAATAATCCAATTTTGTTAGAAGAAATTGCAGAGTCAATTCGAGAATTTAATAAGACTCAAAAAAATGAAAAAAGTAGTAGTTATAGGTCCTGAATGTACCGGAAAAAGTACACTTACCGAAGCCTTAGCTCTACACTTTAATTGTCCTTATCTTAAAGAATACGCTAGAGAGCACATTGCTCAACTATCTGGACCATATTCTCCAAAAGACATATTAGAAATTGCTAAAAGACAAATTGAGATAGAAAAAACCATACCCACAAATAGTCCATATGTTTTTTTGGATACCGACCTAATTGTATGTAAGGTATGGAGCGAATTTAAATACGGTATATGCGACCCTTGGATTTTGGAACAAATACAAGCTAGACATTACGACTACTATTTGTTGTGTGATGTTGACCTTCTTTGGAACAACGATGGTATGAGAGAACACCCCAATCAAAGAAAAGAACTATTAGCGATCTATGAAAAGGAATTGAAAGCTTTAAACAAACCATATACCTTGATTTCTGGAAAAAATAGAACTCAAATGGCTATTGATACAGTTAAACGATATGCTTAGTATAAGCTAATAAACATAATGTCCGCATAGCTAATTTATCAGAAGTTTCTTTGAAATAGATATGTTGATATTAATAAAGAAAAAATTATCTTTGTGTTGTCTTTACGGGGTGCCTTACAAAGGCTGAGATTATACCCATCGAACCTGCCAAGGTAATTCTTGGAAGGGAAGGGAGTTTTACATAATTATCCACCAGCAACTCCGTGCTAGTGATAGTGTTTAACGAAATTTATTTAAACAATGACAATCAAATCGTTTTTAAGCTGGGGCTTTTTAGCTATTAGCTTAGTCTTAAATGCCCAACAGAAAGATACATTAATTGTGCATCCCGACTTGCAAGAAGTCCACATCAATGCACTGAGAGCCACACCACAAACACCCATGTCCTACAGCAATATTGGTGCCCAACAATTGGACGAGCAAAATATAGGACAAGATATACCTTATATGTTGTCGCTAACTCCATCAGTAGTAACCACTTCAGATGCTGGAGCAGGTATTGGATATACGGGATTTAGAATTCGTGGTAGTGACCCTACACGTATTAATGTTACCATTGATGGTATTCCTCTAAATGACCCTGAGTCTCAAGGAGTATGGTGGGTAAATATGCCTGACTTTACCTCATCCGTAGAAGATATTCAAATTCAAAGAGGCGTAGGAACATCTACTAATGGTGCTGGAGCATTTGGTGCTAGTATCAATTTAAAAACACAATCGCTGAGAGCTAAACCATACGCTACGACAAGCAATACCATAGGCTCATACAGTACACTAAAAAATAATGTAGAATTTGGTACAGGACTACTTGCTAATAAATATACTCTAGATGGCAGGTTGTCAAGAATAAACTCTGACGGCTACATCGACCGAGCCACATCAGACTTAAAATCTCTGTATCTTTCAGGAGCTTATTTCGGAACTAATAACGTGCTTAAGTTAAGTGTAATTTCAGGTAAAGAAAAAACCTATCAAGCTTGGAATGGCGTACCTCTATCCTACCTAAATGACGATAGCTTAAGAACTTATAACTCTTACACCTATGACAATGAAACTGACAACTATTGGCAAGACCACTATATGTTACACTACAATAAACAATTGGTAAATAGTGGAATGATCAATTTAGGCTTACATTTTACTCATGGTGAAGGCTATTACGAGCAATATAAGAATGGGCAAGACTTTGCCGATTATGGTTTAAATAATGTAATTGTTGGGAATGATACCATTACTGAAACCGACCTCATTAGAAGAAAATGGCTAGACAATGATTTTTATGGAGCTATATTTTCTTACAACAATAGCCTCAACAAATTGGACTACACCTTAGGAGGTGGTTGGAATACTTACGATGGTAGACATTATGGCGTGGTTCGTTGGGCAGAATATGCTAGTAATAGCCAAATTGACCACATCTATTACGATAACGACGGTATAAAAACGGATTTTAATATCTACGCCAAAGGACTTTACCAATTTAATGATGATGTAACCGTTTATGCAGATTTACAACACCGTCAAATTGACTATGCTTTTTTAGGTAAAGATGAGAATGGAGCAGAACTTAACGATACAGTAAATTTTGAGTTTTTTAACCCCAAGTTTGGAGCCTACTATCAAATTGATAATAAAAACTCTGCCTTTGCCTCCTTTGCTATTGCCAACAGAGAACCAAATCGTTCGGATTTTGTTGATTCTTCGCCTAACACTAGACCACTTCACGAAACCTTGTACGATACCGAAGTGGGCTATAAAATTCAAGGCTCTAATTTTGCTTTCTCAGCAACCGCTTACTATATGATTTATGAAAATCAATTGATACTAACTGGTAAAATTAATGACGTTGGAGCATACACTAGAGAAAATGTCGACTATAGCGAAAGAAAAGGTGTAGAATTAGAAGCTGGTATAAAAATTAGTACTAAATGGACTTGGTCTACTAATGCTACATTTAGCAAAAATATCATTGCTAACTATACCGAATATGTGGACAATTGGGACACTTGGGGGCAAGAAAGTAAAAGCTACTCAAATACAAGCATAGCCTTTTCACCCGAAATGATATGGGCAAGTCAGCTAGACTACCAATTTAAAGATAATCTAGAGGTACAATTTATTTCTAAATATGTGGACGAGCAATTTATAGACAACACTTCAAGTGATGATCGTAAATTAGATGCTTATTTGGTTCATCACGCCAGAATAATATGGGACATAGAAAGTAAACTGTTTAAGTTGGCAAGACTCAGCTTTCAAATCAATAACCTATTAGATGAAAAATACGTAAATAATGCTTGGGTTTATCGTTTTAAATCGGATGGCTACGACCCTCGACCTGACGATCCATACGTTACAGCTAATAGTGAGGGATATTATGATATGGCAGGATATTTCCCTCAAGCTAAACGCAACTTCCTTGTAGGTTTAACATTAGGCTTCTAGATCTAAATAACTAATAATAAACCCCCTTTGACAGTCGTTCAAATGGGGTTTATTAAACTCCGTCAAGCTTTTCATAATTTAATACAGCCTTGGCAGTAGCTTTATCTTTTTTCAACTGTATTTTTAAGGCATCAAGATTATTAAAACTAATTTCTTCTCTTATACGCTTTATAAGGCGAACCTCAATTTGTTCTTTATAAATTAACGAATCAAAATCAAAAATATGTACTTCTATACTGTGTTTTTTGAATGTAAGACTTGGATTATTTCCAATGTTCATCATCCCTTTTAAAAGTTGTCCTTTGACCTCCACATGAACAGCATAAACACCGTCTTTAGGAATAAGTTTGCTTTCATCAACAATCTTAAGATTAGCCGTTGGGAAACCAAGTGTTCTACCAATTTTCTGACCCTCAATAACTTGTCCCTTAAAAGAATAATTGTAGCCTAAATAATTAGCTGCCAAAGAGACATTTCCTAACAAAAGAGCTTGACGTATTTTTGTTGAACTTATGCTCACATTATCTATTAATTGAGCTGGAATCTCTTCAACATCAAAACCATATATAGGGGCATAATTCTTGAGGTGTTTAAATGATCCTTCTCTATTTCTTCCGAAATGGTGATTATAACCAATAACAAGTTTATGAGTTTTAATTTCATTAACTATTATATCTCTGACAAATTTCATAGAAGTAGTACGAGAAAAATCATTGGTAAATGGATGAATAATTAAATGGTCTATACCTGCTTTTTCTAACAATACTATTTTTTCTTCCATAGTGTTTATTAATTGTAAATTATGATCATTGGGAAATAAAACCATTCTTGGATGAGGATAAAAAGTTAATAAAACTGTCTCTCCATTTTGGTTTTTTGCAATTTCCTTCAACCTATCAATAATTATTTGATGACCTAAATGAACTCCGTCAAAAGTTCCTGTTGTTAAAATTGGACGATAAACATTTTGGAAGTTTGAAATTGAATGATAAATCTTCAAATTTAAAAATATTATAATGTTAAAAGCTTGTTCAAAAGTACTAATTAATTTATTGAATAAATCAGTACTCCAAACTAAATATTTCTTGTAGATTTGCTGATACTTTTAGAGAACATATAACATTTTTTTAACATAAAATAAACTTTATAATATGTCAGAAAACAAAGGTAAAATTTCACAAATCATTGGACCTGTTGTTGACGTTACTTTCGAAAACAATAATACTGATTTGCCAGATATATACGATTCACTAGAAATAACTAGAGATAACGGAGCTAAGTTAGTATTAGAATGTCAACAACATATTGGTGAAGATACAGTTCGTGCAATTTCTATGGATTCAACCGATGGTCTCAAAAGAGGTTTAGAGGTAATTGCAACGGGTGCTCCAATTAAAATGCCTGCAGGCGAAAACATAAAGGGCCGTGTATTTAACGTCATTGGTGAAGCAATTGATGGCATGGACAATATTGACAAAAAAAATGGCCTTCCAATTCATAGGGAAGCACCTAAATTTGAAGATCTTTCCACTTCTACTGAAGTTCTATATACAGGTATAAAAGTTATTGATTTAATTGAACCATATGCCAAAGGTGGTAAAATCGGACTTTTCGGCGGTGCAGGAGTTGGAAAAACAGTTTTAATACAAGAGCTAATTAATAATATTGCAAAAGGGCACGGAGGTTTATCAGTATTTGCTGGAGTTGGTGAAAGAACTCGAGAAGGTAATGATTTACTTAGAGAGATGCTCGAATCTGGAATTATAGATTATGGAAAAGAATTTATGCATTCGATGGAAAAGGGTGGTTGGGATTTATCAATAGTTGATAATACTAAAATGAGTAATTCAAAAGCGTCTTTTGTTTTCGGACAAATGAACGAACCTCCAGGAGCACGTGCTCGAGTAGCACTTTCTGGACTGACATTAGCTGAATATTTCCGTGATGGCGATGGTCAAGGGAAAGGGCGTGACGTCTTATTTTTCGTAGATAATATTTTCCGTTTTACTCAAGCAGGCTCTGAGGTATCGGCATTATTAGGACGTATGCCATCGGCGGTTGGTTATCAGCCTACTCTAGCCACTGAAATGGGAACTATGCAAGAGCGTATTACTTCAACAAAAAATGGTTCGATTACTTCTGTACAAGCAGTATATGTTCCTGCTGACGATTTAACTGACCCTGCTCCAGCTACCACTTTTGCCCACTTAGATGCAACTACAGTTCTTTCTAGAAAGATTGCCGAATTAGGCATCTATCCTGCGGTGGATCCACTAGATTCTACATCTAGAATTTTATCTCCAGATGTAGTGGGTGACGAACATTACGATTGTGCACAAAGAGTAAAAATGTTATTGCAACGTTATAAAGAGTTACAAGATATTATCGCTATCCTTGGTATGGAAGAACTTTCTGATGAAGATAAATTAGCAGTTTCTAGAGCAAGACGTGTACAGCGTTTCTTATCACAGCCATTCCACGTAGCAGAGCAGTTTACTGGACTAAAAGGAGTATTAGTAGATATCCAAGATACAATCAAAGGATTTAATATGATTATGGATGGCGAAATGGACCAATATCCTGAGGCTGCCTTCAACTTAGTTGGAACTATTGAGGAAGCTAAAGAGAAGGGAGAAAAAATGTTAGCTGAAGCGAAATAAAAACTATGCTATTAGAAATAATAACACCTGAGAAAAAAGTATTTCAAGGCGAAGTGAATTCAGTTCAATTACCCGGCGCCAACGGTAAATTTGAGGTTTTGAATAATCACGCCCCAATTATATCTACCCTAACAAAAGGCCATATAAGAGTTATTGATGACAATAACAAAACCGAACTTTATGAAATCAATGGAGGTGTTATAGAAATGCAAAATAATAAGATTATTGTTTTAGCAGAATAAAACCAACTTTTGAGATGAGAAAATATTTTATATTTTGTATTTTCTTGACATCTTGCTCCTCAGATTTTGATTTGCAAAATGGCGATATTTTGTTTCAAGATTTAGATAGTTCAGAACTTTGTACAGCTATTGAATCTGTCACAAATGGATATATGCAATCAGACTTATCTCACATAGGTTTAGTAGTTAATAAAAATCAAGAGATTTTTGTTATAGAAGCAATCCCTCCAAAAGTTATTTTAACACCAGTAGATACTTTTCTTAACAGATCTAAAGATGATAATGGAAAACCAAAAGTAATAGTTGGTAGACTTAAACAAGAGTACAAGCATTTAATAGATAAAAGTATTAATTATTGTTTAAGCAAAGTTGGTTATGATTATGATAAAGAATTTATATTTGAAAATAACTCGTTTTATTGTGCTGAATTAATTTATAATTCTTTCGATAATGATGAAATTTTTAAAGCAGAGCCTATGTCGTTTGAGAATCCAAATGATGAAAATATATTAAAAATTTGGGAAGAATATTATTCCAACTTAAATAAACCAATTCCGAAAAATAAATTAGGTATAAATCCTGGATTGATGTCAACATCTAATGCAATTGAAATAGTGTATATTTACGGCTATCCAAATGGATTTAAAATCGAAAAAGATGGTAATTAAAATAACTAGACTATTAACTGTATTTGTAATATTTGTTTTTAGTAATACATCAGCACAAAGTACATTAGAGCAAGATATAGATGAAGTTACAATAACATCAAACAGATCAAAATACAATAATGATGTAAGCATTGTATATACAGTAAATAGTGATGAAATTAAAAATACAGCTAATCAGACAATTGGTGACATTTTAGAATTTGCTATAAACATTGACAACAGAGAACGAGGAGGACAAGGTATTCAATCAGACATTAGTATTAGAGGAGGATCTTTTGAACAAACTTTAATTTTACTTAACGGAATTAAATTAAATGATCCACAAACTGGCCATCATAATTTAAATTTGCCCATTTCTCCTGAATTAATTGAAAGAATAGAAATATCAACAGGAGGTTCTACAAGAATTTATGGAAATTATGCATATTGTGGAGTTATCAATATTATAACCAAAACAAAAGTTTCAAATTCTGTAATTTTATCAAAAGGTCAGAACAACTTTAATCATGCAGAGTTGAATTTTAATATTGCAAATAATAAAGTCAAGCAGATTTTTCATTTACTAAATAAAGACAGCGATGGATATATAAATGGTACTGATTACACATTAAAAAACTTTTTCTATCAAGCAAAATCTGAAATAAACAATTTAAATACAACTTTTAATGCTGGTATTAACAAAAAGAATTTTGGTGCATTTAGTTTTTATTCAACTAAATATCCAAATCAATTTGAAAAAACTAAAACAACTTTTGCATCATTAAACTTAAATAAAAAAGGAAGTCTTGGCTTCAATAATAATATTTATTGGAGATTACACGAAGATGAGTTTATTTTGTTCAGAGATAATCCATCTCTCTATCAAAATTTTCATAAAACTAGTGTTATTGGAGTTGATATTAATTTGATCAAGAAAACTAAATCTGGCACATCACTTTTTGGGGCTGAATTAATTTCTAATAATATAATTTCTAATAATCTTGGAAAAGAATTAGATATTCCTATTTTAATAAATGGAGATGATTATTATACAAAATCCGACAATAGAATCGTAACAAATTTTTTTATTGAAAATAACTTATCAATTGACAGATTGAATATTTCAACAGGAATAATGCTTAATATAAAAACAAATTTTGAAAATGATATATTTCCAGGAATTGATTTAAGTTATAAACTTTCTGACAAAATAAAATTTTATCTTTCTGCTAACAAATCTATGAGAACACCAAATTTTACAGAACTTTATTATTCTTCACCAACTAATCAAGGTAATGTAAACCTTGACTCAGAAAAATCAATATCAAAAGAATTCGGTGTTCAAATTAATAATGATTTTCATAATTCTTCAATCACATTATTTGAAAGAAATGGAGAAGATTTAATTGATTGGATTTTATTAGATGGCGATAGTATTTGGAGAACTCAAAATCTTAACGAAATAAAATCTTCCGGAATTGAATTAAACTCAAGAATCAATCTTAAGGAAATTTTAAATTCAAAAATTAACCATTTTAGGATTTCAATTGCTTCAAATAAAGTAGACACTATATCCAACGGCTTTAGATCAGCCTATGTTATTGATAATCTTAAAACTAATTTTTCTTTTAGTCTTAACCACGATTTTCATAAAAATATTTCAATTGATTGGAAAGTTTCATACAAAGAAAGAATTGGTGATTATTTGGATCCAGAAGAACAAATTATTAAAAATTATGAACCATATTGGCTAACTGCAGTACGTTTGACAAAAAAAATTAATTCTAATTTCAACTTATTTTTAGATATAAACAATTTGTTCGATGTCTACTACTCTGATTTTGGCACAATAGAACAACCCGGAAGATGGGCTAGAATTGGTCTAAAAGCAAAAATCTAATTATAACTTTGGATTATTTTGATGTCTGTTTTTATCTCTTATTGATTTTAATTTTATTTTATTATCAAATGCTTCTTGTAAATTTATTTTTGTTTGATTAGCAATGCATAAAACTACAAATATTACATCAGCAAGCTCTTCACCTAAATCAGAATTATCAATTTCTTTAAATGATTGTTCGCCATACTTACGCGCCATTATTCGAGCTACTTCACCCACTTCCTCTGAGAGTATAGCCATATTAGTTAGCTCATCAAAATAGCGAACACCATATTTTTTTATCCAATCGTCTACCTGTTGTTGTAATTGTTTTATTGACATTATTCTTTATTTTTTGAATCAATTATTAAGGTTACAGGCCCATCATTACACAAATCAACTTGCATATTAGCGCCAAATTTTCCAGTTATAACTTGCTTTTGAGACTCTATGCTCAAGCGTTCTACAAAGGATTCATAAAGAGGCTTAGCATCTTCTGGACGTGCCGCCTCAATAAATGAAGGTCGATTACCCTTTTTGGTTTTGGCATGTAAGGTAAATTGACTAACCAACAATATTTGTCCCTTAGTATCAATAACAGATTTGTTCATTTGATTATTTTCATCCGCAAAAATACGGAGATTAGCTATTTTTTTACTGAGCCATACAACATCTTGTTCTTTATCCGAATGTTCTATACCTAAAAAAATAAGTAGTCCTTGCTGAATTTGGCTGTAGATTTGACCCTTTATGCATACAGAAGCTTGAGAAACACGTTGTATTACCGCTTTCATTTTTCGTAACGATTTATTCTAAAACTTTCTTCATCTTGCTCAAGCATCTTTAGGTAGTTTTTATATCTAGAAGGTGCTATTTCACCATTTTCTAGAGCTAATTTAACGGCGCATTTAGGTTCGTTGATATGCAAACAATTATTGAATTTACAATCTAATTTTATCTTGAAAAACTCTATAAAGTAATCAGCCAACTCATACTTATCCATTTCTATTAGCCCAAAACCTTTGACACCAGGTGTATCAATGATAGATGCCCCAAAATCGAGATCATACATCTCAGAAAAGGTTGTAGTATGTTGTCCTTGTTGGTGATATTCAGAAATTTCTTTAGTATTAATATTTAAATTAGGTTGAATTCTATTTAGCAATGTAGACTTACCTACTCCTGAGTGTCCAGAAATTATATTTACTTTACCTTTCATCAATTCCTTAATGTCTGATAAGTCATTATTAAGTGCACTCATAGACAAACAACGATATCCAATCTTCTCATAAATAGAACGCCTTTCTTCTAAAAGAGCTAAAGTTGCATTATCATATAAATCAGTTTTATTGAATAGTATGACAACATCTATGCCATAAGCTCGAGCAGAGACTAAAAAACGATCTATAAAACCAGTAGAGGTTTGAGGGCTTTTCATTGTTACGACTAATATAGCTTGGTCAATATTAGAGGCTAGAATATGTGTTTGTCTTGACAGATTCACCGATTTTCTAACAATGATATTTTTTCTTTCAAATAATTCATCAATTAGAAAAGACTCTTCTTCTTGACTGAGCAAAACTTTATCGCCGACTACAATTGGATTGGTACTTTTAATGTCTTGCATACGAAACTTGCCCCGAATTCGGCAATTCAATAATTCCCCATCATCTGTTTTGACAATATACCAACTTCCTGTAGATTTTATAACAATACCTTGCATTGGCACAAATATACTATCTTAATTTATCAATATAATTTTGTTAGACAATTATGTCAAAATGAATAATTAAAATTAAGTCAATTGACTTATCTTCGCAATATGTCTATTGAAGTAAAAGAGGTTAGTAAGTATTATGGCGACCAAGCCGCACTTCAATCGGTTTCTTTAGAAGTTAAGAAAGGTGAAATTGTTGGCTTTTTAGGACCTAATGGGGCAGGTAAATCTACACTAATGAAAATCATCACCACTTACATAACTGCTGATGAAGGTCAAGTGAAGGTATGCCAAGAAAATGTAAAGAAAAATCCATTAAGTGTACGCCAAAAAGTAGGCTACTTACCCGAGCATAATCCCTTGTATTTAGGAATGTATATTAAAGAATATTTGAGTTTTATTGCCGATTTATATGGCTGTTCTAAAGAAAGTTTAAATGATATAATAGAACTAACTGGACTAAGCCCAGAGCTACATAAAAAAATAGGAGAATTATCAAAAGGCTACCGGCAAAGAGTAGGTTTAGCGGGGGCATTGATGCACGATCCTGAAGTCCTTATATTAGATGAACCAACTACAGGATTAGACCCAAATCAGTTGGTAGAAATAAGAAACCTCATCAAAAATAGTGGTAAGAATAAAACTGTCATGCTTTCTACCCATATAATGCAGGAAGTAGAAAAAATGTGCAATAGAGTTATTATTATAAATAAAGGTAAAATTGTTGCCGACGAACAGCTAGAATCTCTCAAAGCTAAAAAGGTAGATTTAGAATCCTATTTTCAAAAACTTACAACCTAAAATAATTTAAAATGCAAAAAGTTAATTAAATTATTTTTCTTGAAAATATTTTTCTAATTTTGCCAACGACTTAACAAGTGGATAAATTTGGCTGATTGCAACCACTCCAAAAAATGCTAAAACAGGAATGAATCGCATCGGCTATCTTCACATAATTTTAAAATATATAATTTAAGATGGCTTATTTTTTTACGTCAGAATCAGTATCAGAAGGACATCCAGACAAAGTAGCTGATCAAATATCGGATGCACTATTGGATAATTTTTTAGCCCAAGACCAAGACTCAAAAGTGGCTTGCGAAACTCTAGTAACCACCGGTCTTACCGTACTCAGCGGAGAAGTGAAGACTTCGGCCTATGTAGATGTACAAAAAGTTGCTAGAAAGGTTATTAGTAAAATAGGCTATAATAAATCCGAATATCAGTTCGATGCCGATAGTTGTGGTGTGATTTCTGCTATACACGAACAATCGGCAGACATAAATCAAGGCGTAGAAGCCAACAAAGGCTTACACGCAGAACAAGGTGCTGGTGATCAAGGAATGATGTTTGGCTATGCCACTGATGAAACTGACAACTATATGCCTTTGGCCCTAGATTTGTCGCACCGTATTCTAATTGAATTAGCAGCAATTAGACGTGAAGGTAAAGAGATGACCTACCTAAGACCAGATTCTAAATCTCAGGTTACTATAGAATATAGCGACGACCACCAACCTATTCGTATAGAGGCTATTGTAGTATCTACCCAGCACGATGAGTTCATTTTACCAAAAAATTCGAGCCCTACCGCAATTAGGGAAGCTGATGAAGCTATGCAGCAGCAAATAGAGGAAGATGTAAAAAATATTCTTATTCCTAAAGTAAAAGCTAAATTGGAAGAACGCCAACAACAATTGTTTGATAACGAAA
>CEVR01172768.1_pt1 | contig 21837 bp, 22 predicted proteins | sample 356541 | NCBI WGS metagenome assembly CEVR01 (sample SAMEA2623734, study PRJEB7988) | marine metagenome | isolation source: saline water (ENVO:00002010), including
TTCATGCCTAATTCATGCTCTTCAAGAAGTTTGAATTGTTTGAAAGGAGATATCGATCGCATATATCCAAAGGCGGCGAAATCAACCAGATTTGGCTCTACTCCTCCAAAGTAGGCGTGCCCATCGAACGAAGAGGTATATTCGGTTAGCAAATCATGCCAGAGTTTTTTCGGGGTGCGCCCATCCTTTTTTACTCGCTTTCGAGCAATAATTCCCCACATGATAGGAAATCCTGCCCAAGCATAGAGTCTTCGAGAAATGAATCCAAATTTTTCCAATTTGGAAACGCGGCGAGTTGTACTTAGCGCTGCACCTAGTGATCCATAGAGGATAGGGATTGTTGCACGCTTCCACGCTTCATCGACATGTGCTAGCATGGAATCATATCGTTCGTTTCCGCTATTATCTGATAGCACCCCATCGTTGTATTTCTCGTCAATGTAAACCATGATTGGAGTCGAATCCACAACGACTTCACCATCATTGTCTGTAAAGACTGGGACTTTGTTCCAACCGTTAGTGAACGCTAGCTCCTTCTTTGTGCGCATTGCATTTACTTGAACTTCATCGACATCAAGGCCAAGGTGCTCGATGAGTCCACGAACTTTCCATGAGAATGGGCAGGTTTGCAACACATGCAAAGTGGCTTGGCTCATGGATGATTCCAAATGCAGGCACTTCTTCAATCCTTGTTAACGTCTTGGTCAGGCCTCCAGCCTGGTTTCCAAAACTCCTCATCATCGAGCCACTTCATCCATTCATCATCAGCGCATGTAAGTAAGCGATAGGCGCGACTTTCAAGCCCTTCACGATTGTATTCAGGAAGAATTCCCTCGGCTAATGCTTGGTGCCAATTGACCTGCATTTGGCGGATTTCACGCCGAGCCCCCTCTGGATTGTCAAAGTTCATTTCACATACATCGCGAAGTTCTGACAACCATTGACGTGTATCCTTTCGAAGCGGGTCATCAATCCGCGGTCTATGCGATGACTTTTTCCCAAACGGCCACCAACCCATACCCACACTTTCAGTCCCTATGCTTTCATCTTTCGCATGAAGATGAAAAACATCAACCTCTTAGCGGGGTCATGGGGCGACTTCATCTTCATTTACATGGTCGTCTGAAAGATTCAGCCCTCAAATCTTTAGCAGAGACCTACCAAGCACGATTGCAAAGTACAGGTCTGACCGTACACATACATACTGGTGAATTAACCAAGTATCTTTCAAAACTTGAGTCGATGAACGGGCAGTTGTTTCTTCTCGATGAACGCGGCTCAACACATACATCGATCGATTTTGCTACCAAAGTAGAGGCCTGGTCGCTGCTTTCTTCGGACACACACTTTGCTATTGGTCCGGCCGAAGGATGGCAAAATCTCGGCCAACACATTCCTCGAATTTCGCTTTCAGAGATGACATTTCCGCACGAGTTTGCAGCAGTTCTTTTCCTTGAACAATTGTACAGAGCCTTTCAAATTAACAAAGGAACATCCTATCATAAGGCATGAGCGAATCCTAATCAATAACGAGGAGGAGGAGGTGTCATGGGAGTCCCGTTTAGTGATGAGGCTAGTCTGCGTTGGGCCCTTATTGCATTTGAATTTCTTATTGGCATCGTTCTGATATACAATAGTAAAAATCAGCCATTTCCGCGCCCAAGTGGCCGATTTGGTTGGCTCGTCATCCTCATCACGATCTTGGTACTGATAGGACAAGCGGCCCCAAAGCCAATGACAGTTTTTGCTCATTTCATAATGCTCTCGGGTATTGGAGGGTTCGGATTGGTTGCAGGCGTGTATCAACTCGCACAAACTCAGCGCGATGTATTGGTTGCTCCATATGCAGGTATGATGTTCTGTGTCGGAGTTGTCGGCTTGATGGTTCTCACTTGGGATGATCTTTCGAAAGTTGAGCAATGGGCCGGATTCCTGACAATTGTCGTTTTGGGCGGAGGTGAAACCTGGCTCATTTTCCGAGGTTTGTTGATCGGTAAACTTCCTCAAGCATGGTCACAAGCAGGAATGATTGCACTAATGCAGGGTCGTTTAACTGGACGAAATGGGGCCATTGAGTGCTTCGAGAAAGGATGGGATGTGAATGAAGAACATCTCAATCCCATGGCTTATGTAGCGCTACACCGAATTCACCTTTTCCTTGGTCAGGATGAAGAGGCTCGAACTTGGAAAGCTCATCTCGATCGAGAAGGCGGTGAATCGGCAGTAGCTCATGAATACATACAAGCCATTCATGATGCCTTAACAGATCATGACCCTCAGGCTGCAGAACGCTTGCCTATTAGGCATGAGGAAGAATAGCCGGATTCTGGAAAAATCCCCCCGTATTCTTACCAGAAGTTACGCAAAAACGAGATAATTTAAAGAACGTAAACGTCGATATACATATATGAACAAGCAAATTTCGATCAAAGTCTTCCTTTGGATGGTGATGATTTGGTCGGCTGCTAACCTGTTTGCTCAGGCTATTTACATGGGATTTAACGGTGTACCTTTTGATGGTTTTGCGATGATTGATTCGTTAGGAAATTGGTATTATGCACTTGTTATCATTGAAGTAATTGTGTGGGTGTATGTTGCAATGTATTTTGGAAAACGCCTTCACTCCAAGATTAATCCACCTGCGCAAATTCAGGTTAACCATTGAAATCAATTCTTTGCATTGAATGCATCCGATGAGATTAAGGGGTGTCACGAAGAACATGTCATCATGTTCAATCTTGACAGAGAACCATTGTTTTCTGGTCAACCCATGATGTTAGATGATTTAAATCAAGACGAGTTTGAACGTTTGGATATTGAAAATCTGAGTGTCTTAAGCATCGATCAAGTACGTGAATCCTTGCCACTCGTCGAGCGACAATTGTCGACACTTCAAGCGATTGTTGATGAAGCCCATGACATGACTGAAGAGATTGAAATCCTTCTCGAAACACTCCCACCAGAGCACCCCCATGTTGTTGAGATGTCGGAATTGCTTGGCGGTCTAGTGGCTCACTGGCAGCAAACCATAGCGAAGATTGAGAAACAGGGAGCACGTGTTGCTGGACTAGATCCTGGACGAATCGAATGGTATGGTGTCGTCGACAATCAATTGATGTTATATTCATGGACGTCTGGTGAGTCTGATATTGAGTGGTATTACGGTCTTGATGAAGGGTTCTCCTCCCGAAAACCACTCATAGAAGCATAACTTCCCAAGAACGAAGGGGGGAGCTCATGGTTCGAATAGATCGGGTGCATACAGGTGGTGGCGATAAAGGCGAGTCATCACTTGTTGATGGTAGTCGACGTTTGAAATCCGATCTACGTTTTTCAGTTGTCGGAGATTGCGATGAACTCAACTCGATCATAGGATTGGTACGGATGGAAAGTACCCGCGTTCCAATGCATCATAGTGATGGAGGAGATCGAAAAGGAGCGGAGCGAGTACATTTCATCTGTGATGCTGCACTATCCCGTATCCAACACGAATTATTTGATATTGGTGCGGAATTGGCTTGTCCTCCTGAAAATCTTCCAGAGTACATGGTGCTCATCGATGAGACTCAGGCCGATACGTTGGTTTCTGATATGGATGCATGGTTGACACAAGTTGAGCCTTTGACCTCCTTTATCCTCCCTGCGGGAGGCCCTCCTCAAGCAGTTTTGCACCACGCAAGAACTGTTGCCCGACGTCTTGAACGCGGCATTGTTCAACTTCGTGAGCACGAAGGAGAAAATTCTGTTCGCCCTCTTATCTTGACCTATATCAATCGCCTATCGGATTGGTTATTTGTTTTGAGCAGATGGATTACGGCTGTACTCGGTGAAGAAGAAATGTTGTGGCAACCTCTTGGTAAGCGAGGAAAAGAAGAGGGTATTGCGAGATCTATCCTTCGTCAAGCAGAACATGATGCCGATCTTGATCACATCTAATTCGAGGACTTGACTTTCTCCCATGCTCGGCGAACAATGGTTCGAGTTTCATCATGTGTTAATTGCGCAAGAGCTTGTTCCCAATCCAGCCATAGGTGGTCACGGTGTTCATGTGAGAGTGTAACATCGAGGGTATCTGTTTCAGCGAGGAACCAAAACACTTCCTTCTCTCGTTTTCGACCTTTATGACGATAGGTGTAGGCGGTACGCTCAACAAAATCTTGGTCGAAGATAATTTCAGTAATTCCAGTCTCTTCCGCCAACTCTCTACGTACGGTTGCAACGCGATCGACGTCCGCCCCCTCGACGTGACCCTTTGGTAAATCCCAATGGCCTTGTGGATATTGAAGCAATAAGATACTGTCAATGTTGACCAAGACTACGCCACAAGAAGTCTCCACTCCATCCCCTCCAATCAGCCCTGTCCGGGATATGGTTTGATATCTTCGCGGTCTATGTTTGCCCAATAGGTTCAATATACGTCGAATTTGGAGGAACAAATATGGTAGCCAAGCCACCGTTCCCAGATGTTCATCGAATCATTGCAGATTCGGATTTAGATGGGATGTGCGCTGCGGTTGTTTTGAAGAAAGTCTACCCTGATGCAGAGGTGCATTTTGCTCATGCGGCTTTGATTCGCTCGGGCGTCATTGATGACTTGATTGATGAACACACTGTAACAGTTGACTTACCCTTTCATCCGAAGAGTGGATGGTATCTCGACCATCATTTAACCAACAAACCTAGCGATTCGGAACACAACGAATTTACTTCCAAAGGAGGAATCGTTCATTGGGATCACACGCCTTCAGCCGCCCGACTTGCCTTCGATTTGTTTCGAGAAGAATTCAATTTCCCTCATCTCGAGGCTATAATGCCTCTTGTTGACGACCTTGATTCTGGAGGTATTTCGCTTGAAATATTTCTTGAAGATGGCCCCCTTCTCCAACTTTCACGTACTTTGAACTACAATGACGCAGCTTACATGCATCACCTTCTCACTTTGTTCCAGACATGTACTTCAATGGATCAGATTTACGCTGATGAGACGGTCCGAGAACGGATGATTAAGGCTCAAACTTCACGTAAGGATTTGATGAAACTTGTGAAACAAAAAACAACCATCATCGACCGACTTGCAATCTGTCGTCTTGAGGATACTGGGCATCGGTCGAATGGTTACCTAATTACTGCATTCGCTGGCGAGGATGCTGATGCTTGCTGCATTATTCATGGTTATTCCGATGGAGAAATTGGTAACAAGTTACGTCCTCCACTCTCTGCGAGTTTCTATGCCAATTCATTTCTTTCAGAGGGGCAAAATCGTTACGATTTGTCAAGATTGGCAACAGAATTCGATCCTCACGGCGGAGGCCATGTAAATGCCTGTGGTTGTCGTATTCAGCCACCAGGTCTTGATGCAAATCTGGCAAGATGGTTGGCAATGTGGAATGATCGCGATATTCAACTCAAGCCTCATGATTAGATGACTTGAAAGGTATAAATCAAGCCAAGGAATGAATGAATCATCACCAAAGCCATCATCATGTCCGATGCTCGGCCATGCTTGGTTCGTTCAAGTGCAAAGGATTCGTTCTCTTCCATCTTCTCAGCCGTTGTTCGACCGTATCGTACAACAAGCCAAAGGAGAACCAAACCGATCGGGCCAGAGAATCCATGGATGTTTTGAGGAAGTAAATCAGAACTCCAATCATCGTTTACTAGCAGGCCTGAAATCGCTCTAGCAACAAATGCAATGAGGGCCAGAGAGATGCCTGCCCAAAGTAGTAATTCTCCATGCCGCTGGTGCCGAGCAAGCGCTTTTTTGCGTTCATCTCCCCGTAAGGACATTCCCTTTTTCCTCCAGCCATACTGCCTTACAAGCCAGAAAACAAAGGCTGTAGCGAGAACTGGATGAATGAGCATTATGATCGTTCTCGTTGTCATATTCAACTCCCCTCCTGTGAATGGGACGGTTGGCTGACTTGAATGCGTTTCTCTTATCCTTGTGGCTTCGGCGGTGAGTTCAAAGGTGGAATGTCGAGGGAACGTTGGGGGCGCTATGCAGGAGTCTTATCTCGCGGCCTGTCTTGAAGTAGGATTCAAGACAGTAAAGAATCGGCGGCTGAATGCCGTCGGTAAATGCCCCGAATTCACACTGATGGATAAACCATGGAAAGAGTTGGTAAAACTCGCAGTTCTTGAGACAGAGATACCTGGCCAAGATGAGGATGGAGAGACAATTGCTCCATCGCCTCGATTCCGTCGAGGTCGTCGGCGAGGAAGGAAACAATCACCCATCCCTTCTCCGGAGGAAATCAGGTCAATGGATGATGAAACACCAGCACTTCGTTTCGCTCTCATTCTTGTAAACAAATTCATCCATAATGATCAATGGTCTGATGACGAACATGGTTCCTTTGAAACCGAAATTCGTACAATCTGCATTGATCAAGGGGTTCACTCAGTTTGGCATGAAATGGCGAAGCGATGTAGCCTTTTCAGTCAATTTTCGGCATGTCCGATTTCAGAATCTAAGGCAAAATCATCACAAACAAAACTCGATTTGTCTGAAATTGCAATAGACCCTTTCAACATACAATCTTGCCTTGAAGTCTTCAAATCCATTCCAGACAATCAATACAGTGCAGAACAACTTGTTGCAATGAATCGATTGGTCAAGAGACTTTCATCAGGTAAATGGCCGAATGTTGAATCTCATCTGCTCGAGCTTGATGGAAACTTATCCCTTGTTTCCTTGCTGATTGCTCTAAACACAAATGCGCCAACAGATACAATCCTTGAGCGTCTTAGTAAAGCAAACAAATCCCTTGCTGAGCGCTATAAATTAGCGATGATTTTCACAGAAGATACGATCGATTGGGACGACTCCTACTTTTCACAGGCCGATGATGACCTTGGGCAAGCACTTCTCAAATTAGTTTGGCTCAACGGGCCGTTGGAACAGATGAATCCTACCGCTGCACAGTTGGAGATTGGATTGGACCTTCTGATAAAGGAACAGGCTCCTACCAATCGCGTTGATGTTATTCGTTGGAAAATGCTTCAATGTTATGTTGAGGAAGAGCGCAGTGATGATGCACTTGAGATTATCAGGTCGATTTCTCTGGAGCATGACTCAGATGGATCAGAACTTATCCCTCTATTGATACAACTGAATAATTCTGAGGCTTATTCTTGGCTTGAAGTGAACATGAGAAATATCGACGAGGGTGGTTTGGTTTCAATCGCCCAAGAAAATACAATCCCAATCACACTTCGAGCGCAGGCTCTCATTTTACTCAAGGAACAGGATGGAGAGGGGTGGAATCAGGTCCAGCCTCTCGCAGTGCACGTATTCATTCAAACCCTCAATCTGGATGAATTAGCCAAGATTCTTCTCCATGATGATATCGCAATACCTTCCTATCCCCACGAAACACTGATTTTTGCTCATCTATTGAGCGCTCACCATAGCGAAGAAGATTGGGATGCAGCCCGGGAAGCGCGTAAGAAAGCCTTGCAAGTTGTTCAATCAATGGAAGTACCTGAATCCATAAGTGATGATGAATACAAACTTCTTCTGTTGCTTGAGGGTCAAATCGAAGAATCGGTTAGCAAACTTAAGTTGACCGACTCTTTGTCGGGAAGAGATGGAATCAAAGCCATCAATCAAATCGTCAAAGCACTTTCCTCAGGAGGGTCACATCTTGTGGATGAAAAGCATCTGAGCAATCTCATCGAATCATTAGAAGAGGGAGAAATAACCGCTCTGGGAGAAGCGCTTTTGAGAACCATCGTTTCCAAACTGAGACTCAACAATGCGCGACTATCCTTGGAACGTGGTGATGGCCCAGATCAAGTTGTTTTGATGCTTGAAACAGTTCTCAGTCAACCATCTATCCCTTATCCAATCGTTCATGGCGTCCGTCAATTGATGCACGAATTCGATCTTGGGGTTGAGGCATTGGTTCAATGGTATCAACAACACCATCAGCGCTCCATATGGGCGCTTCTTGCGCAAGCAACACTTGAAGCATCTAAAGGAAAGAATCTCTCAGCGGCTCGTTTGTTCAAACGTTCTGCTGATTCTGGGGCCTTTGCATACGATGAGGAAATCATGTTCTATCGAAAAGCATTGATTCATTTTGCATTCGATCAAAAATGGGGAGAAGCAACGCAACTTCTTGCAGAACACCCGAATTTGCGTGCTGCGATTACGAAACGTTTCCAACTCTATTTGGATGTCTCGCATAAAGCATCCATACAAGAAACGGCGAAGGCTACATCGATACTGAAGAACTTTGTAAAGAAGCAGGAAACCTATGTTGAGCAAACAGAAAAAGGTGAGAAAACTCGAACGAAGACAGTCTTTCAAGAGGACGAACTCGATTTACTTCACACCTATCCCGATGAACATCCAAAACCACTTCCAAAAGAGCCGTTCACTGGCCGCCTTCTAGCGGCAACGAATGCATTGCAACGCGACTATAGAACTCAGAGTTCTAAGTCCTTTGATCGTCGATATCGTGACATTATGTTGATGCGTAATCCAGATCCGGTAGAAATCCATACGCTTGCTCGACAGGCAAGTGAAACCTCGCCGCTAGACGCACTTCGGATCCTTGAACGTGCGCAATTGTCTGGACGTTTCCTGGATCGAAACAAATCCTTTGCTAACTTAGAACAGATGTTGTTCGGCCGCCATCAATCCGAAATCCGTACATCTGATCGCCGATATCTCAGACATTTATCGTTGAAACCTCTTGTTCTAGTCGATACTAATATCGTCATTGATGCGCTATATCAGCGGATTCAGCAGATACTCAACCGTTCAAATCATTTTGAAGATTCGACGAATCAACGCTCTCATTTCGCCGGCTATCTCCTCTATTTGGCAGCAAACAAGAAGGTTGATTTGTGGTTGCCGAAAGTTGTACGGGGCGAAATTGAAAATATTGCTCGCTCGATTGACGACATTCGTACACGTTTCGAAAATGCTCTCGTTGATAACGAAGTACTCGAAACAACCATATCTGCTGAAAACATGAAATCGATCGTCGATGAAATCATCACGGAATTCAGTACATGGGAAGGAAACTCTGATGAGCTTGAAGCAGAGGCAGTTAGTGATGAAATCAAGACTGCGATGAATGAATTCCTGACCGATCACAGTGAGATTTACGATGAGCTAACAAAGATGCGGCAACATTACGATGGCAAAACCATTCGAACTCAGATCGATGGAGAGAAAATATATCCTCAGAATCCAGATCGTAAGATTATGCAATACGCTGCAGCATTATCAAACCGTCCAATTGACAATGTAGGTTCGATTATCGTTGCAACACATGATGGGGATTTCACGGTTGTTGCACGCGCATTCGAAGAGCGATTCGGCTTTGGTGTTGCAAAGAACAGTCGAACATTGAAACAGTGGTTACGTGAGTCATGAACGTTTCCACACTGCTCGAAACCGCAGATGTTCTTCGCCATCATATTGGGTGGAATACATATTGATGGGTATAAGTTGTTGACCTAAAGATTCGATAAATGAAACCTCAAGTGGCCAAGGAGGTCCATCAAATTGGATGTCCTTTGAGGAATCAGTCATCCGGCCAATACAAATTAGCGTACCGTTCCGACCAACGAGCGGCGCAAGATTCTTGGAAGCAGGAATTCGAAACTCTTGAGGAATTGCTTGCAAAATATGAACTTCTAATACAAGATCGAACTGTTGCATCCAGTGTGGTTTCGGATTTAGCAAGTCACCGACTTCCCAAGTGATAGATTGGTGTGGATGCATTTCTTTGACCCAGCCGATTGCAGATTCTGATAGATCAAAAGCGGTCACCTTCCATCCTTTCTCTGCAAGATAAACGGCGTCTTCTCCAAGGCCACATCCTACGATAAGAGCAGAACCTATTGGCTGTGTTGAATGTTGTTCTATCCAATTGACAAGGAAGGGATGTGGTTCTCCTTTTGACCATGGAATCATCGTTCGGTCTTTTTCTGCAAATTCATACAAATCTTCGAACCAATCGAGAGGTGCTCCGCGTTCAAGTGCTGCATCAGAGAGATCTCTCAAAATTCTTTGCACTTTGTCCATGTTGACGCCTTCACATGTGTGCGATGAGCGTTTCTCCGAATGCGGAGCAAGAGAGGAGAGTTGCATCATCCATAAGTCGTTCAAAGTCGTAGGTAACCGTCTTGGCGCTAATCGCACCTTCCATTCCTTTGACGATCAAGTCAGCAGCTTCGCCCCAACCCATGTGTCGCAACATCATCTCAGCGGATAGAATAAGTGAACCAGGATTGACTTTGTCTTGGCCAGCATATTTTGGAGCAGTTCCATGTGTTGCCTCAAAGATAGAAATGCCTGTATCATAATTGATGTTTGCACCTGGAGCGATACCGATTCCACCGACTTGAGCAGCAAGAGCATCAGAAATGTAATCGCCATTCAAATTCATGGTCGCAAGTACACTGTACTCTGCAGGTCGTGTGATGATTTGTTGAAGCATTGCATCAGCAATAACGTCCTTGATGATTATTTGATTTCCAGTCGTTGGATTATTCATCGTGCACCAAGGACCGCCATCCAATTCCACAGCCCCATATTCTTCCTTGGCGAGTTGATATCCCCAATCACGGAATCCTCCTTCTGTGAACTTCATGATGTTTCCTTTGTGAACGAGGGTGACACTGTCCTTGTCATTATCAATAGCATATTGAAGTGCAGCACGTACAATTCGGTTGGTACCTTCCTGACTTATTGGCTTAATACCAATTCCAGAGGTATTTGGGAATCTAATTTTATCAACACCCATCTCATTGGTCAAGAAATCAATGACCTTCTTGACGCCCTCAGAGCCAGCTTCCCATTCAATACCAGCATACACATCTTCACTGTTTTCTCGGAAGATGATCATGTCGACATCACCAGGAGATTTCACGGGAGAGGGGGTACCATCATACCATCGTACGGGTCGAACACAGGCGAAGAGGTCCAACTTTTGTCGCAAGGCGACGTTGAGTGAACGGATACCGCCACCAACCGGCGTGGTTAGTGGACCTTTGATTGAAACAAGACCAGAACGCATGGCATCGAGTGTTGCTTCAGGAAGCCATTCTCCTGTTGCATTGAACGCTTTCTCTCCAGCAAGAACTTCATTCCAAGCAATCTTCCTCGCACCATCGTAAGCCTTCTCCACGGCAGCATCAACTACTGAAATCATGACCGGGCTAATGTCGACACCAATCCCATCACCTTCGATGTAGTGAATAATCGGGTTGTTTGGGATGTGTAGTTTTCCATTTTGCATAACAACAGGTTCGCCGCTCATAGTTCTCAAACGGTCCCACCAACAACCACTTGAAGAACCAACCGATGCGATAGTTACTATGAGAGGAACGGTACATTGGGCTGGCGGGACCAAACTTGACTGCCAAAATGAACGAGGTCAATCGATTGATGTTGATTGGGAAGAAGGACCTTCTCCTATGCAAATCTTTCTTCAAATGATTGGAGCATGCTCAATTGTTGATGTAGTGGTTGGCCTCAAAAACCGTGAATTTGGAAAGGTATGGGTTGATTTGGACGCTGATAGACGATCGGAAAAACCTCGTTCCTTCACCAAAGTGAACATGGTGTATCATGTTGAAGGCGACGTTCCAGAAAAGTTGGTTCGTCGAACGATTGAGAAATCTCATGAAAAGTACTGCTCAGTATCAAATTCTCTCAGCGACGATATTGAAATCGCTTGGGAATTGATAATTTACGACAAGTAAGTTCTGGTTTTGAGTGACTGAATTGCTTGTTTGAAAGCATTCTCCAAGAGTTCGTAGAGTGGCTTCCAAACCGATGGAATGTTTTGTTCGGCTACCAAATCTAACTCACCAGAGTTTCGATGTGCGCGTACGCATGGGCGTATATGTTGATTGTCTTGTAGTTCAACAAGAAGAGAGAGGCGATACTCATCATCGATCAAAGTGACACGGGCGGAATTCAAATCCACGTGCTGCGCACTTTCTGGAATTACATTAGCTCTAGAATCAGAATTTTGCCGAATGGAATGTTGTGCAAGAACTTGAAGCAATTCAGCAACGACATGAGGGTCCACCTTGACCGGTTCATCCTCCTCAAGAAGAATGTTCTGTAATGGATCAGAAGTCACTGGTTGTGATTCTGACAAAGCGCCTAATTCAGCGAATATATCTATGTCATCAGCATCGAAATCTTGGGTAATAGTTTGTTCAAAATCCATGTTATCATATTACATTTGGCCCCGCTTCCCTTTTGAAGTATTGTTCAGATTGTTTTGACATGAAAGTTTCAAATGGAGGTGTTTTTTGGTGAAAATGGGGGATGTAATTGCGTATTATGCTGGTACTGGTTGTCATCGCCCTCTTCATCCCCATTGTAACATCTGCACCCGGCGGAATTGGCACATCTGCAAATGATGGCTGCCTTTGCCACGGTGGAAAGGATTCGAATACGCAAATTGAGATTCAAGGATTACCAGATGCCTTTGAGTCCGATATGAAATACAATTTTTCTATTGAAGTTATATCACACATAATTCCACCCGATGAGGGGGGCGAAAAGGGGGGTTTCCGCCTGCTGATTACAGACGGTTTCATCGAGTTCAACACATCAGAGGGATTGATTCAGGAATTGGACAATGGATGGACTCACACCGAAGCAGGTAATGTTGTACGAATTTGGAATCTTTCCTTTACAAGTCCTAATGACAATGCATCGTATGTTGATTTTACAATCTATGGTAATGCAGTGAATGGTAATCAGGCGAGTAGTGGCGATCAATGGAACAGTGTCAAATTTCGGCTTCCGGGCGTTTTGTATGAGGGTGAACTTCTCTCCGAGGAGATAGATGAGTTTAGCCCAACGAACTATGCCGTTGGAATCGTTTCACTTCTTGTGCTAACCTATATTTTGGTAACAGCGTTTCGCGATTGATCAGTTGACAAATTCGATTGTACTACTTCGAAGTGCTTTGATTTGCCTTCGTTCAGAAGAACCGTGAATTTGTTCACTCTTCACACCTGTTAAGACGAGCATAACACGAATCTCATCGTCGAGTTCTTCATCGACTGCAGTCCCCCAGATGATTTTTGCATGAGGGGAGATACGTTCGGTAATGATTTGAGCACAACGTTCAGCCTCTCCAAGTGTGAGGCTGTTACCACCAACGACGTTGATGAGAGCACCGCGAGCGTCGCTAAAGTCAATATCCAAGAGTGGCGAGTGTAATGCTTCCAGTGTTGCTTCTTCTGCTCGTCCTGGGCCTGAACCGGCACCAAGACCAATCATTGCAACACCTGCACCAGAGTGAATGACCGCCTTCAAATCTTCAAAGTCAAGATTGACCATTCCATCGCGAGTCAGAAGCTCTGTGACGCCAATAATAGAGCGAACAAGCAATTCGTCACCAACTCTGAACGCGCTTGCGAGAGGGAGATCTTTCACTCCTTCAATCTCAAGCAATCGCTCGTTTGGAATAACCAAGATGGTGTCACAATATTCCCTTAATCGTTCAAGACCCCATTCAGCGTTTTCCCGGCGAGTAGCTCCTTCAGATTGGAAAGGGTAGGTGACTACTGCGATGGTCATCGCCCCCTGCTCTTTTGCAAGCCGAGCAAGGTGGCCTGCAGCACCAGTACCAGACCCTCCTCCCATTCCAGCAGCTATGATAGCAAGTTGGGTATCTGTGGTAATTCCACGAAGCGCCATTTCAGATTCAAGTGCAGCAGCTTCTCCCTTCGTTGGATCTCCACCAGCCCCTCTACCACGAGCAGTTCTTCCAATGAGCACTTTGTGTTCAAGCGGAGACATGAGAAGGGCTTGCGCATCAGTGTTGATCGCATACCCTGTCACAAATGAGTTTTCAAACAATCCTTCTGAATCAAGCCGTCCGACAGCATTGCAACCAGCCCCTCCTACTCCATATACACGGATTCTAGGTTGAAGTGATTCAAGAAGAGCGCGAAGCTCTTCATCGGTTCCTTGTCCACTCGGCTGTGGATCGAGTTGAGGTACAACCTCATCATCAGATAGTTCCAGAACTCGTTCAATTAAATGGCGCATGTAACTTATCTTGGCTCATCCTAACTTGAATGTATTGCCACGAACTTCCATAATGGAAGCGATTTTTACATACCGATTCAATCACGGAGGCCTTCTTGTGTGACCTGATAAACACACTCGCCATCCGGCAAGTTTGGTGAATCAACAAGACGCGCAATACGTCGTCCGCCCTTGGCCTTTCGAAGGTAGAGTCGGAACGTGGATGCGTGAGCAAGAACGTGTCCCCCAATTGGCTTGGTTGGGTCGCCCCACATTGCGTCAGGTTTGGAATGAACTTGGTTCGTAACGAGTACAAGTGCATTGTTGATGTCAGCAAGTTGCTTGAGATCTTTCAGATGCCGGTTCAATTTTTGTTGACGGTTGGCAAGCATCCCTCGACCAATAAATTCTGCACGGAAGTGGCTTGTTAAGGAATCAACGATAATCATCTTGACATTAAGTCCCTTGCTCATTCGCTTGATCTCTTCTGCAAGGAGCATCTGATGAGCTGAATTGTAGGCGCGTGCGACGTGGATACGGCTCAGTACTGCATCAGGGTCGAGTCCATGGCCGCGTGCCATCTGTGTAATTCTTTCAGGCCTAAACGTATCTTCAGTATCGATGTAGAAAACATCTCCATCGAATCCACCATCTTCGACTGGCATAGTGCAGTTGACAGCTAATTGGTGTCCAATTTGGGTCTTTCCAGAACCAAAAGCACCGTAAACTTCGACAAGTGCCTGGGTCTCAAAACCTCCTCCGAGAAGATCATCAATTGATTGGACCTTTGACGAGAGTTTCTGGACTTCTCGACGACGATCGAGAAGTGCGACGCCAGATACGAAACCTCCAATGTTTGCCATCTTCTTGGCAGCGTTGATGATTTTTCCTGCAACTGCTTCGCCAAGTTCTGCTTGTTCAGCAAGATCCGCCGGCGACATGACCGCGAGAGCGAGAAGTTCGTCGAACCCCGCTTCACGTAGTTTCTCTGCGGTTGCTGGACCAACACCAGGGAGGTCTTCGATTTTGACCTCGGCCCCTTCTTCATCTGCAGCATCCATTGGTATCACTTCATCCTCAGTCGGAACTTCATTCTTCTTACTTGTTGTTTTCTTCTTTGTTTTTGTGCTCATTGTATCACTCATGCCAATCCAGTGGTTGAGGGTATATCAATCGAAGAACGAGACAAGCCGGTCGCGAAATCTGAAGATATTGTTGAAAATCAGCCAACGCCAACGGTTTTCACTTTTCATTCACTTTCAGAAACTTCTTCTTCAGTTTCATCACTCGACTGGTAAGGATTGGGGGATGATTCTTCTTGTTCATAGAGAATATCAACAAGGTGGTTGATGTTGATTCTATCTTGCCCTTGATCAATTGTTACAATCAATTCATGTAATCCCTGTTCAGGGAAATTTAGATCGAAATTCCAAGTTCTCTCATCGCCGTCAACAATCTGCTCAGTTTTGGTCCCCTTGCTATTTGAATCAGGATCTGTTAACTCCCAAGTGACTGTTACAGGACTTCCCGGTATGTTCTGGATACTTGGATTTTCGACAGTTGATTCAACAACAATTTGTTTTGGGTTGGAATCCTCATTTCCAGGAGTTGTATTGATTTCCATTACATCAGGATCAGCGGAATTGGCTTCACTCCACTCAATAGAGTGCTCAACCCGGAGCATAACGGTTTGATTTTCAGTATTGTCATTGATGTCTGTTGCTTCTAAAACTACAGCATACATCCCGTGAATTTGGTATTCAACATCGATGTTCGCTGATTCGGAGGCATCGATGGTGATAGGCGATCTGCCGTCACCAGGATCGAGTGAAAATGTCACTAGGCCGTAATCGGATGTTGTTCGAGCAAAATCAAAACTAAATGTCACGCCAGTGAATGAAATTTGTGAACCGCCTAGGAAGGATTGTTGGATTGTCCCGTTCGTTGCATCGTAGTGAACCACGAGGTCGATGAGTTTCTCTTGTTCTGAATCTTTGTCTCCAAAACATCCTGCAAGGACTGAACACATGAGAAGGGCCGACAAGAAGAGAACACCTACTCGTCCGCCCATGCTACATCTTAGATGTCATCCTTGATGAAGACAGTGCCGAAAGGCGATGAAAAAATAACACATCGGTGGTTTCAAAGGGAAGGACTGTGGCGTTTGGCTCAGCGAGGTGGGGTAGTCTGGATATCCCGTCGGGCTCATAACCCGGAGATCGATGGTTCAAATCCATCCCTCGCTACCAATCAAGAATACTGATAATAGTCGTGCTTCGGCTGCAACGAATCCATTGCTGATTGAAGTCGTTCGTTTGCAGCCTGAACTCCATTGGCGATTTCTTCGCATTCTTTTCGAATACGGCCGGACTGCTCAGAGCATGATGGATGTTGCCGTTCACAGGTTTCAAGAACGGCTAAAACCGGATCGATTTGGCTACCTGGGGCATGTTCAGGTCGAATGTAATACACCCCATTTTCCAAAATAACGGGGCCTGACTTTTCAACTGCGGATGCGAGTAGATTGGCATACTTTGTCTTGGTACCATCTACCTGACAGAGAGCGAGAAGTGCTGCGACATTTCCAGGCGTATCCTTGTTCGCCTTTTTGAAAAATTTCCTTGCTTTTGATGCCTTTCCAGCCTTCATATAAACGTGGCCAATGGTTCGAAAATCTTGTTCCATAGGCGTTAGTTTTGCTAAAAGTGTGGGGGCTGTTTGCATGAGAATCCTTTCCAATTTCTTTCGCTCTCGAAGAAGTACAGATGTCGCTTGAATAGCTAACTTGTGCTTATTTCGAATCGAGAGGACTTCTGCAAGGATTCTAACTCCCTTTACCAATAAGGTCTGCATCGCTCCATCGCGTTGTTTGTTCGCCAGCAACATCGAGGTAAACTCGCTTGCCATCACCTCGACCATTTCATTGCGCCCCTCTTCGAAATAACGTAACATCTGTGAAAGAGTTTGATTTGGATCGGACATGCCAAACATAGTCCTACCTCACAGTCCATCGGTTGCGGCAGTTAACGTGGTTGTTTCTATTACGCCACTAAGGGTTCGTATATCGCGTAAAATCAATCTTGAGAGCTGCGTAAAATCCTCAACGATAACTTTGCAATAGACATCGTATTCCCCAAAAAGAACCATCGCTTCTGCAACTTCTGGCATGTTGTTGAGTTTAGCAAGAACCTGCTGCTCTTGCCCGGGTTCGGTTGAGAGCAACACCAGTGCGATAGCGGCCATAATGGACCATTCCGAACCTCATGTTTAATTCTTCATGTCTCTTGGTTGAGATGAAGAGGATGTGTCCGAAGATTGTTGCACTTACCGGCTCCCCAGGAACGGGGAAATCGACGCTTGCAGCGCAATTGGAGCGAAAAGGAGTCCAAGTCGTAACAGTTGAAGCGGCTGCTCAGCAAGTCGATGCACTGATTCAGCATGAAGGCTCTCAAGAGATCGAAACTTCGAAACTTGAGGCATGGACTTGGCCAGGATCAGAAACCTGCGTAATCGATGGCCATCTGTCGCATTACTGTTCAATCGATGCCATCATTGTTCTTCGCTGTAATCCTTCCAAACTAAGACAACGCCTGTCGAAGCGTGAAGGGTATGGACCTGAAAAAATCGAATCGAATGTTGAGTGGGAGCTTCTTGCTGGTGTTTGGTCAGAACTTATTGTACTTCATCCGAAGGCAAAGGTGCTCGAAATCAATACTACGAATCAGGAAATACAGATTGAATCTATCCTCGGATTTCTTGCCAATCCAGACGTTGCCGAATCTGTTGAGAATTCGATTGAGGATTCAATTGATTGGATAAGTAACGGAATCACTGCCTAAAGCATATGACCCTTCTTCTCTTCGTCGATACGATAGAGATGGCATTGGAACAACTCAGAAAGCGGTGGGAATCGATTGCCTCGCCTTTGGTTTCTAGTTTTGGCCGCACCAATCCTGCTATTCTTACTTGGCTTGCACTTCCGATTGGAATCGCGGCGAGTGTACTGGTTTTTATTGCACCAAGAAGTGATGCTGGGGCGTTGATGCTTCTCGGTTCTGCATTCCTAATCGCCTTCTCGATGCTTCTTGATGGCCTCGATGGCCAACTAGCGCGACAAACAGGACAAGTTTCTCGATGGGGAGATTATCTCGATCACACGTTCGATCGTCTTCTGGATGCGATGTGGGTTATTGCCATCGCTTCAAGTCCTGCATGGGTTGGAGACCCCGTTCTTGGATGGGCTGCAGCATGGTTCATTATCTTGGGATCCTACATGGGGACCCAAGCCCAAGCTGTGAGCGGGGGTAGAAATTACCGAGGCTTCTCTCGCGCGGACCGAACCATCTTAACGATTGCAGCTCTTGCTTTGACCGGAATTTTCTGGCTCATCGGAGTCGAAGACTTTTCATCTGCTCCTGCACCATTTGATCATCTGGAAATGAATCCGTTATCAGCTGTGGTTCTTGTTTCTGGAATAGGAGGTATCTACACCTTTTTCGTTCGTTATTCACAGGCAAGAAAAGAGATTATTGCCCTCGATAAGGAACAACCTCTCGCTCAACCAAATCACGACGAATCGGAGTGAAAACAAGGCAAAGAAATGCTATGGTTGTTTCTCAGTTCATCGGCATACTCTTAACGGGCGGCGGCGACGTATTACGTGATGGGTGCGAACGCGCTGAACCGTAGTCTCCGACCGAAGGCTGTCATCATGGGCCTACTCATGATGCTGATGCTTGTTCCACTGACGCCAGTTTCGACTGCCGCTGATACGAATCCAGGCAATCTACAAGCACAACATATTGCTGCGGTATTCGACCCAGTTTCGGAAACAACTACCGTTACATGGCAGAACATTGACTCATACAACGGAAACGTTCCATACTACCATTCAGCCACCTACATCGTTCACCGATACACAGAACCTATTACACTCTCCAACATTGATATGGCACAAGTCATTGATTCTGTTGCAGCATGCCCAGCAAACGTCTACGTTCAGTATGCGTGGTGCCTTAGTTCAGCAGGCGGCAATGGAGGTCAACACCCAGGACACAGTGTTTCCTATCTTGTTGACGCAGGCACAAACAGTACGTTCTATTACGCGGTCACAATCGAGTGGGATGACGGGGGAACAACAGTAACACACCAAGAACTAGACCCAGATGTTTCATCCATGACCATCGGTGTTGAAGAAACGACATCGCCTATTGAAACACCACTGTACTTCCAAGCCTCCTATTCACTCGCTGACAGTGAAACTACTCTCACTTGGATAAACTACCATTCTCCCCTTTTGCCGAACACCAACCCTGCTCTAGAAAACACGACCATTCTGATTTGGCGTTCCACAACGGAGATATCCCGAAGCAATGGTGGTCAAATCTATGATCAATTGACACCTATTGCAAACATTAGTTCTGATTTGGAGTCTTATGTTCACGTTGTGCCACCAAACACGAACGAAGAAGCATATTATGCCATTACCTACTACATTCCAAACAAGACAGGGCCTGGTGAAGATTTCGTAGACTTACGTTTCTTGTCTAACAATGCGCTTACAGAACCTGTTCTTGAAGACAACCGGCCACCGAGCCACGTGAGTGTGTTCTCAGTTAGTACAACCTCTGAGGCAGACGGAACCGGGGAAACAGAATTGACATGGTTTGGTGTCCCTGGTGAATCAGATGAACGGTACGATCTCTATGTATCTGGAGTTCCGTTTACATCCATCTACGACACAGGAGTTACTTTCCTTGCTTCGGTTTATGAAAATCAAACTCTTGAAGATTCAAACGCTCCATACGAATACACTCGTGAACTTCCGATCGGGACTCTTGGATGGGCATACTACTGTGTTGTGACTGTTGATGCTATCGGACTTTTCAATGAAGATACGAGCGGTGGTTCGTGCGATTCGATAGAGGAAGACGCGTTCAGCAACTGGCAGAAGGAGCCAACCGGCGTTCATGCAGAGTTTATCGGCGATCGAACCATTCGTGTTACATGGACTGACCAACTTGGTGTTGAAGGAGAACGCTATCACATTTACTCAAGCAACGGAGTACCAACAAATCCTCAACAGTTTGCAACCCAAACAACCTATCACGGGTTTGTTAATGATAACACACAAGTGTTTGACATCATTATCGGGCCAGAAATTGTTTCTGAAACTGGGGCTGTCCTCAATTGGTACATCTACGTCACAAGCGAAGCGCAATACATCCATGCAAACGGCTCGTACGAATATATTGGATTGGATCAGAATGAATTCGGACCCGTTGAAATTGACATTACACGACCATCGATTCCGCAAATCGTAAATGCTGAAAGCCGAGGTGACCTAGGTTTCGTAGCTATGGAATGGGGTAACTTGGTAGAGTTGAATGAATCGTATCAGATTTGGCGCCATAATGGTGATCCGTTTGAAGACTCCTCCATTAGTTCGACAGATGAAGATGGTTGGGAACTTGTTCTCGATGATGTTAACGTTGGATTGCAAACCTCATCCACCATCATCCGAAATGTGCCAATTGCGAATGGTTCAGAACAAGATGCATTCTATGCGATTACTGTTTGTGATCAATACAACAATTGCAATCCAGAAATCATTGATGGGTTGACAGGAAACACCCGCTCAATCCGCGAAGATGCTCGGGCACCAAGCGTTGACATGGAACTTATCGATGAAGATGGCGTACCTTACACAAGTCCTTCATTAGTACCTGGACTTTACACTGTGAAAATTGAGGTCAGTGAATATCTCAAGACAACTCCATCGATTGAGGTCTTTTCATCAGCGGGTTATAACGAAACGGCTGGAGGGGCCTTGATGACTCAAATAGCCGACAATCTCCTTAACCCTGACAAGGGGCCTGAGTATTCATTTGAGTTCCGGATCACAAACTCAGAGGCTGCGGGTGATCTTATGATCCGTATGACCCTACTCGATGAGGCGGACAATCAAGGTGTTCTCACGAACACGTCGTTCAAGATCGATGCTCAGGTTCCGTCAATTGCTGTTTACGCTCCTTCACCTTCATCCGAGGGTTCAAAGTATCTTTACGGGAATAAAATTAACCTGATGTTTGCTGCTGAGGATGACGTTCAAATCGCCGCACTACAGTATCGATTCACATTCAATTATGGCGGATTAACAGGTTCAGCCAGTACATCTCCATGGGCTAATGCAGAAGGTATTACCGATGTTAATGGCGATGGTACGTCACTTGTCAGCGACATGGAATTCTCTGCAGGGACCTTCGATGCCGGCCAACATGCCATCACAGTTCGTGCACTCGATACCGCTGGAAATCCAAATACTGCTCAAGTTGTCTTCGTAGTTGATTTTTGTCGAAACAACCTCGAAGGTGAAACAGTTTGTACGTTTGAAGAAGATCTAAAACCTGAGCCAGAGCCTGAAATCGTCACTCCATCAATGAGTGAACCGCCTTACGTTTTGGTTTGGATTGCAGTCATTGTGAATGTGGTGATATTTATTGTAGCTTTGCTGATCGTTCAAGTTAGTTTGTCAGGTCCAAAGAAGAAGAAAGGTGGTGACGATGATGAAGACGATGATTGGATGTCCGAATTTATCGGCACAACTCAGGATTTGGATATGGATGATATCACTGGAACGGGATCAGCCACTGGGGCAAAACCGGAGGATGAGAGCAAATCTATGGCAGCTTCTGAACCTGAGGATGAGGACGATCCGTTTGCAGTAAATGTTGTGCAGAGAAAGACTCGCAGAAAGAAGAAGTCTGAGGAAGAAGAGGAAGATGATGACGACGATGACGATCTTTCATGGGCTG
>CEVR01172276.1_pt1 | contig 21648 bp, 22 predicted proteins | sample 356541 | NCBI WGS metagenome assembly CEVR01 (sample SAMEA2623734, study PRJEB7988) | marine metagenome | isolation source: saline water (ENVO:00002010), including
GAATGTCTTAGTTTGATTTCAAGTATGACAATGGGTTCTAATGAATATTTAGAATTTTTAAAAACTCAAAAATAAATCCTAAAATTTAAACTATGGAATATAAAATTAAACATAAGTATGGTACTGGGATGATAGAAGATGTTGGAGGTGGTGTCTCAATTAATGATTTGATTGACGCCTTTTTAGAAGGTCATGAAAGCTGGTCTGATACTATTTACTCAAATTTTTATGATTATGACAGTGATTGGCACGAGCACGGGCCTATAAGTGTCATTGATACTATAGTGCTAGAAAATGGAGATGAAAAAGAGGTAAGTGTATCAGTAATGGAAAAATCTGAATCTGAGAATTTAACTGAGAGGGAAAGTGTAGGTTGGGAGGCTTTCTTTACAAGAGCAATTTCACACGAATCTGGTGATTGGGAATTCGAATCCTTCGAGTTAGAAAGTGAATTTGATGAAAAATATCTTGTAGCAAATAGGAATATTGATTCGGAGAATATTTTTAGTAGTTATACATATGAAAATACGGAAACAAATGATTATGTAGAGATAGAAGGAGAGTTTATAGAGGGTAGTAATTCTGGAATTGATATTTCTTTATTTGTAAATACTAGAGATGGTGTCAAAGAAATCTATGATGAATTTTATGATTGGAGAGAAGAAATGATAGAGAAAGGAATAGATACAACTTCAAAATTAGATGTAAAAAAGTATTTAGTAGAAAAATATAATATTGATTTAGACAATTATGAATAAAAGAAGTTTTCGGAACCAAATCGGTGGTACCAAATCACTCAACAGTAACGGATTTTGCTAAGTTCCTCGGTTGGTCTACATTACATCCTCTCATTACAGCTATATAATAAGATAATAACTGTAGTGGTATATTAGTAAGTAATGGAGTAAGTTGCTCCGAACATTCGGGTATCTCAATTACATAATCTGCTAATTCTTTTACTGTTATATCACCTTCTGTTACTATAGCAATTAATCTCCCTCCTCTAGCCTTCACCTCTTGTATATTGCTTACTACTTTTTCATAATTCCCCATTTTGGTAGCAATGACTACAATAGGCATTTCTTCATCAATAAGAGCAATTGGTCCATGTTTCATTTCTGCAGCAGGATATCCTTCTGCATGTATGTATGATATTTCTTTTAGTTTCAGAGCTCCCTCTAGTGCGACTGGGAAATTATATCCTCTTCCCAAGTATAAGAAGTTTTGCACATTTTTAAATTCTGCTGCTACTTCCTTAATTAATTTATTCGATTTTAAAACTTTCTCCACATTATCTGATATCATTTCTAATTCTGTAATCATATTTCTGAAATTAGAAGTAGTAATAGTTCCTTTTAATCGAGCAATTTTAAGAGCCATCAGGGTCAATACTGCTACCTGAGTTGTAAATGCTTTGGTAGATGCGACCCCAATTTCTGGCCCTGCGTGGGTATATACTCCTGCATCTGTAAGCCTTGCAATAGATGACCCTACTACATTACAAATTCCTAAAATCGTAGATCCTTTTTCTTTTGCAAGCTCTAGAGCTGCTAAAGTATCTGCTGTTTCTCCAGATTGGGAAATAGCAAGCACAATATCATTTTCCTTAATGATAGGGTTTCTGTATCTGAACTCAGAAGCATATTCTACTTCTACCGGAATTCTAGCCAAATCTTCAAACAGATATTCCCCTATAAGTCCCGCATGCCAAGATGTACCACAAGCAACAATAATTATCCTGTTTGCCTTTGTAAGTTTCTGTTCATAATCCATAAGCCCACCAAGTTTAACTTCTTTGGTTTCAGGATTTATTCTACCTCTTAAAGTATCTAAAACGGAACTTGGTTGCTCAAATATTTCTTTTAGCATAAAGTGAGGGTACCCTCCCTTTTCTATAGAATCTAAGCTCATTTCTAACTCATGTATATAAGGGTTTTTCCTTATGTTAGAAATAGTTTTTATTTCCAATTTCTCGTTTCTGTTAACTCTTGCAACTTCTCCATCTTCTAAATACACTACATCTCTAGTATATTCAATAATAGGAGTGGCGTCAGAAGCAATAAAATATTCTTCTGCCCCTATACCAATTACTAGTGGACTTCCTTTTCTAGCCGCAATAAATTCTTCCTTATTTCCTTCTTCCATGACTACAATAGCGTAGGCTCCAATAACTTCATTTAAAGAAAGACGAACTGCCTCAAACAACTTACATTGTTCGTGATTTTTAATTTCTTCTATCAGGTGAATCAGAACTTCAGTATCTGTATCGGATGTGAATTCGTGCCCTTTTTCAGATAGCATTCTTTTTATAGAATCGTAATTTTCTATAATTCCGTTATGTATAATAGCAAGTTTACCATCACCCGAACTATGTGGGTGCGCATTCTTTTGATTTGGAACTCCGTGTGTTGCCCATCTGGTATGCCCAATACCAATAGTTCCTTTTCTATTTTTATCAGCAGCATACTCTTCAAGATCAGAAACTTTTCCTTTTTGTTTTAGAATTGTAATGTCAGAACCTTGTGATAAAGCTATACCAGCACTGTCATATCCTCTGTATTCTAGCCTTTGTAATCCTTTTATAATAATTGGATAAGCATCCTTATCTCCAATATATCCAACAATTCCGCACATATACTATATTTCGGTATAAATAATATTGATTGATACTTTACTATTATCTAAAATCGTTCTATTTGAATTAGCCGCTCCTCCAGATGCAAGTAAGTATAATACGTCTGTATACTCTTCATTTGTTAGTAGCTGAACAAAATATCGGGTTATGTTAAAACTATAAGTTGTCCCGTCTAACTCTCCACCAAAATGAGCATCTCCTTCAATAGTAAAATCTGTTAAAAACACTATTTTCCCATCTTCTTTTTCTCTAACTAAATATAGTTTTTCGTGAGAATCATAACTGTCATCTTCCTCAATTTCAAAATCAATAGTTACTTTATTGATAGCCCTACCGGATAGTTGTTGTTGCCAATATGAATCTATTGTAGTAAACTCAAATTTAACCTTATGACCAGACATAGATTGTACATAAGACCTCTCTTCTTCCTCAACTAAAAATGAAGAATCCTTGTCGTTAAATAAATTTATTCTAGCAGAATTCCCCCCAACTTCAAAATCTAAACTAACAGCTGTATCTACATCTATCTCGTGATAATAAACGCTAAACCTACTTTTATCTGCAGTAGGATTTAGATATAAAATAGTGTTTGATGCACTTGCTTCTATATAGAACCCTTTAAAAAACTCTAAAAAAGATTCGTCATCAATCATAGAAGAGGTCCCAGTTGCATTTATTAATTCTTGTCCTACAGAATTATCCAGCTTTATATTTATATAAGCAGAGTTTGAAGAATCTCCTTCGTAAATTGTCTTTCCAATTGCAAGATTTGTACTTGAAATAGTGGGATTAAAATTGGAGTAATACACGCTATCTTTAAAAATATCTTCTTCTAACCTAAAAACACTAATGTCTAAGTCGTTACTTTCGTTTAAATCTCCATAAAAGTCAGTATAACTATAAGTGATGAAAACAGAATCTACCACTACATCTTGTATTTCTTCAATATTGTTTGCTGGTAAAAGCATCTGAGTAACAAATGCTCCTTTATTCTCTCCAAACACAGGGTCGTTTATCTGACCTAAAAGTAAATGTAAACTTTCATCAGATCTTAAACTATCTTCAGATAAAGTAGAAATATTAAAATTCGTTATAGAGTCGTTATTAATTGTAAATTTGGCAGCATCTGGCAATTCTAATCCTATTACATTGGGGTCGTTACAGGCAAATAATACAGCTCCTAATAAAAGATAAGCTGATTTTCTAAATATGTTCATTATTTTTCTTCTTCCGTAAGTTCCAATTCCTCTTCTTCAACTAATGAATCAAAGAAATTATTGTATTTCTCTTCATATTCTTCTTCACCAGGATATCCCATAAATGGCAATTCACTATCTTTCATGTAATCAAAAACCTTCTTATTTATGTTTTCAGAGCCCTGAATAACAGCATCCGAATATCCAATGGCAAATTTGCTCAAGTTTTCGAATGTAGGATTTTGTAACATACTTAAATCAGACTCTTCTAATTTATTTTCAAATAGTAATTTGTTGACAATACAAGAATTTAAAGAACCTACAAATTCTGTGTCAAATACGTTATAGATTACTTTTGTGTCTTTAAATAAGGGGTCTTCATTATATATTTTTTTAATATATAGTGGTATTAAAGAAGAAAACCACCCCTGACAATGAATAATTTCAGGCGCCCACCCTAATTTTTTTACTGTTTCAATAACTCCTTTACAGTAAAATATCATTCTCTCTTCATTGTTTTCTAAAAACTTTCCATCCTCATCATGAAACATTATCTTTTTAGGAAAATATTCATCATTATCGATAAAATAAATCTGCATTCTGGCAGATTGAATAGAAGCAACCTTTATGATTAGTTGATGATCGAAATCATCAAGGATTAAATTCATCCCCGATAGTCGAATTACTTCATGTAAATTGTTCGTCTTTTCCTTAATAACACCAAATTTCGGAAGGAAAACTCTAGTTTCATTTCCTAATTCAATGGAGTACTTTGGGAGGTTCATCCCTATATTTGACATATATGTGTCTGGCAGATAGGGCGTTATCTCTTGTGAAACAAATAATATTTTTTTCTTTCCCATAAAAAATCAATTAGTCTGCAAATTTATAAAAATATATCCTTTATATCAAGCAATTCAGTTAGATTTGCTGCTTCTAGAATTTTAATAAATGAAAATATTTAAATTAAAAGAAGAACTTATATCTTATCTAGAGTCTCAAGATTCGAACAAAACAAGATCTTTTGTGCCTACAATGGGAGCTTTGCATGGTGGACATTTATCATTAATAGAAACCGCAAAACAAAATAACGATCTAATAATTTGCAGTATTTTTGTAAATCCCACTCAATTTAATAACTCCACAGATTTAGAAAAATATCCTAGAACTATAAAACAGGATTTACATGCATTATCAAAAATAGATTGTGATATTGTGTACTTACCAGAAGTTTCAGATTTATATAATAAAAATGAGAAGTTGAAATTTTATGATTTTAATGGATTAGATAAATTTATGGAAGGAGAGGGAAGACAAGGTCATTTTGATGGAGTAGCTACAGTAGTAGAAAAACTATTAAGAATTGTAAAACCAAAAAAAGCTTACTTTGGACAAAAGGACCTTCAGCAACTTCAAATTATTAAACACATAACAATCCAACTTGGTTTAGATGTGGATATAATTGGAGTTCCAACAAAAAGAGAAGAATCAGGTTTAGCAATGAGCTCCAGAAACAAAAGACTTTCAGAGTCTGACCAAGAAAAAGCAACTCTAATTTATAAAACTCTACAATTTATTTCCAAAAATAAATTAAATTACACTATCAAGGAACTAAAACAAATTTGCATAGGAAAATTTGAATATCATCCGGAGTTAGATTTAGAATATCTAGAAATTGTTTCTATAGAAAATTTACATCCGATTGAAAATTACAAGGAGGAAGGAAATAACGCAGCCTGTATTGCGGCAACTATTTCTTCTGTTCGTTTAATTGATAATATTATTTTTTAGTTTTACAGCATGAATAGAAAAAATATATTTAATACCATAAAGGTAATTTTATCTTTTGGTTTTATGACTTTTATTTTATACTACTTTTTTGGGGAAAATTCAGATAGTCTTCAAAGAGATTTATTAAAAGAGGTAGACTATTTGTATGTGTTGTTGTCCATGTTGTTTGGTGGATGGGCTTATGTAAATAGAGGTTTCAGGTGGCTTATACTTATTGATGCACTTTCTTTTAAAACTTCAAAGATAAATTCTGTTTCTGCAGTTTCAGTTGGATATTTTACAAATTTATTTATTCCGAGAGCAGGAGAAATATCTAGATGTACCGTATTAAATAAATCAGATAATATACCTGTTGACAAGCTTTTTGGAACCATACTAATAGAAAGAGTTATTGATTTTATTGCTCTTATTGCATTTTTCTTTTTGGCGGTACTTTTAAAATCTGCAGAAATAGCACAATCAATAAACGAATATCAAAAGATAGGAAGTGCGGAACCCTCCAATACAAAGCTTATAGTATTATTCGTAATGGTGATTTTAATTTTTCTAGTATATGTTTTAAAAAATAAAATTAAACAGTTATCCTTTTATCAGAAAGTTATAGACTTTATTGATGGACTGAAAGAAGGCTTTAAGAGTATAAAGAAGATAAAAAATAAATCATCTTTTTGGTTTCATACATTTAGTATTTGGATAATGTATTTTCTGATGACTTATATTTGTTTTCATGCAATACCAGAAACCTCTCATTTGGGTGTTTCTGACGGATTATTTTTATTAGTTTTGGGTGGTATTGGGATGGTTATTCCTGCTCCTGGAGGAATGGGGTCGTACCACCTTATTGTGATGATTGGTTTAGTTGCTCTCCAAATACCAGAAGGAGTATTAAGCATAAAACCATATGATGAGTATAATCCTGCAATGTTGTTCCCATTTGTTGTACATACAGCTCAAACTTTTGTAGCAATTATTATGGGATCAATAGGGTTTTTAATGTTATTTAGAGGCAAGAAAAAAACAACTTAATGACTAACTTGCAAAAAATAAAATCTAAAATATATAATCTACCAGAATTGGTGGAGCAATCAAAGATTTGGCGGGGTGTACGAGAAAAAATTGTTTTTACAAATGGTTGTTTTGATCTAATACACAAGGGTCATGTTGAGGTTTTGGCCAATATTGCAGATTTAGGAGATAAATTAATAATTGGATTAAATTCAGATTCTTCTATTCAAAGGTTAAAAGGAGAAAACAGACCAATTATAGATGAAAATTCAAGAGCAATGTTACTAGCTTCTCTTCAATTTATAGATGCAATTGTTCTATTTTCAGAAGACACTCCACAAAAACTTATTGAAACTATTGTTCCAGATATTCTGGCAAAAGGAGGGGATTATAAAGTAGAAGAAATTGTAGGTCATGAGGTAGTTTTACAAAATCGAGGTGAAGTTATTTTAGTTCCTTTTATAGATGGTTTTTCTACCACAAATATTGTAGATAAAATAAAACAAGATTAATGGCAAAAAAGAAAGTTCAATCGGCTTTTTTCTGCCAAAATTGTGGAACACAATCACCAAAGTGGTTAGGTAAATGTCCGCAATGTAATGAGTGGAATACTTTTGTAGAAGAAGTAATCACAAAAGAAGAACAAACTAAAACTTGGAACAGGATTAACAAAGTAAATACTCCAGTTGCTATAAACGATATTACTTTCTCGAAAGAAAAGAGAATAAAAACAAAAGATACAGAGCTTAATAGAGTGTTAGGAGGAGGCATTGTTCCCGGTTCTGTAATTTTATTAGGAGGAGATCCTGGGATAGGGAAATCTACTTTATTATTACAATTAGCACTTACATCCGATAAAAAAATACTTTATGTTTCTGGAGAGGAGAGTGAAAATCAGATAAAAATGCGGGCTCAGAGGGTAGAAAATAGTTCGGGAAATTGTTTAATTCTTACAGAAACTTCTACTCAGAATATTTTTCAACAAATTGAAAAAGTAGAACCAGAAATACTGATAATTGATTCCATTCAGACTTTGCATACCGCACATATTGATTCTTCTCCAGGTAGTGTGTCTCAGATTAGAGAATGTAGTTCTGAAATGATAAAATACGCCAAACAAACTGGTACGGCTGTTTTCTTAATAGGACATATCAATAAAGATGGAGCTATTGCTGGTCCTAAAATTTTAGAGCATATGGTAGATACCGTTCTGCAGTTTGAAGGAGATAGAAATCATGTTTACAGAATACTCAGAACCATTAAAAATAGATTTGGCTCGGCATCAGAATTAGGTGTTTATGAAATGAGTCAGGATGGATTGAGAGAAGTAAATAATCCTTCAGAAATCTTAATTTCAGATAGAGATGAAGAAACAAGTGGAGTTGCTATTGCCTCTACAATTGAAGGAGCTCGTCCATTAATGATTGAGATTCAATCTTTAGTTAGTTCGGCAGTTTATGGTACCCCGCAACGATCCGCAACTGGTTTTGATAATAGAAGATTGAATATGTTACTTGCCGTTTTAGAAAAAAGATGTGGTTTCAGATTGGGAGTAAAGGATGTATTTTTAAACATAACTGGAGGAATAAAACCAGACGATACTGCTATAGATTTGGCCGTTATTTGTTCTGTACTTTCTTCCGATCAAGATTTGCCAATAGGAATGCAAACTTGCTTTGCTGCTGAGGTTGGTCTTTCTGGGGAGATAAGAGCAGTAAGCCGAATAGAACAAAGAATAGCGGAGGCTGAAAAACTAGGATACAAACAAATAATTGTATCTAAATTTAATAAGTTTAATCCTTCTCATTTTAATATAGTAGTAAAACAATGTTCTAAAATTGAAGAGGTGTTCCAATTACTCTTCTAAAATATCATATAAATCATCTAAGTTAGGAGAAAGAATCATTTCTATTCTTCTGTTCATTTTTCTCCCTTCTACTGTTTCATTTGTTGCAATAGGGTTGTGTTCTCCTCTACCTGCAGCGGTAAGTTGTAGTGGATTTAGTCCTGTATTATTTAATAATATTTTTACTACTGAAGTAGCTCTCATTACACTTAAATCCCAGTTATCTTTTATTACTCCTTTACCACTTCCTTTTACATTATCTGTATGTCCTTCTACTAATATTTCAAGGTCTTGCTGACTCGCAAGAGCAGCGGATAATTTGTTTAATGCATTTACACCAGTTTGATTAACAATATACTTACCCGAAGCAAACAATAAATCTTCCTCTAATGAGATGTAAATTTTACCATTTCTTTGTTCAATAGTTAGTCCATCCCCCTCTAATCCCGTTAGGGCTTTTTGTACCTTGTTTTTTATTGCAGTTACTAAAGAGTCTTTTTGGTGAATAATTTTTTCTAATTCTCTTACTCTAGCTGATCTGTCCTCCAAATCCTTTTGGGCTTTATTTAATTCTCTTTCTTTCTTCTGTAAATCCTGAGATAATTTATTTAATTCCTCTTCTTTGGATAAAAGTTTTGATTGCGCTTCCTCTAATTGTTCTAATAGTCGTTTAGCTTCTTTTGCTTTTTCAGACAATTGCCTACTGTTCTGGCTTACTAATAAGTCGTAAGCAGTGTTTAGTTCATCATATTTGTTCTGCAATAACTTTAGGGCATTTCCATTCTGAACAGAGTCATTTTTTAATTTTAAAATCTTTTCATTTAATAAATCTACAGCAGACAACAGCTCCTCTACCTCATCAGAAAGTTTTAGGTTTTCTTTTTCTTTTTGGCTTAAGTTTCGTTGAGTGTTTTCATGATCAGTAACTAAAGCGTTATGTATTTTTGGACTTACACAAGATCCGAAAAAAGTAAGTATAAGAGTAAAGAGTAAAATTGTATTTCTCATTATATTGGTAATTTTATTATACTTTCCAAATTTACAAAGCATCTATCTCTATAAGGGGAACACAAAAATAACTTATTAACATAAGTTTTTAATAGTTTATCTCTTCCAATGACCTTTTATCCAAATATGACCACCAGGCACAAACTTCCATTTTCCTGGAATCCAAACATGATGTCTTTTGTTTCTTTTCCAATGCCCTTTAACCCAAACATATTTTGATTTTCTTACGCTCCATTTCCAATGCCCTTTTATCCAGATATGATTTCTTTTAATCTTATTAGGTTTTACAATAATTACTTTTGGTTTGTTGGGAATCACTTTGACTATTTTTTTATTATTGTGTTTTACCACAATTTTCTGAGCAGAGGCTAAAGAAGAAATCACAAGAAAAATTAATGTGCTAAAAATTATTTTTTTCATTGTTTTTTGTTTTAAATTATTAATTTTATGACTTCAAATTATTAAAAAAAATAACGAGATGAATAATATAAAGAACTATTTTTTTAAAGGAATATTGTACTCTGTTCCGGCAGCTGTTACTCTATGGGTTATTTTAGAAACCTATAATTTTTTAGATGGAATAATTGGAAATCATCTTCCAGAAAGTTTACAGATTCCATTTTTAGGGATTCTTGTTATGTTTGTTCTAATTACTTTTTTCGGATATATCGGGTCTGTACTTATTGCTACTCCTCTCAATTCTTTCTTCCATAATTTGTTAAATAAAGCTCCTTTATTAAAGACTATTTATTCTTCTGTTAAAGATTTAATGAATACTTTTGTCGGACAAAAAAAAGGATTTTCTGAACCTGTTTTAGTAAAAGTTTATGAAAATTCAACTATAGAAAGAATAGGATTTATTACTAATGAAGATGTTGAATCCTTAAACATAAAAACAGGGAAAGTATTAGTATATATGCCACATTCGTATGCTATTTCCGGACAACTTTTTGTGGTAGAAAAGAAAAATATTACACCTATAGATAAATCTGCTTCAGAAGTTATGAAGCTTATAATTTCTGGAGGAGTAACAGAAATGGATGAAAATTAAAATTATATAAAATGGTAAAGAAAAATTTTACATTAATCATAGGTCTTTTATTATGTGGTTTAGATGTATTTAGTAGTGATACTACTATGATCAGAACCCATGATCACGTTGATATGACTTGGTATGGAAATTATGATAAAATTGGAGTTTTCCCAGATGGATCGGAAACCTATAGAAAAATATATTTACATTATACCATGGGTTGTCCTTCTAGTGGGTGTGCGCCTTATGATTATACTACAAAAATAGAGGTGCTGCATAATACAGGTGAAATTGATTCCACTTTACAACAAACACCCGCTTTTACAGTTAATGGTGTTGGTGTAGATACTTTAATCATTTCTGACACCTCATATATTTATTACTGGGACACTTTAACCAGTATGCTTGACTCAACCATTTCTATTCCAATAGAAGTGGTTTATTTTGATACTATACAACCAACAATGCCTATTGATACTTTATATTATTTTCCTGGAGGATTCTATAATATGATTTTTGATTCTATTGGTAATATAATTGATTCTATTTATGTAAACCCTACAGGTTTATTAATAAATAGTATAAATAATTGGTATTCTTATTTTGATGTTATAGAAAAATATGAAATAGCTAGAGTCATTACACCTTATGGAGGAAACATTCCGTCAAATTATGCATTTAAACATATATTTGACATTACAGATTTTGAATCGATTTTACAAGATTCAGTTAAAATAAGAGCGCATTATAGTGGCTGGGGTAATGGTTGGAGCGCTACATTAGATTTTGAATTTATTAAAGGAATACCCCCTCGAAATGTTAATAGTATAGAGAATATATATTCAGGAAGTTATTCATATGTAAATTCTTCTGATTTTGAGAATAATAAACTAAATTCTCAAAACTTTTTGATTCAACCAAATACTACTCAAGCCATGATAAAAATGACTGCTACTGGACATGGATTTGACAACAACATTAATGCCGCTGAATTTAAGCCTATTGATTATTTTGTAAATGTCAATGGACTTTTAGCCCACACTCAATTTAATTGGAATGATGATTGTGGAGAAAACCCTATTTATCCATATTATGAAAATCCAAATGGTGGATATATCCACACTTGGATTTTAGATAGAGCTAATTGGTGCCCTGGACTAAGAGCAAAAACATTTGATCACGAAATAACTGATTATATTATCCCTTCAGATTCTATAGAGATTGATATAGACTTCCAAGGTTATTCGTGGTCTGGAACCCAAACACCTTCTTATATAGTGGAAAGTCAATTGCTGCAGTATCAGGGAAGTAACTTTAATAATTCTGCTGAGATAACTGATATTATTAAACCGTCTTCTAAAGACGAGTATTCACGATTTAATCCTACTTGCGGTAAACCACTAATAGAAATTAGAAATTATGGATCTACAACTTTAAATACATTAGAAATTGAATATGGAATCATTGGAGGGTCTCTTCATACATATAATTGGTCCGGAAGTTTAGAGTTTTTAGAAACTGAAGAAGTTGAATTACCTTTATTAACTAATTGGCATGGCACAAAAGATGTTTTTTATGTTAAATTGAATAACCCTAATGGCCAAGCGGATGACTATGATGTAAATAACTATATGGAGACAGTATTTGAGCATGTTCCTCAGTATCAAGATAAATTTGCAGTATGGACAACCATAAATAATGGAGTCATCAACTCTTGGACTAATGAATCTGAAACTTCATGGGTATTTTTTAAAGATGACGGAAGTCTCCATGCGGCTTCTCAACAAATGTTTTTAGGAATTGTGCCTCAAAATCAATACAGAGATACTATAGATTTTGAATCAGGATGTTATACTTTTAAAGTCACTGATCTTGGGGAAAATGGATTAGATTATGGATATAATAATGATGGGGTTGGGAGCATTAAATTAAGAAATGTTCCTGGTACAACTTTTAAGGATTTTCATCCAGATTTTGGATCCAATATTATACATAACTTTAGGGTAGGTTCAATTTTGTCTAATGAGAAAATTATCCACGATTTTATAATCTATCCTATTCCTGCAAAAGATGAAATTGTAATATCTGGAGATTTAATTAAGTTTAATGTACTTACAATTGTAGACAATTCAGGTAGATTTGTCAAAGAGTTAAGTTCTCTATCAGGATCACAGTTAAAGGTTGATATAAGTAATTTGTCTAGGGGAGTATATTTTATTTCTTCTCATGATAAAAGTATAATTAGGAAGTTTGTAAAACAATAGATGAAATATTGTAACTCGTTAACGCAATTTTCTCGGTTTAAGACGCGAGAAGTAAAAGTTGGTAATCTATTATTCGGCGGAGATAATCCAATTCACGTGCAATCCATGACTACTACAGATACTATGGATACAGAAGCTACAGTAGCTGAATCTATAAGAATGATAGAAGCCGGATGCAAACTAGTGAGGATTACTGCTCCAAGTAAAAAAGAAGCCGAAAACCTGAAGAATATTAAAAATGAATTGAGAAAGAAAGGATATACCACCCCTATAGTTGCAGATATTCATTATACTCCAAACGCTGCTGAAATAGCAGCTCAAATTGTAGAAAAAGTAAGAGTAAATCCTGGTAATTATGCAGACAAAAAGCGCTTTGAGGAAATTGAATATACAGATGAAAGTTACCAAGAGGAATTAGAGAGAATTAGAGAAAAGTTCACCCCTCTTGTAAAAATTTGTAAAGAGTACGGAACTGCTATGCGTATTGGTACAAATCATGGTTCACTTTCAGATAGGATTTTAAGCCGGTATGGAGACACTCCAAAAGGGATGGTAGAATCTGCTATGGAGTTTTTGCGTATTTGTAGAGATCAGAATTATCACAATATTATTCTCTCCATGAAGGCCTCTAATACTAGAGTAATGGTTCAAGCTTATAGATTATTAGTGGCAAAAATGACGAAAGAGGGAATGGATTATCCTCTACATTTAGGAGTTACAGAGGCTGGAGAAGGAGAAGATGGTAGAATAAAATCTGCAGTTGGTATAGGATCATTATTGTCAGATGGAATAGGAGATACAATTAGAGTTTCTTTAACTGAGCCTCCTGAATTTGAAATGCCAGTAGCACACATGCTAGTAAATCATTTTAATCAATTTAAAGATCATGAGAAGATAGATGGGATAAAAGAAAATCCATTATCTTCTTTTGAATATAAAAAGAGACACACAAATACAGTCTTAAATATTGGAGGCAAGAATGTGCCAGTAGTAAAAGCCGATTTTTCTTTAAAAAAGAAGATTACTCCTGCATCCTTTTTTGCATTAGGGTATAATTATTCTGTTCCTTTAGATAAGTGGCATATTTCTGATATGGCAGCAGATTATGTATTTGTTGGAGATCATAATGTTGACTTTGAAGTTCCTGGAACTTTAGGGATTATTTATAATTATAAAAAGTGGAAACAGCATAAAAAAGGATATCCTTGCTTAACTACAAAAGAGTATCTAAACGAAGAGGTTCAGTCTAAAAAAATGAATATGGTTTATGCTTGTTTATCAGACTTTTCTGCAGAATTAAAAGATAAACTAAGAGTAGATAAAACAGCAGTATTACTAATAGACACTAACAATAAGAACGGTATTGCAGAACAAAGAAGATTGTTTATTGAACTAATAAATAATGAGATTAAGACGCCTGTGATCATTAGAAGAGCATATACAGATTTATCAGAGAATCAATTGCAACTTTCTGCAGCATCAGACATTGGAGCTTTACTTTTAGACGGTTTGGGAGATGGTATTTTTATTTATGCTGTGAATTCTGGATCAGATCAAATGGTTAATTCTTTAGGATTTGGAATATTACAAGCAAGTAGAACACGTATATCAAAAACAGAATATATTTCTTGTCCGAGCTGCGGAAGAACCTTGTTTGATTTGCAAGAAACTACTGCAAAAATCCGAAAGGAAACCGACCATTTAAAAGGGGTAAAAATAGGAATTATGGGATGTATAGTAAACGGACCTGGGGAGATGGCAGATGCAGACTATGGTTATGTAGGTACTGGAAAAGGTAAAATCACACTATATAAAGAACAAACTGTAGTAGAAAAAAACATCCCAGAAGAGAAGGCTGTTACCGCCTTAATTGACCTTATTAAGCAACATGGAGATTGGGTAGAGAAAAATTAATGAACTTTAATTTTTTTAGCAACTTCTTTTGCTTTTATTACTAATTCAGAGCAAGTTTCTGATCCATGCGCTAAAGCAACCGCCATTCTTCTATACTTTCGTGTAGTTGGTTTCCCAAATATTTTAAAGTCCGTATTTTTATAATTAACTGCTTTTTCTAATCCTGTAAAAGTAGGCCACTCGCCACTTTCATTTTCAGCAAGTACCACAGCAGACGCTCCATTTCTAACTAATGGAATATCCAAAACAGGAATTCCTAAAATAGCACGAGCATGCAATTCAAATTCCGAAAAGTTTTGTGTCCCCGCAAGCGTTACCATCCCTGTATCATGAGGTCTTGGGGATAGCTCCGAGAAATATACCCCATCTTCTCCTACAAAGAATTCTACTCCCCAAATTCCACTACCACCAAGCGCTTTGGTTACTTTATCCGCCATTTTTTGTGCCGTTTTTAAATGAGTGTCTTTCATAGTCATAGGTTGCCAACTTTCTTGGTAGTCACCTCTTTCTTGTCTGTGTCCTATCGGAGGACAAAAAAGTGTATCCCCATTATTTTGGGTAAGCGTTAAAAGTGTAATTTCATAATCAAAATCAATAAAAGATTCCACAATCACTTCCATCAAATCTCCTCTTGATCCTTCTAAGGCATAGTCCCATGCTTTTTCAATATCGGATTCTGTTTTTATAACAGATTGCCCTTTCCCGGAAGAGGACATTAGTGGTTTTACTACACAAGGCATGCCAGTAAAAGCAACCCCTTCTTTTAACTCTTGGTAAGAAGTAGCGTATTTATATTTTGCAGTTCTCACTCCTAAATCAATAGCTGCTAAATCACGGATTGCCTTTCTATTCATGGTAAAGTTAGCCGCCTTTGCAGATGGAATTACAATGTATCCTTGCTGTTCATAATCGTAAAAACGTTCTGTTCTTATGCTCTCAACTTCGGGAACAATAAAGTCAGGTTGGTGCTTTTCTACAATCCTATCTAATTCTGCACCATCTAGCATGTTAATGACTTCAAATTCATGTGCAACTTGCATTGCTGGTGCATTTTTATAATTATCTACAGCAATTATATATTGACCAAGTCTTTGCATAGCAATAACAACTTCTTTACCTAGTTCTCCCGAACCCAATAATAATATCTTTTTTCTCATAATGCAAACATAATAAAAAAAGCTCTCCTAAATCAGAGAGCTTTTTAGTACCCAGAGCCGGGATCGAACCGGCACGGATTGCTCCATTGGTGTTTGAGACCAACGCGTCTACCAATTCCGCCACCTGGGCTGCTTTTTCGGATAGCAAAAATAACATATAAATACTCATAAAATAGATTTACAATAAAAATAATTAGTATCAGATATTTTACTATATTTGCATCCCTTTTTGAATAAGGAGATTATGAATAAACCACTTAAATTTTTTGCAGGGAATAACACCAAGCATTTGGCAACAGAAATTGCAAATGCATTTGGAGTAGAGTTAAATAATTCTTCAATTATAGATTTTTCGGATGGAGAGTTTGAACCATCTTTTGATGAAACAGTTCGTGGTGCAGATGTTTTTTTAATACAATCTACCATACCTCCTTCTGATAATTTAATGGAACTTTTATTAATGATTGATGCTGCTAAAAGAGCTTCTGCAGCTAACATAATTGCTGTAATGCCATATTTTGGATATGCTCGTCAGGACAAAAAAGGGAAGCCAAGAGTTGCGATTGGAGCAAAATTAGTAGCAAACTTACTTTCAGCAGCTGGCGTAAACCGAATTATGACAATTGATTTACATGCCGATCAAATTCAAGGATTTTTTGAGGTTCCTGTAGATCATTTATATGCGTCCGAACTTTTTGTAGAGGATATTACACAACTAAATTTAGAAAATTTAGTTATTGCATCTCCAGACATGGGAGGTAGTAAAAGAGCGAATGCTTATGCCAAATTCCTCAAGTGTGGTGTAGTTATTTGTTACAAAGAAAGAAAACAAGCTAATGTAATTGGAGAAATGAAAGTCCTTGGAGATGTAAAGGGAAAAGATGTCGTTATTATTGATGATATGGTAGATACTGCAGGTACCCTTACAAAAGCTGCAGATCTTATGATAGAACAAGGAGCTTCTTCTGTAAGAGCATATTGTACTCATGGTATTTTATCAAAAGACGCATATGAGAAATTAGACAAATCTGCAATTTCTGAATTAGTAATAACAAATACTATTCCAAAACAACATAAAAGCAATAAGGTGAGAGAGGTCTCAGTAGCTCCATTTTTTGCAAAAACAATACTATCAGTAGTCAAGAACGAGTCTATTTCTGCTACTTGGAAAAGCAATCAGTAAAACAATTAATTTATAAATCAAAATAATTTTAAAAATGAAATCACTAGCAATTAGCGTAAAATCTAGAGAAAATGTTGGTAAATCTAACACTAGAGCGTTAAGAAATCAGGGTAATGTTCCATGTGTACTTTACGGGGGAGAAAAGCAAGTGTGTTTCTATGCTCATGAAAATGACTTTAGGAAACTCGTGTATACTCCAGATGTATTTATTGTAGAACTTAACATTGATGGAGAAATAAAAAAAGCAATTATGCAAGATATACAGTTTCATCCAGTAACAGATAAGATTCTTCATATTGACTTCCTAGAAGTATTTAATGATAAAAAGGTAACAGTTTCTATTCCAGTAGTCCTACATGGACTTGCAATTGGAGTTAGAAATGGAGGTAACTTAATGTTTAGAAGACGAAAGATAATTACAAGAGGTTTAGTTGAAAATCTTCCAGATGTAATTGAAATTAATATTGATGATATAAATATAGGTCAATTTATCTATATAAAAGATATTGAGGTTGAAGGATGCGAATTTTTAGCTCCTGCAAGTTCGGTTGTTGTTGGAGTTAAAACTTCAAGAGCTGCAATAGAAGAGGAAACTGAAGAAGAAGAAGGAGAAGAGGGAGAAGAAGGAGCTGAGTCGGCTCCATCTGAAGGAGGAGACTCTCCTACTGAAACCGCAGAAGCCCCTGTTGCAGAATAAATTATGAAATACTTAATCATAGGATTAGGTAACCCTGGTGAGAAATATAAAAACACTCGTCATAATATAGGATTTAGAGTGTTGGATAATCTAGCTAGTTTGTCCAACATTTCTTTTTCTACCGATAAGTTAGCGGATGTAGCTTCATTAAAATTTAAGGGGAGATATTTGATGTTGATTAAACCGAATACTTTTATGAATTTGAGTGGGAAGGCTGTAAATTATTGGATGCAAAAAGAAAAAATTCCTATTGAAAATATATTAGTAATTACAGATGATATTGCGCTTCCTTTTAGTACTATCCGTATGAGATCCAAGGGTTCTGATGGGGGGCATAATGGATTAAAAGATATTATCGAAACTCTTTCAACTACATCATTCCCACGAATTAAATTTGGAGTAGGATCAGAGTTTTCAAAAGGTCGTCAATCTGATTACGTATTAGGAGAGTGGTCAGAAGATGAAGAGATAATTTTACAAGCAAGAATAGATTTTGTTGTAAAAATGATTCAATCTTTTTCTACAATTGGCATCAATAGAACGATGAATGATTTTAATAGAAGATAAAACTTCTCTAGAATAAAATTATGTTTATATTTGTAAACCAAAAATAAGGTATCGTGGCCGAGCGGCTAGGCAGTGGTCTGCAACACCATCTACAGCGGTTCGAATCCGCTCGATACCTCAACAATTAACCCCTTAAAATCTATCGATTTTAGGGGGTTTCTTTTTTTGTAGACCAGTAAGTAGGCCAATTTCTACTCTATTTCTTAACTATTCAGTGATGGTTATGCTTTTTTTATATATTTGCAAGAATCAAAATTTATATGAAAAAACATTTTTTTCTAGTACTAGTCTTATTCTCTGTTTCTTCTCAAGATATAACTGGTCAATGTTCTTATAACTTACTTAATATTTCACATGTTGATTGCTATAATGATAATACTGGAGAAGTACAAATTAGCGTAACAAATAATAATGTAAGTTGGTGGTGGACATTACCTGATGGTAGTACATCTACAAATTCAGAGCTTCTAAATTTACAAGCGGGTAATTATGTTTTACATATAATTGAAAATTTTATTCAAGGAGACACGAGTTCACCTATAGTGTGTTTATTAATAGATACTATTTCTATAGAACAAACTATTGATATTACAGCAAATTTTGTACTAAAGGATATGTGTTCTAATGAAGACTCTGCAAATGTAACAACTACTATTTATGGAGGAACGCCTCCTTATTCTGTACTTTGGATACACTCAGGAGAGACAACAACTAACATCTCCAATGTCCCTCCTTCAAATGTGCCATATACTTTAAATATCACTGATGTAAATGGATGTCAGAAAAATGAGATTTTACGTGTACGTTTTATAGAAAGTTTGCAATCATTTATGTCGGCAGAAAATGTAATATGTAAGGATGATAACAGTGGAGAGGCAAGAGTTTTTATTGAAAACGGAACCCCGCCTTACACCTTTCTATGGAACACAGGTGATGAATTTGTTAATGAAGAATCTTCTAAGATTGAAAATTTGTACCCAGGCACTTACGCAGTAACAGTAACAGATACCATGGGATGTGTTATCCTAGATTCTATAACAATAGATGATGATCCTAAAATTTGTATTACTGTATATCGCGTGTTTTCTCCTAATGAAGATGGCATACATGATTATTGGGAAATTGACAATATTCATTTGTATCCTGGAGCGTTGATTGAAGTATATGACAGAATGGGTAATATAGTATACAGAAGAAGAAATTATATTAACTCAGAATCAATCGCTTTTAACGGATATGATACAGACGGAAGAAGACTTCCTTCCGGAACTTATTATTTTATTCTTGACCTAGAAAACGATGATGAGGTTTTTAAAGGTAGTTTAACAATAGTAAGATAATGAAGAAAATAGGTCTATTATTAATATTTGCGTGTTCGGTTTTTGTTGTAAAATCTCAACAAGCGGTTATGTTTTCTCAGTATTATACTAATAATGTAATTTATAATCCTGCAATTTCTGGTAGTACAGAGTATAGTGTATTTAATCTACAAACTAGGCAGCAATGGTTAGGATTTGAAGGAGCTCCATTATCTGCAAACATAAGTTATCACGGAGCATTAAATAATCGATCAGCTATGGGAGGATATTTAGAGCACGATAGAACGTATCCTTCTAACCAAACAAACTTAAATATTAATTATGCCTATCACGTTCCCTTAAATGCGGATGGAGCAAACATTTCTTTTGGTATTGGAGCGAAGGCTATGTATTATTATCTTGATTTTGAACCAGGAGAATTACCTCTAGGCCCAGACCCTGCATATAACGATAAGTCCTTTGAGAAATTTGTTGGAGATGCAAGTTCTGGTTTGTATTTATATAATAATGATTTTTATGTTGGTTACTCTGTAATAAACATGCTTCAGACACCATTTAATAATGAAGCAGGATATGGTTTTAGTAGTAATGTAGGAGAGAGAATATATTATGGAATTGCGGGTTATAAAATAAAAATAGATAGAGATTGGTATGTAGAACCATCTGTATTATTGCGAAACAGGGACAATGGAGATGCTGAATATAACTTTTCTACAAGGGTGTTGTATATGGACCAGATTTGGTCAGGAATTTCTATAAGGTCTAATTCATCTTTGGCTTTTTCTGTAGGTACAAATTCTGATAAGGTTCAACTTGCTTACTCTTTCGATCATTATTTTGGATCCATTAGTAGTCATCAATTCGGAACACACGAGTTAACCATGTCCATCCGAATACCTAATTACAACAAATATTAATATTTCTTCCTCTATTATAATGAAAAAAATAGAACATATAGGTATTGCTGTATCTGATATTGAGAAATCAAACCTTATTTTTTCTAAAATTTTTGGGGGAAATTGTTATAAATCTGAAGTGGTGGAGTCAGAAGGAGTTCTTACTTCTTTTTTTCAGATAGGTGAGAACAAGATTGAATTAGTCTCATCTACAAATGACAGAAGTGCGATACATAAATATTTACAGAAAAATAAAGAAGGAATTCATCATATTGCATTTGCGGTAGAGGATATTTTTTCAGAAATGGGGAGACTAAAAAAGGAAGGAATTAGATTATTGAATGAGAACCCAAAGAGAGGTGCAGACAATAAACTGATTTGTTTTTTACACCCAAAAGATACAAATGGAGTTCTTATAGAATTATGTCAGGAAATAAAGTAGTTATTTCTTCATTATCTTGTAAGTGATAAGTCTGTATGCCTATTTTTTTTGCTCCTTCAATATGCTGAGGAGAATCATCAATAAAAAAAACTTCTTCAGCATTTAGATTATTTTCTTCTAATATAATCTGATACGCTTCTTTATTAGGTTTTCTAAATCCTATTTTATGAGAATAGTAAACTTTATCAAATGTATTATAGAAATCTAAATATCTGTTTTCTCCAATTTGATTTCTAAACTCAGAAATATGAATAGAATTTGTGTTAGATAATAGAAAAACATTATAGTGTTGTTTAACAGTTTTTAATAACTGAACTCTTTTATGCGGAAGATCTAACAAAAGGGCATTCCAGGCAAAAATAATTTTATTATACTCTGCTTGATTGCAATATTTCTGGATCTCTTTTACAAAGTTTTTTTCTGAAATTTTACCGCATTCTAATAGGCTAAAAATAGGATTCTGTGTTTTTTTAGAATAAAAAATAGAAGAATTATCTACGCCTAATTTTTCAAATTCATCAATTGTTTTTTTGTAATCTATATTTAGCAAAACAGCTCCTAAATCAAAAATAATAGATTTTATATTTTTCATTTTACAAAGTTGTAAAATATAAAATCATTTTAATAGATTTGCAACATGAGTTTTTTGGGCCTATAGCTCAGCTGGTTAGAGCACTTGACTCATAATCAAGGGG